>Ga0228711_1007603_pt1 | contig 15620 bp, 5 predicted proteins | sample MedpolnodulmetaG_2_FD_177996 | JGI IMG/M metagenome (GOLD analysis project Ga0228711, IMG submission 177996) | Root nodule microbial communities from Medicago polymorpha collected in Santa Monica, California, United States - brown nodules | ecosystem: Host-associated > Plants > Roots > Nodule...
ATTACGAAATTGCTTTTAATACCACATCCGATATATAACAACTGGAGTATAAGGTACTTAACTACCAGATGATCATTTAAAATATTTTTATTTTGTACCCCAATAAATAATTACCGCATGTTCTTTTAAAAATTTGAATTTAGTAGATCTACATGATGTTCATTTTAAAATTCAAAATATCATAGTTAAAGATATAGAGGGGGTCTAAAAAGAAATCTTCAAAATATAGTATTTTACTTCAATTGGGCCAAGCCCACTTCCCATTAGGGTTTTACGTATAAAATGATGCTGCTTTTTCCTCATCCACCTTTTAGACAGCTACAACCAGCGGCGGCGATTCGCAATCTGGATCGGTGTTTGTCGCAAAAATGGTTAACGCTAAGGTAAATCATAGCAGACACTACCACTAATAATTTAATTTTTTTTTTTGTGGGAATCTTAACACGGTTATGAATTTTGGTTGAAACAGTTTCACCAGTACCAGGTTGTCGGAAGGGCTCTTCCCACCGAAAAGGATGAACATCCTAAGATTTATCGCATGAAGCTTTGGGCAACCAATGAAGTTCGTGCCAAATCCAAATTCTGGTAAGTCTATGTTTCATTATCGAATTGTAATGTTTTTAAATTTTTATAATGATTAACCATTCAATATGATTGATAATTGTGTTTTTAATAATAATGTAAATTGTTGTAGGTATTTCTTGAGGAAGTTGAAGAAGGTTAAGAAAAGTAATGGACAAGTTTTGGCTATCAATGAGGTATGCACATTGATTCATTAATTGAAATTTGATTGAAGGGTTGTAGTTAAGCTAGATTTATACTTAGGCTGTGTTTGGATTGGACTTATTATTGGCTTATTTGTATCTATCGACTCTTGGATTGGGTATTTTGTGATTCTAAATAGAACAACTGATACGGCATTTCAATGATTTTATCTGATTTTGATTAGCATTCCATAGTATCATATAAAAACATTTTATGTCCTGTTTGAAAACTCTCTCTTTGAATATAGAATTTGCTTATATAAACACTTTTATGATGAACTCTTAACTCATACACACTTAATTAAGTTGTTTAACCAAACTGGCCCTTAAGTTAAGGTGAAATAGGAATAAATGATGTAAAGTTGGATGAATTGAAAATATATCCATGCAAAGGGAGATTAGGCCTGTTTGTATTGACTTATTTTGAGCTTATGATAAGCAGCTTATGCAAATAATTAAGCTTTTATGTGTTATTTATCAGCTTGTCAAGGTAGATTATGAAAAAAAAGCTTATAAAGATATAATTTTCGTTTGTGATTACATAAGCAATTTTTGATAAGCTCAAAAATAAGCCAATCCATTCGGGACATATGTTTGGTGGGGATTTGATTTTGGGAATTTTTATTACGTGATATTTGTCACTTTTGGAAAGAAGTTTGATTTTGGGCCCTATGTTTTTCACTTCTTTTTTGTTTCCAATATAATATGTCTTCCCTAAATTGTGATTCATGTGAAAATGAAGTTTGATTTTCATGTATTTTTATTTATTTATTTATATGCTGCTGCAACAAAAGTTAAAAACCATTGTGTTCAATTTTTATCAAATTGATTCCGAGTAGTCAGTATCTAGCTTAACTACAAGGGCAGATGTTCCTCTGATTGCAAGTAGAGCTTGTTATGTATGTGATTATTGCTGGGATAAAATAAAATTAGTTCTTTTAACTTGTTTTGAGAAGTCACTGGCTAAACATTTAAGTGTAAGCTGTTTTGATTTAAGAGTAGCCGACCCCACTTAGTGGGATAAGGCTTGGTTGTTTTTTTTTATATTGTTTTGGTTTAAGAGTGTAAGCTGTTTTGATTTAAGACTAATTTTTTCAAAATCCAAACATTGGTAACCTGTTATGGGATTCTATAAGCTTGTTCTGCTTTGATTAGTGCTGTTGACTTTAACGGTTTTTTTTTTCCAGTTTTTTCCTTCAAATTTTATGCCTATCTATAAGTAATTCGGAAAGGGTTTAAGCATGAAACCAGTGACTAATTTCATAGTTGAACTTGAAAATTATGCTAGTTTTTTTTTATTGTATATTTTCTCATTTATTCTAGGAAAAGTAAGGCTAATTGAACTTGGAATAGGATTTCCATGTGTTAGCTTTAGCTATTATTTTACCTTCAATTGCAGTCTTGTTGGACATTGGGGTTTATGGTACCTTTTTTTGATTGCAGATCTTTGAGAAAAATCCTACCAAGATTAAGAACTATGGAATTTGGTTGCGTTATCAGAGTCGTACTGGTTATCACAATATGTACAAGGAATACCGTGATACTACTCTAAACGGTGCTGTGGAGACGATGTACAACGAAATGGCATCTCGTCATAGGGTCAGGTTTCCTTGCATCCAGATCATTAAGACAGCAACCATCCCTGCTAATCTGTGCAAAAGGGAGAGCACTAAGCAGTTTCACAATTCTAAAATCAAGTTCCCTCTGGTGTACAAGAAGATTAGGCCACCAACTAGGAGCCTAAAAACAACCTACAAAGCCAAGAAACCCAACCTGTTTATGTGATTCAGTGAATCACATTTCCTTAGTGGAGTTGCTTGATTTATCGGTTAGCACATTAAGAGCTTTCTAAAGATAATCTTGTTTTAAGAAACTTATTACCATCAAGACATAGTTTGCGTTTTTCCTAGTTTGTTATTTACTGAGGATTTTGTTTTATCTTTGTTATGCAGTTATTTATTTTTCTCTTTTCGATGTACTGTTACAAGCTCGGTTTTGAATTTAGCGATCTCTTTGTTTCAAAGGAGGGTTTATAATTTTCTATTGTTTGTGCACTCTTATTGCTGCAAAAAAGGTAAATCCAGATGCTTGTACCGAATGAGCTAGGTTTCGCGATAGTGAATGAACAAAGCTGTGTTGGTAAATTGTGTTCAGCCTTGTAGGTTGTTTATTCTTACTTCAGGCGTTGCACATTCGTTATTGTTTGGAGTTTGGACTATTGTTTTTAATGAACTTATGTTAAAATATCAGTTGGTTTTCTAAAGAACTTAATACAACAATGCATAGTGAGTGCATGCAGTTTTCGATCGTATAAATGTACATTAACCGTATCAGTTACAATGCCGCCTAAAACATGTATGCAGAGAGACCGTAATGTGCCTTACCTAGCTTGATTGGAAATATAAGATTTTTTCAATGTCTTAGTTTTACAATTTTTTTACAAGAGAAATGATATTTGTGACAACTCTTTGACAACTTTCTCTCTTATATTCACATTATTATTTTATTCTCTTTCTTTCTTTCTCTCTCTCCATTGTTTTTAACTAATGAAAAGAGAGAAAAAAGAAGTTGTCACCAAAAGTTGTGTCAAATGGTTGTTCAAATATCACTACTCTTTTTACAATACCAAATCTTAGTTGTTTGTCCCTCGTTGATTGTGTTTTAAAATGTAACATTATCTATTTGATTTAATTACACTTTTAGCCTCCCAATGAGTAGAAACATGCCGACTTGCAATACGGTCTATATCTTTTTCAAAAAAAAATAAAATGCATTGACACTATTATGAAGATATCTCAAAATATATTATCCCACAGATAGAAAATCACATATTGTATGCATACTATACTATTCATGTCTATGAATATCCATCATCATCTAAATATTAAAATAAAAAGGTGAGTTAAAAAATTGTAAGATAAATTCCCTAAAATAAATAGAGTTTGGATTCCACATTTGTCATTGTAGCGAGAATGTCCCATAACATTGCACAACCACAATTGGACATGTGACTTTATATTTTAAAATAAAAAACTTTGTGAAAGTGAAAAAAATAAAAAAGTTACACGTCACATTGTGGTTGGACAATGTAAATGACATTTCCGCTGCCATGTCACACATGTGATATCCAATTCATGAACAATGACTGTCGCACATGTGATATCCGGTTCACGAACAATGACACTATTATGCTAGATCTAGATGTTGCATTAACCAAAGTTATGTACTGTATTTAAGATCTTTCATGTTCTGTGATCGATTGGGAATATTGCTTGTCGGTGTTTATGAAGGAAGAAAAATGTTAAAAGAAGTATATTACTTTGTTAAAAAACAAAAAAATAGAAATAAAAAGAGTATGTTACTTTGTTAAAAAAACAAAAATATAAAGACAGAGTTTGCGTTAAAATGTGGAAAATTGCTTTTTTGACATTCATTGTGTCTTAATAACACAAGTAAATGACCAAAAAACTCAGCGGCAGTTAACTGCCGGCGTGTTTTTTAGTTATAAGCCAGCGCCGCTGAGGTATTTAGTCTTTTACTTGTGTTTTTAGAAAGTATTGAAAGTCAGAAAAACAATTATTCAAAATGTGTGGTGCGTGAATCTTAATATTGTGTCGGCAGTCAAACCTTTCATCAAATTATAATCCCTTTTGATTCATCCAACTAATTATAATCCTTTTTATTCACCTCTTAAAAAAAAAAAAAAAAATCCTTTTTGATTCATTCGGATGTTCGCTTCTCGTATTTTTTTTAAACATAGTTTTGTGCCCGTACGTGGGTTTGTTGGGTCGGTTGTACCTGGGTCGGGTTTAATGCCTTCAGTTTTTGTATCTTTTTTATTTAATATATTTCTCTTTTTTTCCCCAAAAAACAATGTATGGTGCATTTGAAATTCAATTTTTTTTTTCCGGATAAGGTTTGTATTTTATTTTGATTAGCTCTAAGTTTACCTTTTTTTTCTTCTTCTTTCATATATATCTTCTCTTCAATGTATTACATATTTTCTAATTCTAACAAATAGACTTGGATATCTTAAGTTGTAGTTTGTAAAATCAATATGCAATTTCGTAAGCTTGATGGCTAAGCCATCAAACTAAAGAACAATATTTTATAGCCTTCAGTGTTTATCAATGTTTCTAGTTTCATATAGTTAACTAATTTTCAGCGTAAAAGTAAAAAATAAAGAACAAAATTAAGCACAATGGCATAATATTTCATGCAAAATGTATTGAAATTCAAACAAACATATATAAGTTATTTTTATGTATCCCTGAAAGCTATTCAGTAAAAGTAGAAAAGAAAACTTTCTTGCGGTTGAAATAGAAAACAAATTAATTTGCAAATAGTTTGAGCGTAAACCTTCAAAAAAAGTTAAGATTTATGCTCTTCGCCCTGCACTTTTCGTTCGCACCTAACTGAAAAGATATTAATACCCCTACGTGAGTTAAGTCACGCACCATTGGCCTGTGCGCCAGTTAACTCACGCAGGTTGGCCAGTAGTTAGAGCTCAAGAACACACGTTTTTGGACTTTGTTCAATGCATTTTAATTGGTTTCGCAGATTTACCCCATCGTAAATGAAATAATAATTATATTAATAAAATGATCTTTTATATCTATTATTTTTGTTTCTTTATATATTTTAATTTTTGCATTTATTTTATGACTGTGTGTTGAATTAATAAATTCAAATAAAGTAAATAAATGAAATAGAATAAATTCAGCATGAATTCGAATAAACTTGCGTATTGAATAAATTCAAATAAAAGTTACATTACATTATATAGACGAGTCATTACTTTACATTACATTCGGGAATGTACCTTCCAACTACAACAATTATCTTACCCCTAAATGGGGTAAATTCAAACTTGCTAAACAACAACTATCAAACATTCATCCGGAAGTTTTTTGTTTCATTCAAAAGATTAAATTCTTGTTAGTTTGGTTTAGATGATGGTATTCAAGTGGCAAAAGAATGAGGTTCAGTCCTTGACACTTCAATAACACTTCCGGGTGAATGTTTGGGAACTATCGTTTAACAAGTTTGAATTACCCCATTCAGAAGAAGACAATTGTTGTAGTTGGAAGGTGCATTCCTTACCTAATCACGATCTTCTGGTGGAATCAAACTTTTGATGATATCTTCGGTTGATCTCAGCAACGTTACCCGCATATCAATCCACTGGAACATGTTGTGCTCCCAAAACATGTTCTTTACGTTTTCGTTGTTCTTTAATTCCACCCAAGTGAATGATATTCTCCCCTCGTCGAGTGTTGGACGTTTATACCGAACGTATTCCACTCTTCTTGTGTCTCTGGGGTTGACTCCTTGGTTGAATTCATTGAGTTGATCTTTGAGACCTCTTAACGTTACACCAAGGCAACGAACCTTCAACCTCTAAGGTTCTCCGCCGTTGAATTGTGCATGAACGTCGATCCACCCCGCCATTGCTTCAAATCTACACGGTAAGAAATTAAAAACAATCAATGAAAAACTCATTCAAACATTTCATCAAACACTTGGAGTGCAAATTATACATAAACCCTAAAACTCAAAATTACAACATTAACATGCAAACATCTGATCACAATTAAGCAACATAAGTCATTTACATGTAACATTGTATCATTTTTTGCAAGCAAAATCAAAATTTAAACAAACCCTAAATCTAAAAAAAAATTCTAAAACTCAAAACTACAACATAAACATGCAAACATCTAAACATTTAAACAACACAAGTCATTTTCATGTACACACTGTATGATTTCTTGCCAAAAAAACCAAAATTTAAACAAACCCTAAATCTAAAAAATTTCTAATTTAAGAGAAAAAATTTAACATATAAACATAAAAGGTTAATGGTGTTTGATTATGAAAACTTACTTTGTTATTAGAGTGTTGTTTGATTTGAACTTGAATGAATTTTGGATTTGGGTGATTTGATAAAAAATTTTGAGATTTTAGATGAGAAATGAGGTGTTCTGTCTTGTTTAAGACAGCACGTAACATGAGTTAACTAGCGCCGCACAAGTTAACTCACGCAGCGTTAGTTAAGTGGCGTACCAATTAACACTTGCGCTACTTAACTAACGGAAGAGCATTTTAGACATGGCTACAGGGTGCGAGTGTTTTGTGCTGGGGGAAGAGCATGAATTGATACAACGTAATTCATACCATCGTATTCATACGACTTCTTACTAGCAACAAAAAAAAACCCATATGACATCTTACTTTGTCTTATACTCCTTCCGGTCTCAAATGTAAGAAACTTTTCACTTTTTATGTTCATTCAATAAATGATGTATGTGGTCTATAATAAGGACCACATACATTATTTATTGAATGAATCTAAAAAGTGAAAAGTTTCTTACATTTGAGACCGGAGAGAGTACTTAATAATAATTATAATATGTGCAATTAACAACCCACTTCAAATACTTGGTAAAATCAAATGCATGTAAAATCGTCATATACATATTAGATGAAAACAAGAAAAATAATTAATTATTCATTCCTCCTATTGGAAGAAAGCTTTTTTGTACTTTCCTATTTGAGAACAAAACCTCCATGCTTTAACACCAAGATCCTCGTCAATCATCTTAGTACTTAAATCAACCCAAGCTAGTTTGCCATCAGTTTTCTTAAAGAAGACTATATTGCAATTCTTCCCAACTCCAATGGGGTACTCAATGAAAGGTATTTGTTCAACAATAAAGACATTGGTCCATGAACTCATGACGTATACAACGATCATGTTCATGTACTTCTAAATCCATTCTCCCAAATTGCACCACGAAGCATCTTTAGGACTACTCTTGTTTGTTTTACCTCTCAAAGTTTTCAGCGAATTCAAGTATTGATACTTACTTAATTGCTCTTTTCATTTTATATTGATGAACATTAGTTGTTGCTCAACCTGAAAATGCCAACATTGTGGATAGTCAGCCTGTCAAGGATCCTTCTCCATTTAAATTCACATGGAGAATCGAAAGATTTTCTCGGAGGAATGAGATAAAGCTCTGCTCAGATGTATTTGAAGTTGGGGGCTATAAATGGTATTCCCTGAATCTATTCATGATGTTCATTGAACTTTTCTACTAGACACTAAACTACCACTTGTACATATATTCTTTCCCTGATAAGATATATTTTTGGATCAAAATCTGAAAATAATTATATTGTCTTTTTTTGAAATTGTTAATGTTGGCATTGTTAGTATTATATATGTTGGCAGTGGGGTTCGAATCCTTGACCTCCTTATCACTCCCTAGCCGTCAACTGATCCTTATATCCCCAATCATATTACTTGTCTTCAATGGACTTTTGTTAGTATTGACATGTTGAATAAAGGAAGGGTCTAACTAACCAGTGGAAAAGGATCCTCTACCTTCACATACTCTTGTAGTTGAAGTTGAGGTAACATGCAATGTGGATGAGAAAGACATCGCTGAGCATGTGAGGGTAAGTAGATATTCTTACGTACTTTAGGGCCCAACCTATCATCTTTTGCACCAAGTTTAACCTCCAAACAAATTTAGAGCTCTAATTTATTTTATGATTGATATAAGAACGCATGTCATATTCGACTATTGCAATCAACTCAATGACTGTTCCTGACCAAAAGTATATATGTCTTTCCCACCACCACCACCCTCAAAATTTGAACTCTTCCTAAACCAATACTTTAATTATTTATTTCTCACGAGATGTTCCTTATGAGTATTTCAAGACAGTAAACCAACCTCTGTTTGCCACAAACTTTTAATTTCTGGAAAATCTGCACTGGATTTGTACAATGGGTTTATGCAGGAGAGGTTGAAGAAAGACCAGAAAGTACAAAAGCACAAAAATAAAGAAAAGGAAGAGGCTCACCTCTACGCTATTATAAAGGTGTTCTAAGCTTGCTTCCCTAAAAACTACTAATGTTTGTTTCTGTAGATTCATGTTGTTAATTGCTCAATCAGATTGGAAAGGATATATACTTTGATCTTGTAGACCCTGACAAAGTGAGCAGTTTTCGTGTTCCCAAGAAAACTACTATATTGTTTAGGATTTACGCCCCATGGCACCAGTACCAGTCACTAGGAGAAAGAATGACATATTACTTTTTTTCAAGTTATATGATCCTGATAAAGAAGAGCTGCGGACTTGTAATAGATAAAAAAAAACACCTCCATATGTGATTGTGATGTGTCCGTGCAGAGAATGTTAAAATCATACAAGTTACACAATGAAAATTGTTAGCATATGGAAAACAAAATTACTAAATATTTTCCTAAACAATTCTTCTCCCCAATCTAACTAAACTACTTGGATTTGGAATTGTTGTCACTGTGACTTCTCTGACTGATATCCTTATTAGCATGATCATCGAACTTGTTGAATCCTAACCGCAAAGCGAGTTCTTCATCATAATCGGCATTCTGAGGAGGACCGAATTTGAACCATTCAACCACCTGTGGATGCAGAGGACGATTTTCTTTCTTTTTAAGTTCATCGTAGTTCTTGATCCCTAATAACATGAAAGCGATTTCATCATCAGCAAGGTTTTTCCTGGCAGAGGACGATCATATTTGAGCAATTCTACCAACCCTGGGGGCAGAGGACCAGTGTGTTTTTTTCAGGGCAGCAGCCCCTGAGTCGGACAGGCTTCTCCGGTGCACCCTCAATCGCCGCCATCTTTCCAAGCTCTTAACTATCAGAGGATTCAGTTTTTCTTTTTTTTATTGCTTACGTGCGTTGCAGAATGAATCAATGATTCACCGTGACTCTGTGAGAGCTGTTTTATATTGTTTTTGTTGATTATTTCGGCTTAACATTTAGCTGGCCCATATTTACCATCTCATACTTACTGCCTCAAGAGTTTCAATTTCGGGAACCCCTCTTCAATATTATTTTGCAGAAGAATAAGTAAGTTATGTGGTGATAGAAGAGAAAGTGCTTCCTTAGAGAAATTTAATCACTTGTTGATTAAACTAAACGCAAAAAGGAGTTTGTCAACAAAAAATGATAATAAACAGACCTTAGCAGTAAAATGGGGGTAATTAAGTGATATGCAAATATTTCTATTAAGTATCGGTAAATATATTGTGACTCAAGGTAAAAGCTGTACATAACCAGTCAATATAGCTATTCCTAGTATTATAAGAGGTGGAAGAAGCACAAATGCTCCTATAGTTGCAAAAAAAGTTGAATCATTCCTTTGAGACACTTCATTTAGATAACTCTGTCTCTTGATATTTCTCCTTTGTGATGTTGTTAAGAACTTTGCACTCACTTTCTTCAAGTTTTTACCTAAGGGAAGGCTGAAATCATCATCTCTTTCTCCAACCAACTGCGCAAGCTGTTGGCGTATTGTAATTCTCTGAGAGCTGCCATCACTTTCATAACCTAGAAACCAGAAATGCTCCCATAGTTGTTATCCAAAATCAAAGAAAGAAGTTAAACCAAATCTAAGAAATAGGTTATGGAGACATTGCTATAATTTTTTTGTCCCTTTCAGATAAATCTTTGAGACATACATGCATATCATTAGGGATTTGATTTAGAGTAGAAATTGTGTCACACAGTTTTTTATCTCAACTCAACCGTGCGAGTGTAACCGCATACCTTTCCCATTGGACGGAATCCTCCGAATCCATATCAGTAGTGACACATTAACATAGAGATCAGGGTATGGGAGAAATAGGAAATTGATTACTTGATATGAACAATGTGTCTATATTTCTCTTCATAAAAGTTCCATGCGAAGGTAATGTAAAATTTGGGGACAAGAGGATTCATTCATTCTATAGTCTATATTATCATAACATATTTCTTATATCACTTGAATTCTCAATGATATGGCAGCAACATAATCACTTTGCACCACATGATTTGCAAAACCATTGATTTGATTTAAAGAGAAGAAGTGAACTTGCATACCAGTGACTGATGAGCTTGTAGAAGTAAATTGCTCCAAAAGATCCAGCTGTGCACGAGAAGAAGATAAAGATCCTAGCAATAAAAGTCATAAAAAAAGTCAGTCAATGAACTAGAACCTCGTATCAAGTTTTGCTAACATTATACTTCTGATATACTAGTAGACGAGGACTAAAATAAATATTAGATGGACCAATTTCAATATTAAACAAATTCTGAAAGTTTAAAAAAACTAAAAGGATCAAAAGAGAAACATAGTAGAATTGAAAGGAATGGAAATATGTTTAAACCTTTTAGTTTAGATGAGTTAATACAGACATTGTATTTGTATTATATATACATAAGTGAGAGTTGAAAATCCAGACACTCCACTCATTTAAGTTAGATAAATTTCTAATCACTAGGTTATTTATTTAAAATATTAATTTCATTTATGTAAAAGTAAGTTCAACAAGAAAATCTAGTATAAAAATTCAAATTTTTAATTTCAAGGTATAATTAAAAACAATTTAACGCGAGAATAATCAAACATATCAAAAATAATTTTACACACCTCTACCATCAATCAATTTTAACTTCAAAAATAAAACCAAACATACTAATTTTTTTATTTAAAAAAAAAGATTAATTTGTCCTTCAATATGAGACACATGATTTTTTCTCCTCTTTGTGGCTGAAAATGAGTCAGGTAATAAAAATATTATAAAAATACAACTGACACAATCTAAGAAAGAACAATCATATGGAATATATTCATGGTTAGTCCATATTTGAATTCAATTCTATATGAAAAGTGGGTTAGAAATACATACCAATAGAAGAAGCATCCTCAGAAACACCAGTTTCAGTCCCTTGTGATTGAGCACATGTTTTGCTTAAAGAAGAAGCATGGTTGAATTTGATGAGGTTGTTATGTTTCCGAGTGAGAAAGGAAGTGTTTGGATGAAGAGAAGAAGTGGTGGTTAAATTGATGGTGGCCATGGAACTTTGCTTCATGAGAACTCAAAAATAGTTATACTATTACTGAGTTTGATAATTGGCATTGAAAATTGGTTTGTCAATTGCATTTTCCAATTTGGTTTTATATGAATTAGACTAAGGCGGCACCTTACTACCACAAATATTAATATTAATTTAATTACCGACTTATGTGTGATCAAGATTCTAGTTCTATCATTCCCTCAAAAAAAGATTCTAGTTCTATCATAGTAAAATTGACTTGAGATTTTTTAGAGTTACTATCCCCACCCCATTTGATGCACACACCCCCTACTCATTTTAATAGGCATAGCTTACCATAAATAATTTTACACAATTATCCAATCATATGTCATTTTATAATGATCGGATGAATGCGTTAAACAATTTTTTATTTTTTTTTGAGATAAGTGAATAAAAAGTTTAGAAGTCATGGGTAAATTTAGTTCTTGAGCATAGATGATATCCGAAAACAGTTTTTCTAAATGTTATAATGTTATATTTCTAACTTTACTTTCTTGAGAATGTTTGTGGTAACGTTGTAACGTTTAGTCAAGCTAAAGAGAATGATGATTTATATTACAAAAAGTAGTGACAAACACTTTTCATTCAAGACATGTAAATGATTATTATATATTATATTTATATGTCCGATCTTTATAATTTTGAGATTAACTTGGGATCTGTTAATGCATCAAAATACAAATTGAATAGTTAAATAAAAAATAATTTAACTTATATGCATCGCTGATATAAAGTTTTTACACATCTTCTAATCATATTTTAAATTGTGTAAAAACATTATATCAACGATGCATATTGCATATTGTATGAACGGGTTGGAATTCGAATCCCAGACATCCCACTTTTCCACCATTAAATTGTGTGAGCTCTAGTCACTAAGTTACTTGACCAAAAAAAAAAGAAAAACATTGCTTTGATCTTTCGTAAAACTACGATTCTCACGTCTCACTAGATTTATACCGTGAATTTATCGAAACTATAAAATAGAGCATTAACGTTGGGTTTGGTGGAGTGTCGTCGTAAAACAAACCAAACACGTGTAAAGAGTTTTACACAAATTAATCACTAAGTTTTATTTTCACATGAAAATTAAAATTAATATTTTTTATTACAAAATATATTATACAATATATACTAAAGAAATAATGAATTATTTGGTTAAATAAAAATAAAAATAAAAATAAAAATAAAAATAAAAATAAAGAATCATACCTTTTCTCATATCAATATTTAGAAGACTGTTGAATATTCTCAATGGAGAAACAGCTTAAAAGTGTGTTGATGATTTCCTAAAAAAAAAAGTGTATTGATGATTGATATATCAATTCATTCGTTACTTGATAGATATGATATAAAGGAAGAGAAGAGGAAAATAAAGAGTAAATATCATAGCATCAACTAAAAGTAAACAAAAGGAATTTTATTAATGCTAAATACTCAAAAGTCATTGATGTTCAGGAAGACATTATTAAGCATGACAATGGGGTAGGGTGGGGACGGATTTTACCTTCCTCATCCCCACACTCTACTTCTATATACTTACTTATTATCATATCCATACCCAGCAAGGATGAGGAGTTGAATTTCATCATATCCTGACGGGTTTGGGTATCTCCCTCCCATCCCCATCACCGCAGTGCATACATTTTTTTTAGAGGAGTGTTATTTGAACAACTTTTAATTGACAATTTATGGAGACAACCATAATTTGCAAAGAAAAAATAGGTATTGCACGAAAATCAAAGCAATACAGAGATAAAGTAAAAAATAATGTGAGTATGAGAGAGAAAGTTGTAGCAAAAGTTGTCACAAAATAGATGTTCAAATATCATTTCTCTTTTTTTTAATAAAAAAAATATTTTTCAACCTCGGACATAATGTTGTAATACATTATCCAACAAAGAGATGATGATGATCAATGACTACGATGATGAAGAAGAGAGAGACCGGAATGTGACATTTTTTTTTTTATCAAGAAGAAACGATAAAAACAAAACCAAACTACAATCTCAAGTGAGCAACTCCAAGAGCGTCATCTAGAAGGGAACGATGCAGTTGAGGAGGGCAAAAAATCCAAGACTTTAGAGCATCCGAAGAAGAAGCACCATGCTTAGCAAGCCAATCCGCACACTCGTTACTAATCAGAGGAGCATGAGATTGGACATCCGACATGATTAAATCAAGAGCCATCCTAGAATCTAATTCAAAATAATGTTCTTGTGGCCCGCATCATACGCAATAAGATGTGTTTGATTTTTATGAGTGAAATCTAGTTTTATTTATGAGTGAATAGTAATCAAGACCGGAATGTGATATGTGGAAGGAGAAAAGAGAGAAATCTAGTTTTATTTATGAGTGAAATGATTCGGGGTTTGATTTTTTATTTATATTAAATGAGTAATAAATTGATTTTCTACATTCAGGACGGGTTTGAGTCTGGATTTAGGGTAGGTACCTATATTACAGGTTACTTGTTTCGTACCCGTGTTAATCAAACCAGTCAAAGTGGAGAAAACCCGTCAAATTATATTTGGTTTGGTTGGGTACCGCGAGTACGAATTTTGTTGCCATGCCTAGACATTATTGTTAGGAAAATAAAACCACGATATGTTTCATAATGACACAAGTCAACAGCCTCGCAATTAAGACCAATAACGATCTTTGATTACGTCGAAGGTTCAACAAAATCAATACGTAACTGGGACACATTCGATGCAACATGAATCCGTAGCTGGCGGTTCCTCTTCTTCAACCTTCTTGCATAGTGGGAGAAGAAAATGCAATAGAAATATGAGTGATATACAAAAGAGAAGGAGTTGCAGGAGAAAAAGAGGATTGTGACGAAGAAGAAGTCGCAAATTCTTTCTCTCGAGTCAACAAAAAAAAAATCCTTTTGTTTACTATCTTTGCTATGGAATTACATATTGTTGGGAAATTGAATTGAGACACTTCGTTGTGGAGTTACATATTGTTGGAAAATTGAATTGAGACACAATAAGAATATTCAAATAGGATGAGGATTTTTTTTTTTACGCAAATAAGATGAGGATGTTAGTCTCTGAAAATTATGATATTTGCATCTTTTTTGGATAAAAGAAATAAGTACACAGTAAATAATATATTATCCTTGAAAAAATAGTAGTATATTATATAGAGATTTAAAACATATTTATGACCTAAATTATACTCTTCATATGGAGTGGAGTCCCATAAATTGATAGAACTCATGAATTTTAAACATTAAAAAAGAGTGTGAGAAAGTGTGGGATAGACCTTATCAGCTCTAGTTGGTAAGTCTACGTAGCATCATGTATCCATTTCAATTCTCATATATCATCAATTTCGTAACATGTTTGTTTTGAATAATCTTTTTAATGTTTTTGCTACACTACTATTTAATGGGATGTTTTGGAAGAGAGAAATACTAGTGCTTTTTGTGATTTTTTGTGATAAGTATTTGTTTATATTTGGATTAAATTCTCATTTATTACAAAGTATTTTATTGAAAAAATTTAAGTTAATAATATTTTCAATTTTTTAATGTGTTAGCTACACTGTTGGTTCAGGTGTTGAAAGAGAGGTATATTAGTAGTTTGTGTGATTTTTTGTGTTAAGTCTTTGTTTATTTGTGGATCAATTTTGAAGATGTTAGCACAATGAGTTGGAGCATATTGTTTAAAGTTGTGAATATTTGTTAGATGAGTATGTAAAGTTCTTGAATTTAAGGGTTTCAAGTGTCAGCAATTGGTAAAAGATAGCAAACTTTATCAACTAGCATTTCATGTTTGGTAATAAATTGGATATGAGTTGCTTAGATTACACAGATCTAATTGATTGAATTGTGCTGTCAATCAGGGACTGTCTTTACTCTTTATAATCTTCATTCTGGTGCCTAGTTTTTTAGTTACTTTTTTTTTTTTTTAGCAATGG
>Ga0228711_1007605_pt1 | contig 15615 bp, 14 predicted proteins | sample MedpolnodulmetaG_2_FD_177996 | JGI IMG/M metagenome (GOLD analysis project Ga0228711, IMG submission 177996) | Root nodule microbial communities from Medicago polymorpha collected in Santa Monica, California, United States - brown nodules | ecosystem: Host-associated > Plants > Roots > Nodule...
TATAAACATGATTTAGTGAGAACGAATGACTACTGACCATAGCTTTCGACTTAGACCTAATTGAATTGTTCTAATAAACATGGTTAGTCTAGGAATGGATAATCGTTTGTTAGTGATATTAGGTTAATGTGCTTAAACCTTCAAAGATTATTAGACCACCTAAGGAATTAGGGGTTGTAGTTTGAGAAAAGGGTCCTAACTCAAGGGATTGATTAGGACTATTTTGTTAACTATCGTGGAACAAGAAAACCATTCATAAGAATAGGTGCAGTATGCCAATTAGGGGAACATAGATGATTCGAAAGACCTGATCTCATCTCTCTTCATATTTTCTAACCAAATCTATATTTTATAACCGAATCTTTATTTTATGTTATTTAATTTTATGCAATCAAATCAAATCTAAACAAAATAATTTATACATCCTAAATATTAACCTTATTGCTGAATGGAGATTAACATAGTCCCTGTGGAAACGAACTTATAAATTTTATTACTTTGATAGTTTTAGTACACTTGCTAAAAGTCTATCAACAATACAAATTGAATAAAATCCATTTCAAGTCCCAAGATATTGCAAGACAGAAAAACAGGCGAAAAGGGTCGAAAACAGTTGAAATCACAAGTTAGGGGCCAGCTCATGCACCCCAAGCATGAGGCTATGTGTTCTATGAATGTGAGCAGTTTTTTCTTCTGTCCCATGTGCCCCTGTGCATGGAAACGGCCACGGAGTACTATTTGCTTAATTTTCAAGTCGATTTTGGTGGAAAAAAACCCTAATTTTGCTCCCTTAACTCCTAAGTAATCATGCACTGTAAATAGAGACCCTTGCACACTCTTTTATTCATTCAGAAAGCTGCAAGTACAAGGGAAAGGTCAAGCATTAGGAGCTTCATGGTAGAGGATCTTCATCCTCCTTTTTCTATTGTTTTGTGTCGGTTGCCATGAGAAACTAAACTTCATTGATTAGGTTTTGACGATGAACCCCTTCCTATTTGTTGGATTCCATTAATAAAGTTTTATTCAGTTTATAATCTAAAGTTTGATTTAATTCATATATGTCTTTTTTTAACAAAATCCTAGATGGAGCAATATTAGGATTGACAACCCCCACCTTCACTCAAACAAGACAATATTGACTTGCTTAGTTTCTAATATAATTAAATCTAGGCTTAATTGCACTTTTGGCCCCCTATCTTTCCAAAAGTTGCGATTTTGGCCCCCTAACTAATTAAAATACAAAACAGCCCCCTATGTATTGGATCTTTGGCAGTTTTGACCCCCAAGGCCACTTTTGACTTAGTTTTCGCTGATGTGGCACCCACATCCCTTAAGTGAGGTGCCACGTGTAATTAGTTAGGGGGTGCCACGTCAGCGAAGACTAAGTCAAAAGTGGCATTGGGGGCCAAAACTGCCAAAGATCCAATACATAGGGAGCTGTTTTGTATTTTAATTAGTTAGGGGGCCAAAATCGCAACTTTTGAAAAGATGGGGGGCCAAAAGTGCAATTAAGCCTTAAATCTAAGTATGAACTTAGGGTTGTAACTCATCTTTCGGGACCCTCGTAATTTGCAAGGGTGAATTGTGGGGAAAGCTATGTCCACAGATAAGGAAAGTTATAAACGAATTATTTCTTAATTTAATTTTCAACAAAGACGAATAGGGGATTCATGGATTCCCTAATCATCGTTAAATATCTGAATCAACCAAACCTAATCTCGCATTGGACATCACAATTAAAACCCTACAACCACTCCAATCTTTTCACTTTTATTTGCTTTTCTAAATAGATTCCGCTAATTATCGAGTTGAACAACAATCCATGTGAAGACGATTAACTCACTACTCTATTACCTTGTACGATTTGTTGCACCTGTCAATTTCAGTAAAATCACATCAACAACACATGGACTTAAGTTCATATATCACAACAGTTTTCTAAACACACTATCTAATAAGTTAAAATCCAAATGGCACGACTAATTTTATGTTGGGCCTATATATGATAACATACGACAAAAATTACAAAAAATGAATATTTTTTTCACAAGAAAATTACAACAAGGAATTCGTAACGAATAAACTGACTAAAAATATATTGAAGAAAAAGAACAGAAGACTAAAAACGTATATTCTCGGGAACTACATTTTGTCTAATAAATTACACATTGAATTAATTTAAGACATCATATTTTAAATATAAAAAACCGACAAACCTTTTTTTTGGGCAAAATAAAAATTGTCAAACCTAAATGAATGTATTTTGTTTTTTTTATATTTAATAAAATTTAAAATTTGACTCATTCACTTTTATTTTCTTACCTTATCTGTTGGAATCGAAATTCAATTCCTCTATTTATGTAAATTTTGAATAAATGTCTTTGAAATCCCTGATCCGATAGTTTAGTCAACAAATACGCATCTAGTGCATTCCTGCTTCCCATATCCCGCAACCACTTTAATGCGTATAGGATAGGTATGTAGTGTAAAATACAAAAATCATAATATAATAGTATGAATTGAATATATTTTCCATCTATACTAAATTACCAACTTTCGTTTTTCGTCACCGCAGAAAAAGTTGCACTTTCGTTTTTAAGTCAACATGTTTTTTTGAATGAATTTTTTTCACTAATATTGAAAACATTAAATAAAGCTCCTACGAAAAAAATAGTCTCAAAATATTATTTCTGAGTCCATCTTTTCACTACTTTTATTTTGAACTTTAGGTGTTAAAAAAATTCATGTTTGATTCACCCCATGTTAAAAAACTCTAATCTTTCGTAAAATAAATTTTTATTTTGAACTTTAGGTGTTAAAAAAAATTCATGTTTGATTCAACCCATGTTAAAAAACTCTAATTTTTCGTATAATAAATTTTTAAAAGTTTGAATATAGTTAACTAATTTGAATTTAAGATGAAAATATTATAGGAATGTGAAAGTGCCAAATTTATTATGAGGGTGAAAATGAGAGTTTGTAATTTTATAGATTTGAAAAAACACATTAAATCTAAAATATATTGGGTAAAATTCTTTTTTAGTCCCTATATAATTACCAAGTTTCATTATTTTGTCCTCCTAAAACCGTCATACTTTTTCGTTCATACAATGTTATCCCTCAAATAGTTTTAGTCTCTGCTTAATAAAGTCATGTTTATCCATGAAATTTTAAAATGACGAATTTAGTTTTGCATGCATCTTTTTTCATAATGAGAAATTCGTCTACAGAAATTTATATATTGTTTTATACTTTGGATTAACTGAATATGAATTTTTGAATTATGGATCAAGAAATCAATATTTGAGCTACTTTTCTTTGGAGAAAGTATTTATAGAATTCTAAACATGCTGCAAAAAGTCATTAACAAATATATTTTCTCTGATAGTTATGTCAGGACTAAAAAGTATGATTTTATGGAGATGAAAAATAAAATTTTGAGCCATAACATCAATATGTTAGCTCCTTTTCAGATTTTCTTGTACTTTTCTATTTTCTAGTCAATAAAAAACGCGTCGTTTAATTTAGTGTAATAAATGGAATTTAATTTCGTTGACTATTATTTTTTTGAAATAGTATTATAATTAACTAGTGGAAAAACGGTCATTCTTTTTCTTATTGTGCTAACATTTGAAAATTATGAACTGTGTTTTTTTTATGAAATTTTGATTTTGATTAAAATTAAAAATATAAATGCTTTTTTGCTTTAAAATTATAACAAATCAAACTAACCATGATTATCTATTTCAGTGACATCAACAATATAGCAAACAAAAATAATCTAATTTTTTGTAATGACACCAATAACAATCTTTATTATAGAAAAAATTGTTTAAGAGTATAATTGGGATAACGAAAAAGTAAGTAGATATACACATCTTGTTTGTTACACTTTTTAAAAGATAAAAGAAAAAAACTGGACATATATATACTTATATCGTGTTTGTTACAATTTTATTTTAATATTCGAATTTACTCTTATCTATTTGTTACATGTGCTATTTGTATTGAAAATTTAGGGTAATTTTGGAAAGAGAAAAAGTCAGGCCAAAAGAGTCAATACAAGCTATTTTCTTTATATATAATATAGATAGCGGTGAAACTAATGATTTTACAACGGTCTTGAGTAGGATAAGAACGTTGTCCCTTGAAGATATAAAGTCAAACTCTTACCATTGAACTGACACATACTGGACACTCATTAATTTTTTTTATCTTTAATATATAGATTTTTTAAATGAATTGTGAATTTATTATTTATGCGGTTACTAATTGTTTATACAACTTTTCAAGTATATATATACATGTATGTTTACACACCCACTGCCACTATAAGAAAAAAAACCTCTTTCTCGCATCATGCAACCACACTCTCATGGTAATCATGGCTTTCCTTTCGGTATCAATGGTTATTATGTGAGTGGACTCGTAGAGTTACAACAATCTCAACAGCCACAATATAATGAACCACAACAACCACAATATCATCCACAACAACAATGGCAGGGCCATGTTGTTCCCTTTTCGAATCCTTATGTTCGTGCTTCAAGCATCTTAAGTTATCCTACCTTTGATTCTCTATTTGAGAAACAAGTGAAGGAGACAAACCAATTCATCAATAATCAGGTTAAAGTTTATATGTATCATAATTTATGATCAAGATAAATTTTTGAAGAGAAAGCGACTGATAAAATAAAATAATATATTTTTATTCAACGAGTCTCACTTTCCTCTGGATAGAATCTTTTATAACTACATTTAAATATTTTACTTTTTATTAAAATGTACTTTTCTTTGTCTATTCTAATGACTTTTTTTTAGCAGAATGATAGATTGAAACTGCTGTTACAACAACATCAAAGGGAGCTACAATTGGCTTCACAACAAATTATGACAATAAAGAACGAAGAAATTGCAAAAACTGCAAAGAAAACACAGGAGTTGGAAAAGCTTGTAAGAAGATTTGAGACTGAGAACAGAGGATTTGAGAAAATAGTTAAGGAAATGGAAGCAACAATAATAACCTTGCATAACAAGTTGGAAGAGGAGAAGAAGAAACAAAATATGTTCATAGAAAATGATGCAAAATCATGTTGCGGTGAAAGCGAAGAAGTAAGACCTGAAAAGTGTGTCAGACGTGGAAACAATATTATGTTTTGTCTAAAGTGTAACACAAACTCCTCAGGTGTTTTATTTCTTCCATGTAGGCATCTTTCTTCATGCAAAGTGTGTGAAGCTTCACTCGAAACTTGTCCAATATGTGGAATGGAAAAGAAGGGTGTTATTGAGATTCAGAGTTTGATTTCAGATTAATATTATTCCTAAAAAATTAATACAACAACATAGCTATGCTAAGAGAGGGTATTAGCATGATCATCAATATGTATTTCTGAATTTTCTTTAGCTTCATGTTTTATTTGATTTTGTACTATTACTTGGTTTGGTCAATAAAATGTTGTTGTTTTATATCAATAAAATAATATTTTTATTTTAGTTCAACATCTATTTATTTAGATATAAATTATATTTAAAAAGATGATTAATAATACCTTTGTTTCAAGAAGATAATTAATATTAATAAAAGAAGATTATATTAAATGTACTTAACATTTATGTTTTTTTTTTTACTGAACTAAGAGTGAGGAAGACATCAAGGAGAAGCTTAGAACTCTCGACTAAGTCGACACCCCAAGAAACCCCCATCCTCTACCACTCACTCATATAAATATTATTATAAAAAAGGGAAAATTTGTACAACAGAGGGGGACCAAACCAAAGCCTTGTAAAAACCAACGGAGAAAGAAAAGATGAAAATCAAACAAAAATATGGAAAATGATAATATAGCATGTCATATCTGTCCCTAAAGAAATCTTCCCTGATAAAATCAGGCAAAGCATCCCACCAAAAATATGAGAAGAAAGAACTTGAAGATCCAAAGTGAAACAATTATGCAAGAAGGGCGCTAGAAGAATCTCCCTTAATCCAAAGTGACCCCCAGTGATTATTGATGGTCGGATATGACAAGTGTACCAAATCGTTTACCAAGTAATAAAGTGATAAGAAAAGTATCATATCCACAAGGATTGTCGTTTCGTTCAAACAATTCGCGTTACTTATTTTTGTAAGTTTGAAGATATAAAAGTTAAAAGGATTAGAAGGTTGCAATTTTTATCTGTTTGCAACAGAGCAAGTTTATTTGTTTTGGTTGCAGAAAAGTAAGCAGCGGTTAGGTTTGAATCCTCCTGTTTATATTGTGGGATATTAAGTAACAGTAATGTTGCATTTATTTATCTTTATTTATCTTAGGTAGACTATACAAGTGATGAGGCGGTTGGGATGTGTCTAACCTAATTTGCATTCCAGTTTTTCCCAAGGCAATGAAGGCCAAGGTTCCATTAGGTCGGCCCATCTATGAATCTTAGGACACTCATTGCACCCCTCTCTCACTTACTTAGTAGTTCTACAAACGGGCAACCCTAATCTACGTCTACCTTACTAAGGGTTTAAGAGAATGGTTCTATTAGGATAAGATTTATTTCCTTTAGCTAGGAACCTGTTTCCTTAATTACTAATCAATTACATCCTAGGTTCAGCAGAGTTACTACTCAGTCTTAGTAACGTCACCTCCTAAGTACTTACTACTAACGTCAACTCTCTTTCGGTATCTTTAGCAAATTACTAATTAATTACATACTAGATAAATAGTTACCAGTATAAGGATATAAACATCAAGATATAAGCATTCAGATAGTGATAGCAATATTAGGCCCTATCACAACATAAGTACCTAATCTAGGGTTGCACCTATCACATAAATAAACTAAGCAATTTGCTAATAAAACTTAATACAGAACAAAAAACAAATAAAATATAAACGACATTAAATAAATAAATATCCAACAAAAATAAACAGAGGTTCATCTTAGAACTCTAACCTAAAAATATTTAGGTACACATGGTAACTAAAAACAAATTAATAAAGATAAAAACATACCTATCATACCCCAATTTTTGACCTAAGATTATATAGTGGGGGTGTATCTTTAAGTAATGGGGGTACATAATTGTGTGAACGAAATAAGCACTAGAAATATATTATTTGGAAATGATAAATTAATTAATTAATTTAATCATTATTTAAAAGTGCTTTCTTAGTTCCCAAGTTTTGCGAAAATATTTTAGAACGCAATTTAGAATATTTTGGAACACAATCTGAGATATTTTGGTAGGCAATCTAACGTATTTTAGTGCTTGATCTGAAATATATTTTGATACTCAATAATATATATTTATGTACTGAATAATACATTTATGTACTAAATTATATATTTTTGTACTCAATATGATATATTTTGGTACGCAATTGGGATATTTTTGTACTAGATGAATTACTTGTTACCAAAGTTTCTCACTTTTTAGTTGTGAATTTTCTCTATAAATAGAGAGTTCACCCAATGTATTCCGGACACCGAAATTCACAGTTGATGCTTCCTATGCTTTTCCTCTCTTCTCCCTCCTTCCATTTGTGCTGACGAGTCTTTTTTCTTTTTCTACTCCTTTCTGTCCCTTTCGGTTTCAAGGTATTTATTCTTTTCATTTTGCTTTTATGTTATAAAAAATGCAAAAAAAATAGTTTAGGTTAAGAGATTTTGTGGTGATCCAACGTCACTACAACATTCTCATGCTTTTATTTCATTGCTACGTTTGTTTTAGTTTTAGGTTTTATTTATTATTCAAAATAACAAAAACATGCAAATAACATCAAAAATCACAAAAATATTTTCATAATAAACCTTGATTTTCAATCAAGTGATCGTTCTTTTTATTTTTTTTGAATCAAACTTCAAATCAATTTTAATTATACCTTAAGTCTATTTTCTTTTAAATTAAAAAATACAAACCAATTCTTATTTGCCACTTGGCTTTTATTTTAAACTTTTCCGAAAATAATAAAAAACACAAAACAAATCAAACGTCAATTTCTACCCCGAACTACGAGGTTTTGATCCCTCACGGGTACGTAGGCAAAGGACACTTGTCCTTCCAAATCAATAAAAAATGTAGATAAATTAGGTCTCTTTTTTCTTTTATCATTTCAAATTCCATTTTTTAAGCAAGCAAGTTATAGCACATTAATTAAATAAAATCAAGAGGTTCCCATAGGATACTATGGATATTTAGGGTGCTAACACCTTCCCTAAATATAACTAACCCCCGAACCCTAAATCTTTTCAATACGGGGTAGTTCGAACTTTTTCCCCCTTTTCTAAAAAAAATTAAATGTTCAGTCGTGAAATAAATTAGTGAGTCAAACGCTAATCAAATAGCCTTGATCTCCGAAAAATGATGTGACAGAAATGGCGACTTCACTGGGGATGACCCCCCTAAGAGGGTTGAGCCTAACTTGGTTTTATCTAAATTTTTGTGCTATAACTTGCTTAAAATCAAAAATAAATAAAAGATGGTAAATACGTGTACATCTGTCTTCTTCCTTCTTCTTTCTTCTTTCTTCCAAATGTGAGTGGTGAGATAAGTCCTACACCCGGGCTTGAGTGAAATATAAGATAGGACGGGGTACAATCATAGTGCCATACCAGGAGCGGTCCTGCGATATGTGTGCATGTGATATAACTCTACTCAACATAGGTCTCAAAAGTAATAAATATATCGTCATGAGCAGTCGTGATAAGCATTATTATTTTTGAAGTTCGTCAAACGTTGAGAACCTTTAGATCACCCTTAACCCATCTTGGCCTTTATAGGACGTAGTGCGGTGGCTAAATCAAGAGCAGTCTTGAATTTAGTTGATACGCGATACTACACTCAAACTAGACTTCCTGGTGAATGTTATTGGACTAGGAGCAGTCCTATGCACCGATATATTCAAAAGGGGGTTGTAATTTGGGAACTTGGTAGAACCCGTGATACAGGTACAAATGAAACCATAGTCCGTACCAAATGGCGTATATTTACCCTCGACTCCAACATTATGGACTTAAACCACACCATGTTTTCTCCGTTTCTTTAACATATTCATGCATACATGCATTCATTCATAAATATTTTTTTCATTAAATATCGAAGGACTTAAACAAGTTTTTGTAAATATCATAGATATGAACTCTGCAATAAGGAGCACTAGGAAGTACACTTTCAAGAAACCGGATTTATTTAAATTAAGGGAGCTAGGATCCAGAGTAACTAGTCCGAAGGACTTTCAAGCTCACCATGGGAGACTACTTAGCATCCTCCAAACAAAAGTTGAAGAAGGTGTCCTCAATACCTTGGTCCAATTCTATGACCCACTCTATCATTACTTCCTATTTCCCGATTACATATTGTTTCCCACTCTTGAAGAGTACTTTGACTTGGTTGGTTTACCGGTGTCCAATGAAGTACCCTTCTATGGCCTTGAACCCATTCCTAAAGCCTCAACCATTGCTGCAGCTCTTCACCTTGAAACCACTGAATTGAAAACAAAACTTACCATCAAAGGAGGTCTCCAATGCCTGCCTACCCATTTCCTTTTCCAAAAAAAACCTCCCTTTTTGCCGAACTAGCCAATAATGAAGCCTTTCATCTTAGCCTTGCTCATATATGGACTCCTACTTTCCCCAAACATTGACAATTTTGTTGATATCAATGCTATCAAAATCTTCCTCACCAGAAACCTCGTCCCTACATTACTTGCTGACACTTACCATTCCATCCATGATCGAACCCTAGCTGGTCGTAGAACTATCCTTTGTTGTGCACCCTTTCTTTACAAATGGTTTACCTCTCATCTACCTCAAACTCAGCCCTTCATTAAAAATCCTGAAAAGTTCTTATGGTCCCAAAGAATCATGTCCCTTACCCCGACCGACATAATTTGGTACAACGCAGCCAGTGATACCGGGACTGTCATTATCCACTGTTGTGACTTCCTTAACGTGCCCCTTATCAGTATACGAGGAGGAATTAGCTGCAATCCCATCCTTGCTCAACAACAGCTCGGATACCCGGTCAAAACCAAACCTTTATACCTCGACTTATCCAGCATATTCAATCTCAACCATGATGATTACACGAATGAGAGGGAAAATTTCATACAAGCTTGACATGCCATCCACAGAAAAGAGAGAAGCCAGATGGGAAAGAGATCAAGCTTCGTCTAGTTCCTACACTGATTGGGTCATTGATAGAGCTGCAACATATGGGATGCCTTACACTTTATCCAGAGTACCATCCTCAACTACTCCGGCACCGTCACTGCCCATACTCCCTGAAATTATGGAAGAATTCCAGTACGAGCTAGCCGAAATGACACGCAAAAGAAACAATTTGAAAAGAAAGTACGAGGTATGGTTCAGATGGATGGACAAATAGAGCAGAAAGATCATGAGATCCACAAGCTAAGCCAACTAGTTGTTAAGAAGAATGATCTACTCCAGCGTAAGGATGATCTGCTCAAACGGGATCATAAGAGGAAGAGGGAGTATATAGATCTCTTTGTCGGGGCACATCCAGATTTTGAGGATTCACCTCCTTCAAAGGCTTGAGAGTCCTCCGGGCTTGGTACTTTCTTCTATGTTATTTCCTAGCTTCTGTGTATGTACTTTGGAGTCTATCCTTTGACTCAATTTGTTAAAAAGGGAATTATCTTTTAGTACTTCAATTATTCAATGAAATTTTCAAATATGATGTTTACAATTACTTTGACAAGTCCTTCGATAAAAAAAGAATGTGTCTATTTTTGCATAAACATCATGCATCATCTTGCATTTCCTAGTCTCAAGTCCGAGTCTCACAAAATTTTCTTTTCCAAAAAGGTCAAAGGTGGTTCGATGTCTTCCTTCAACTTCGGCTCACATATGCAAACACTCGCGCAAACACAAGAGATGGATCAGCTCGGACAAGAGGTCCACGAGCTTCGTGAAGAGTTGACGACACTTCGGGCCGAGGTAGAGAAGTTAACTAACTTGGTATCTTCACTAATGGCTACGCTAGATCAGCCACTATGCCCACAACAGCCTCGACAACTGACTCCAAGAACACAGATTGATCTGACTCCTATGAAGTATGCAGAATTGTTTACAATGTTGCTTGAAAGGAATTTGGTCCACACCAAGGCACCCCTTCCGGTTTCGGCAAGATTGCCAGCGGGGTATAGAGCTGACCTCTCTTGTGCTTTCCATCAAGGGGCACTCGGTCACGATATTGAGCAATGCTTTGCTTTGAAGAAAATAGTTCAGAAGTTGATCCGAAACAATGTTTTACCCTTCCTAGACTAAACTCGGACATGCAAGTTAACCTACTACCAGATCATGGTGCCTAATGTTGACACATGGGTTGTTTGGCTGCAATTGGGTCGCTGTTGATGCTTCCTTCTACTACTTATTTGTTCAAATAGTGCGTTTTTTCGTTGTTTGCTGCTTTTCAAAAAAATCCTTTCGTCTCGCCCGAGACGAAAGTGAACTTGTGTAGGGCTTTTTGCTTCATGTTTTTACATCATTAATAAAAAGGTCGTTTTGATCCCGACTTTGTTTTTATTTTGTGCTTGTTCTGGAAAAATGGTAATACAAAAAACCAAAAAAAAAAAAAAATCTCAAATATCTGTATAATCATAACTTATACTTACTTGTCAAAATCAATAATCAAATCATGCATTAATAAACCTGTTGAACACATTAACCATGTACTCTGAGTTCCTTGTATCCGAAGCTGAAGAAGACAAGAATGAAGAGATTCCCGACAAGATCTCTCGCATACTTGGGCATCCTAGTCATCGAAGCTACAAATAAAAATCAAGAAGATGGCCCCGAAGATGGCATTCACTTACAAAGACTGGCATGAGACGTTACCTTACATGGGTATCGTGTTTCAGTACATTTTTCAACAGGGGCATCCCCCCTCCTTCCCTCAGTATACAACAAGGAGGTCGTGCTTCCCATTAAGGTCGAAGTCCCGTCAACAGGAGTTCTGCCAAAGTCCAAGCTTGATTGAACTTAAAATGTATGACGACTTTGTACAAATATATCAAAAGGAGTTGAAACAAACTTCCAACAAGAAGGTTCGTCCCCGTGAATTTCAAGAAGGAGAATCTGTGCCCAAAAAGGTACTATCTTCCCAACCAGACTCCAAGGGCAAGTGGACGCCCAACCATAAAGGCTCGTGCACAACAACTCTTACAACTATGGATGGTGACAAAGTCACACGTTCTATGAATGTCGGTGCAGTCAAGAAATACTCTGTCAAAAATAAAAGCTCGATAAGTCGCAAACTTGAAAAGGCGGCTTAAGCAAAAATGAGCATCTCGATGGACTGGAAACCTGAAAGGGCGGTCCAGGCAAAAATTAGAGAAAAAAATGTGATTATCCTGATAGATTGAAACCATAAAAAGGCGATCTATGCAAAAGTTAAGGATCAAGAGACAAAGTAACTGCATCCGGTCAGGCACAATCAACTTGGGGCATATCCAGTTATCAAAGAACCTCCAATTTGAAGCATTTACAAATCAAAGACTCGAAACAGGGGCATTCAATGTTGTTAGGGAGAACAGCGGTTATTGTGTTCAATGTACCTTCCCTTTATATTTACCATTTTCCAAAAAACTTTCAAAGATCCGTGGAACCATGCCATTGGCAGGTCACCATTCAATTAATCAAATTTGAGCCTGTGCCCATTTATTTGGAAGTCTCATTTATTCTACTTACAAAATTTCTTCCATTTTTTATGGCAATACTTGAAGCAAAAATTTTCAAAATACAAAACTTTTTTTTACATCTTTTGAAAAGTGTGAACAACAAACACACTCTCTTTGAACTCGTGAGTAGTTGAAGCGTACATCAGCATCCGCCTCGAGAACAGTTACACTCTGGAAAAGAAACATGGCTAAGCATTATGGAGAGGACCTCTGCTTTGAGCAAGATATTGTCACAACCCAAAAATACAACAAAAAAGAAATACAAAAAAATAAGAGCTCGCTAAGTTGAAAACCTGAAAAGGCGACTTAGGCAATAGAGAGCGTCCCGGTGGACTGAAAACCTGAAAGGGCAGTCCAGGCAAAAATTAGGGGCATAAAAAAGGAATATCCTCCCGGTGGACTGAAAACCCGAAAGGGCGGTCCAAGCAAAAGTTAGGGATTTTTCAAAGAAAAAATAAAGAAGGCATGACTACTGAGGCGCGCCAATAGAGGAACACTCTACACTGGTCTACAAATGGCGACTTCTTCCAGACTTTAGGTCAACAATGAGATTTATCCCCAAGAGACACTAGTTGCTACCTTGTGCCGGGTTTTACCCCGTCAGCGGCTCGATTTGTTCCCAATAACATCATCCCCAAGGAAGTTTGTCGAGTGTTTGTACTGCGATGTCAGTCCACCTCCCTGTTGTGTCTTGTCTCATTGAGTTCGTTTGTCGCGTACAATACATGCACTCATAGAAGTTACATTCATACATTTATTCATACATTCATACATCAATACTTTCACATATTCATACACATCATATGCACCGCATCATTAACATATAATTGCATCAATCACCCGGAGCTTTGTTTGGTCGTATCCCTTTAGTTCGGTCCCTTTTTATCATGTTTCAAGTGGTCAGTCCTAAACAATGGACAACTTGAGTTTATCTTTTGTCATGTTTTGAGTGGTCAGTCCAAAACAATGGACAGCTTGAGTTTATTTTTGTCATGTTTCGAGCGGTCAGTCCTAAACAATGGACAACTTGAGTTTATCTTTTATCATGATTCGAGCGGTCAATCCTAAACAATGGACAACTTGAGTTTATCTTTTATCTTGTTTCAAGTGGTCAGTCCTAAACGATGGACAGTTTGAGTTTATTTTTGTCATGTTTCAAGTGGTTAGTCCTAAACAATGGACAGCTTGAGTTTATTTTTATCATGTTTCAAGTGGTCAGTCCTAAAAAATGGACAACTTGAGTTTATTTTTGTCATGTTTCAAGTGGTCAGTCCTAAACAATGGACACCTTGAGTTTATTTTTGTCATGTTTCAAGTGGTCGGTCCTAAACAATGGACAACTTGAGTTTATTTTTGTCATGTTTCGAGCGGTCAGTCCTAAACAATGGACAACTTGAGTTTATCTTTTATCATGTTTCAAGTAGCCAGTCCTAAACAATGGACGACTTGAGTTTACCTTTCAATTTCCCAAAAGTGTCGTTCCCCGTTTTGTCGGATTACGGAACATCAAAATCATCGTTCCTCGTTTTATCGGATTACGGAACATCAAAATCATCGTTCCCCGTTTTATCGGATTACAGAACATCAAAATCATCGTTCCCCGTTTTGTCGGATTGCGGAACATCAAAATCATCGTTCCCCGTTTTGTCGGATTGCGGAATATCAAACGAGTCTTTCCTCGGTTTATCGGATTACGGAATATCAAAAGTGTCTTTTCCCGTTAAGTCGGACTACGGAAAGTCAAAAAATGTCTTTCCCCGGTTTACCGGATTACGGAAGGTCACTCAAGTTCTATTTTCTTAACAATGTCATCCCCAGTGTGTTTGGTCAAGAAGTGTCACTAAAAAGTTTGTCTCCATTAAGCTATCGTTACGAACCGATACGATAGTACACAATCATCTTCCCTAGTGAAACTGCACTCCCCTAGTGGAGTCGGAGCCCTTTCTTCAATGAATGTGCGTATCCTGTTGTTGTTTCTCGTTCCAGTCAAGTCATCTTTGTCGTCCTGCATTTATTATTGCATCATGAGCATTTCACAGCATCATAGGTCCAAAATTGGTGTACTTTTGTATTTAAGTCTCTTCGGCCCGTCGAATCAAACATTTCATCTTCAAATCTCCGGACAAAGAAACTTAAATAGGGGCATCTGTCATACCCCAATTTTTGACCTAAGATTATATAGTAGGGGTGTATCTTTAAGTAATGGGGGTACATAATTGTGTGAACGAAATAAGCACTAGAAAGATATTATTTGGAAATGATAAATTAATTAATTAATTTAATCATTATTTAAAAGTGCTTTCTTAGTCCCCAAGTTTTGCGAAAATATTTTAGAACGTAATTTAGAATATTTTGGAACATAATCTGAGCTATTTTGGTAGGCAATCTAACGTATTTTAGTGCTTGATCTGAAATATATTTTGATACTCAATAATATATATTTATGTACTGAATAATACATTTATGTACTAAATTATATATTTTTGTACTCAATATGATATATTTTGGTACGCAATTGGGATATTTTTGTACTAGATGAATTACTTGTTACCAAAGTTTCTCACTTTTTAGTTGTGAATTTTCTCTATAAATAGAGAGTTCACCCAATGTATTCCGGACACCGAAATTCACAGTTGATGCTTCCTATGCTTTTCCTCTCTTCTCCCTCCTTCCATTTGTGCTGACGAGTCTTTTTTCTTTTTCTACTCCTTTCTGTCCCTTTCGGTTTCAAGGTATTTATTCTTTTCATTTTGCTTTTATGTTATAAAAAATGCAAAAAAAATAGTTTAGGTTAAGAGATTTTGTGGTGATCCAACGTCACTACAACATTCTCATGCTTTTATTTCATTGCTACGTTTGTTTTAGTTTTAGGTTTTATTTATTATTCAAAATAACAAAAACATGCAAATAACATCAAAAATCACAAAAA
>Ga0228711_1007606_pt1 | contig 15614 bp, 11 predicted proteins | sample MedpolnodulmetaG_2_FD_177996 | JGI IMG/M metagenome (GOLD analysis project Ga0228711, IMG submission 177996) | Root nodule microbial communities from Medicago polymorpha collected in Santa Monica, California, United States - brown nodules | ecosystem: Host-associated > Plants > Roots > Nodule...
AATTGTCACTATTGTATTCCAAGAACAAAAGATGATTTGTTGTGATAGCTAGCTACTCTATTTATAGCCTTCAAAGACTTAAGCCCTAAGAAATATAACAATAAAATGCTCCATAAGAAACCACAAGCTTTTAGGTCAGAAGTAGGCAAAATAGGCAGCTTGTCTGGAAAGCAAAAAGCAGCTAAAGAAGACTCTGAAGGGTGGCACGGCCGTGCCACTGTGGGCACGGGCCGTGCCATGTCTCTGACTTCGGGGGTGACATATTTTTGTCCCATATTTCGTATTTTCATCCCGAATCAGCTCCTAATCCTCTTTCTTTTGTTCCAAGACTAAATCTTCAGATATTCGTTCCTGAAATATAATAATTTGCAATAGAAATAAGATAGCTCAAAAAGGAAATAATATTTAAATAAAACTAAATCAAATCTAGATAAAATAAACTCAAATAACATATTAAAAATACTAATTTATCGACTCATCAAGTTTCAACTACTCGGTGAAGTCAGCTTACTCTTTACTCCTTCGTCGTCTGCCAGTTACGGGGACTCCTGAGGGTGTTACCTTGCAGGCGGTCTCTCGGGTCTGGAAGTCTCGGGCTTCTACGAAAGTGCTTGCTTTCTCCTGGTAGCTTATTTTGGACAGGATTCCATCCCGGCTCAACCTTGTTAGGCGTCATGTCCCGCTTCCGGAGGGGGGTTCGGAGTGTGTTCTCTGTGCGACGCTGTCTGAGTCGTCGGTCCACCTTTTCCTTTCGTGTCCTGTGATCTTTCCTGTGTAGTATCAGGTAGCTAGGTGGTTGGGGTGGGAGTTAGTGCTTCCTCTAGGTCTTGCCCAGCAATTTCTGTCCTTTACAGGTTTAGGAGGCGGGAAGAGAGTTAGGGTAGGTCTGCTCTTGGTTTGGCATGTTGTTATTTGGACCATCTGGACATCCCAGAATGACTTTATCTTTTCTGGTGGCAATCGCAGAGAGGAGCTGGTGGTGGATAGAGTTAAACTCTTAGCTTGGAAGTGGTTCCTGGCTAAGTGTCCGGCTAGTTCCTGTTCCTATCATGAGTGGGAGGTGCAACCCGTCCTGTGTTGGCTTCGGTAGCCTTTGAGGGGGTGGTTTTTCCTGGGTTTGCGGGGGGTTAGGTGGGGTTTTCACCTCCTACCTTCCGGCCTGGCTTCTTGGGATCCTCCTTGTGCTTTTTGTCTTTGCAGGTTTTCGGGTGATGTGGTGTTTTTGCCTTTGGGGGTCCGCTTCTGGGTGTGGTCTTTCTTCTTGTTTGTTGTTGGTCCCCTTTTGGTTTTCTCCCAATTCTTTTGTTGGGTGTAGGAGTTTTCCTGGGTTTTTTTTTTCTTCTGGTTTTGGGGGTGTCTTCGGACTACCTCTTTGGTGTATTTTGTACATTCTATCTCTTTTATATATATATATTTTGTCATTAAAAAAAAATTAGCACTTTTTCCTTTGTCATGTATAGTGTTTCTTTTATATATAGGTGTTAGTGGTTAGTTTGTTAGGGGGAGAAAATTTGTCAACAACACATGGATCGAACATTGAACCTTCTCGTTTAATGCCTCAATTCCCACTGATTACAAATTCATCGAACTAGTTGCTCTACAGTATATTTTTTTCATCTATTTAGACACAAGTTTACAACCACCGGTCCTCATTGATTCATGAATGTCCAAATTTTATATTCCTCCTCAATTATGTTGAAATTTGGTATATATGTATTTGTAAGATCATCTTTAATTAGATGTAAAATATGCTAATAGAAATGATATTTGTACAACCATTTTGTAACAACTTTCTCTCTCATACTCACATCATGTTGTTATCCTATCTCTTTCGTTTTCTCTCTCCATTGTTTTTAAGTAATAAAAAGATAGAAAAGCAAGGTTGTCACTAAGTTGTCAATAAATGGATGTACAAATATCATTGCTCATATGCTAAAGGAGGTTAAAAGTAATTTAGGATTAGAGTGTTTGACAACTATGGTTGGTTATAGAAATGAAAAGGACTATAAGTAATTTGGGATTGGAGTGTTTGATCGATTTGTGTATTTAGATGCCTATTCAAGGCCGGCCTAAGGGTCAAGGAACCCAAGCAAGGGCTTTAGGTCTCAAAATTTTGGATGAAAAAAAGGTCTCTAAAAAATTAATTTAGTTATAAGTATATTATATGATAGATAAATTACGGACATTTGCATAACTTAAGTGACTACCAAAAAGGCACCAATTACTTTTGATCATGAATTTAAATTTTAGTCTCCACAAAATTGATTTTTTATATAAGTATTCTATTAAAAAATAATAATTTAAAGGCCACATTAAAATTTTTGTTTTAGGTCTCTTAATGTGTTAGGCCGGCCTATACCTATTCCATCTTGTTTATAAGTATGATATGATTCCTAGGCTAGGCTAGGCTGAAGAATTTGATTTTTTATAGTTTAATCTATGCTGTCAAATCACCTGTGAGATGTACTCTCAATTTTTCAAAAGATATGGGGACAATAATCTTTTATTAGAAGTTTCATGTTGGCCAATTTGTTTTTCATTTTACTAATGTATCTGACATGTTGGCCAATTAATAAAAAAAAATTGAGTGATGAGAATTTAGATGGTCATACTCTTTTATACATGCATATGTCTAAAGCTAAGGACATTGAAGTGAATTTGATATTTTTATTCATATGGTTGCAGTTAACCCTCATATACGTAGTAACACAATCACATAAATCCAATTCGTCATTCATATCGTGAAACAAACACTTTCGACGATTCTTTGATGAATATGAGTTGTGATTCTATTGAATTAGGAATGAGTTTGATGATTAAGATAAATAATTCATGAATCGATTTGACAGTGAGTGGCATAATTCAGAGATTAATTTGATTTTTAATGAATAATTCAAGGATAGATTTGACAATGTAACAATTTATAATGACTTTCATGTAAAAAAAGTTCAAAAAATAAAATTCAAAATTTTCTATCAAATTCGTTTCTGTACACGTGAAAGCTTACTTGGAACTCCACATCAACGTTTAACGTGACATGTTGGCACTCTTAATGACGAAACTTGACAGAGAAACTAAATTGATTGAACTTTGTAAAATTCAAGGACGCATTGACTATTTCGATTAATATGGAGATGAAATTAACCGGCGTGTACAAGTTATAGGATGAAAAGGCATATTAACTCTTATTTATTTTAAACAAGCGAAAAAATTGATAGCTTAGTTGTTAGGAATATTACAATATATATGCATAGATTGGGGTTTGAATCATAGATTTGACAAAAAAAATAAGAATTTAGATTATATTTTTTAGTAGTGTTAGCAACACTCTCTTCAACACTCATATTTTAATTGGCTTAAATCATGGCGGATATCACACTTTGGAAATTGGTACCACTTAAAGTGGTGGGTCATACATTAGTTTTATCCATAATAAGAGAGTGAGTGTTGAAAAGAGAGTGTCTCTAGTATTCCTCTATAGTTTTTTGTTATATTGTTGGTGTTTTTGAAATAAATAATCATGGTTAATTTGGTTTGTTATAACTTAAAAGCAACAAAGATTTCTAATTTTAGTTTTAATCAGAATCAAAATTTCATAAAAAAATGTTGTTCATAATTTTTAAATGTTAGTGCAATAAAAAATAGCGGAAAGATGTTCTCTAGTTTATGACAATGAGAAATGCACCAATAATTGACAAACACTCAAAACCATATATATATATATATATATATATATATATAGATATATATATATATATATATCTCACTTATACACCTACTTCTTAGATTCATTCAATAAATTATGTATGTGGTCTATTAAATATACCACATAAATGATGTATGATACATCATATATAGAATGAACCTATAAAGTGAATTTTTGCTTATAATAATGACCGGATAATGTACATTTTTTCTTAATATGTGTGAAATGAAAAAAATACTAATTTTTTTTAAAGGCAAAAAAGGAATATATTACCAACAAAAAAGTGTCTTTCCTAGCACAAGGTGTACTAAGGAGAAGACAACAAAGTGAACAAAAGTATTTACAGATAAATCATGTACAAAAAACAAAACAAGAAAGAAATAACTATTAACTTATGCCCAACATGGTGAAAGGACTAAGCCACCAACCATGGTAATTGAAGGGAAGAGTAGGAAATTTCCCCTTCAACCACCTAAAAGCAAGAGACTTAATCTTGTCGACAACCTGTATTACTGAGCATTCTTTATCGGTGAAGCTCATGTTATTTCTTTCCTTCCAAATTTCCCAAACTGAAGCAAACCAAATGACCTGAATGATCGAACGGCGCACCTTAAAAACATCACCGCTATAACTAAATTGATTAAAATGGCCCGGCACATTATAAGGGATGACCGCAACAACGCCAAGTCACTTATAAAAAATACTAATTTTTTATTTTAATTTTATATTTAAAAAACTAAATGTGAATATCTGATTAGTCCTATTTTAATTGTTGGTCATATGTACATTTATTTGTTTTAGTTAATCTACATAATTTTGCTTTTGTTAAAAAAAAAATTGCTGCTTTTTTTTGTGGTGTCCGGGGTTCGAACCTCAGACCTTGCATATATTATGTATTGTCTTTGTTGTCACCTGAGTTAAACTCACGGGGAGAAAAAATTTGCTACTCTAAAAAGAAATAAATAGTGGCATAAAGAAAATGGGTAACTTCACAAATTATGACTTAAATGATCAAGAACTGGAGTATACTCTTCCTTAAAATTTTATGTTCGATTCTACTCGATGTCAATTTGCATGGATTATTTAGCTTCTTCAAAAAAAAATGACTTAAATGATCAAATTATTAAAAAAAGTAAAACTTAAAAAGACCAACTCAACTTAAAGGATATCGTGATGTTTAACCTAGATATATAACTAACTTTACTATTTACACAGATCTTGTGATTCTTTGACAAAAGTACCGCTAACTTTTTTGTTCTTTGATTAATTGATACAATAACTCTTTGATATCTTAATCTTAATTTATTAAATCAATTAGTTTTAAATAAACTCAAGTGGTTAATGATTTCCATCTAAGAGAAATTCTTCATGGGAATTTGAGTTCAATTTTTGGGTGGAACAATTGTTACTCAAACTTTGCTTACTTGGTTAACTAGTATGGACACTTGTGCTAAGGACGGGCTAGAATTTCTTTATACTTAGGGGATATAATATTTTGATGTATTAAGTGTCGGTTAAAGTTAAAGGCATCTTTCAGAAATGTGTTAGTTAAAGGCTTAAAACTCAACATTAGATAAAATAGTGGAGGTTGAACAACAAATAAGTGAAAAACTTATACGGTTAAACCTTATAATATTAGACGAATATGTGGTATCACTCTCACTTGTCTGGTTGCTATTTCACCATGTAGTCGATCCACACATGTCTTTCATAGCCCATAAGGCTCAATGATGGTATCATATCCCGGTTCATTATTATGAAGGAGCGGGAGTGTTGAGTGTGAGTTAAAATTTTAAATTGTATGCAAGAATTGATGTTGAGCAATATATAAGTGAGGTGACTCATATACCTAATGTCATTAAGACTTGGATGAACATGTGATTTCAACCTCATTTTTGTGGTTGATCTTAGTCTAATATGAAATCAATGTTAACCCACATTTTTATCATGTTTGCGCCTTTACTACAGTAGGTACTGAGACAAAATTTTGTTGGGGTCTTCAAAAGCAAGAGAGGATCCTATACCCGAAGGGTTGTCTTTAATAGGAACCCAATTTTGCTTGTTTGTTGGAACTGGTTTCTTGCCCTGAACAATTATTTATTTGTTTGCATTACTGCCCTTATGGGGATACAACCACCTACAAGCGGTAACATCGAGACCGATGTTTTTACAATGTGTACAGAATTCCGGAAGCCATTCATAGGCCACCTCCACGTTAAAAGCGCAACCTTCCTTTTCAACTGTGATTTCATGAAAAAGCTTGCGCGAAAAATCCATGTCCACTAGTATGCGAGCATAATGACCATAAATGCGCATAGACGTCGCATTATCAATAAGAAGCGGTGTGCCTACAACAATAGCAATTTCCCGGAGCGTCCTATCCATCCAATACTCATGAGGCAGTTCCAACAATCTAATCTACACTCGAGCATGTGTGTTACGTTGTGTATGCATATTAAAATCTCTGGTCCATTCAAACAGTCATAAGACACCTGGTTTCAGATTTACCGTTCATACTGTCCATACCGTACGTAAATCAGTTTCAGAGGAAAAAGTAAATTCATAGTATCCCTTCCCTAACGACAACATGTTCCATGCTCATGTCGTCTTCCATTGATTTTGGAGTTTCAGATGAATGTCTTTTGTTGTATAACGTTTGTCTCCCTTATTCAGAACCAGTCGACCCCGTAGGTTACGCTTACAAACCGCCATTCCTTTTTCATACATGTCTTGTGAAATTTTGATGCTTACAGACTCACCTCTAATTAATGGTTGCGACAAGTTGTCATTAGAGGAAACAATAGATGATGTTGTCAACGCCTGTGCAAAGGAAATCATGATCACGATTTGAAGAGGAGGGGAGCCATCGCAACAGATGGGGGACCCAGTGGTGTGGCCAACTCAGCCTACCTGTCGAAGGGCATGGCCTCAGCTGTGAAGATAACAGAAAGACACCACACTCTCTGAATATTATTTGTAGGGTTCAAAGTTTTGGAAATAACGTAAACTAATCTTTTTAACGCCCACAAGCATTAACACAACTGTGTTTTCCCAAATGTATCAACCCATACGTTCAACAAAAAGAAAGAGAGAGCAGAGGAGAACAACCGGTGCGGTTCGGTGGGATTCCGATCAGGAATCACCAAAACCTAAAAGATCTTCATATCTACACAACTTTCAAATATAGCTTCAATGATTCTTCTCAAAAACATAAATTCAAGAATTTCAACATTCTTCTTCTCATCTCATGTCATTGTTCCTCTTCCTCATCTCCATCCACCTTCACCTCTCCCTCATCAGTCAATCACCACCACCACGACACCCTCCTTAATTTGTCACTGCCACCATCCTCGTCGCCAACACCATCGTACTCAACATTCAATATCAAAAGTCCCAAACTTTTGATTCTAAACCCTAATTTTCTTCCCTTCCAAATTCGAAATATAATCTTTTATTTTTCCTTGAAACTCTTGGGCGGATGAACGTTTATGAAGATGATGAAGATGAGGGAAACGAGAAAGGAAGAAGGTGAATAAAATTAGTTGAGGAACAAGAAGAGTAATTTCCTTTTATTTGTTTTGTTTTTAATTTATTTTTTTGTGTTATTTTCAGATTTTAATCTTTAAAATAAATGGTTTAAAAGAAAAATCCAAGTGGCATCTGATTCCTTGTTTAAAAAAAATTAAAAATTAAAATAATTACACAGTCAACTGGACACGTCAGCAGATTCTGCTGACAAGTTTAAGTAAGGGACTCAAAGTGGAAGAATCTGAAATTACAGGGACATAATCTAATTTTTTAATACGGACCAAAACAGGAATTCGCTCATATTACAGAGACAAAAGGCGGTATTAACCCTAAAAACTATATCTGATGAAAATTGAAAACTGACACTGAATGCAACACGTATAGAACGCAAATGAGAGTACAACATAAATTCTTTAAAAAATGTACAACATAAATAGCCTAAAAAAGAGAGTACAACACAAATGAATGAATCGACAAATAGTAAATATGACAACTCCAAAACAGATGAAAAAAAGCAATTGATTTGACATAATTAAATTTGAATAAATAAATAAATAGAGTTTGAAATATAAAATCAATTAAAATAAATAATTATGTAAATATATGAACTAAAAAATTGAAAACAATAACAAGACATTAGTTTTGTCAAAAAATAACAAAACATTAGTTAGACGTATTGATGCTTTGAAGGTTTTCATGTGATACATTGTGAACAAACCAAAGTTGAACAACAAAAAGAGGGATTTTGAGAAATTAAATCCATGGAAAAGAATCAATTTTTGGATTAATCTCATCAATTGAATCCATGGAAAAGAAAAGAAAATTTAGAATAATGAAAATGTTTGAATAAACCTAAAGAGAGGTTTTGAGAAAAATAGTGAAATTTGAGAGTGATGTGAAAATGGTGAAGAAGCAATATTTATACTAAAAAAATTAAATCATATTAATTAACTCAGAAATATTTATGATTGAGAGTAACGAATATGCTTCTTTTATCTTGTGTGATAAGCCTTTTATAATTAATTTGGCGTGTGATAAGCCTTTTATAATTAATTTGGCGTGTGATTAATTGGTAGAAATTAAGGGCAAATCAATTAATTGTGTTGAAGGTAATGCAAATTCATTGAGATATTCCTTTTATGAATGTTACTCCCTATTCCAATAAAGGGTTTGATCATGTACCTTTCAATTAGGATTTATAGCCAGCAATTAAGGCTTGTATGAAAAAGAAGTTGCCCCTTAAAAAAAAAAATGAAAAAGAAGTTTGTTGGAACAAAATGTGTTTAACATTACCTTTGAGTTTTGATGATAACAAGATATTAAAAGTGTCAATTGGATATGCTAATATTTGTTCAAGTATGCAGGACCATAGACAAAAATTTAGTGTATCTTTGAAGCATAGATTCTGATAGAACAAATGAGAGCAATGGAATCAACAAGAAGGAAGCTTGAAGCATTTGAAGAAAGAGGTTTTGAAGACAAGCGGCTCTGAAGAAGCTGACGTCATCAGAAGCACCTCTTCAGAAGCAATTCAGAAGAAGCTGACGTCATCAGAGGTTTTGAAGATCATCAGAAGCTGGAAGACGGAAGAACTTCAAATGTTGTTCAAATGAAGATTGAATTACGCCCATCATTGCAGAAGACCGGAAGAGTGAAACAACAGATTTTTCAAATGGATTTGAAGACATTGGATGCTTATTCAGTTGAGAGCATTGAAAAAGGACATTTGTACGAAGTGTACAACCACTATCTCCACTACTTTGTTTTTGTGTCTGCAAGTACAAGAACAACAGCTGCGCCTGCAACGGTGTTCCTCCAGACTTGGAATGGATTTGGAATTGATCCTTCATAGGACAATAACCAAATCAGGCAAAAGATCATTGGTGATCTGATCAAGCTTCAAACGACTCTATCTGATGTGCTGGCAATTTCCAACGTATCTTTCACACCTTCATATAAAGGAGTGAAGACCTGCTGTTTGGAAACTCAAGACTCATACAACAATTTTATTAGTGACAAAACTCTGCTGAAATTGTTTCACATCAAAAGTTCACTTAGAATTTCTTATCAAAGTTCATATCTTAGAAATTCTAGAGTCTTAAGAGTCTGTATCTGATTTGCATTGTGAATACCACTGATTGTATATCAAGTGTTCAACCTCAAACAAAATTTTTTGTAATTCTGTTTGAACAGAAGTTTCTTGCAGTTGTGCTTGAGCATAGGAAGTCTCTTGATTGTGTTCTTGAGCACAGGAAATCTCTTGCAGTTGTGCTTGAGTAATTTGAAGTCTCTTCCTAGTTGTAGCAGTGAGCAGTTGTAATCAGATATTACATTTTTTAGTGAACTCTCCTTGAAAGTGCAAGGGGGACAAGACTACTTCCGGTTTGTGGAAGGAACCTGTATAATTGCTTTGTGTCTTTCTTCTCTCTCTCTCTCTCTCTCTCTCTCTCTCTCTCTGTTTTTATCCGTTTCATTTAGATTATGATTATCACATCAGAAGCTGAATTCTATCTGCTTCTGATTAGTGACTTCAGTAGGAGAAAACGGAAAAAAAGCTAACACAATTCAACCCCCCGTGTTTTTCTCACCTTCAAAGTTGTCGTGTGCACTTTCAATAGGCTAATAGGTATGAAAAAGAAGTTGCCCCTTAAAAAAAAAGTTGTCATGTGTACTTTCAATTTGGTGCAAGGCTAATAGGTATGATTATGACTAATTTTTTTTCTAAGCCAGAAGAATGGGCAAGCATCAAGAAGAGTCGTCTACATCTCAACTAGGTTGGCCCTCTGAAGAACCTCCTATCCTCTACCGCCAAACTCATAAAATTTTATTAAAAAATATAAAAAGATATTTACAAGAGGGGGGACTAGACCAAACCCCTCGGCAAGAAGCAAAAGAAAAAGAAAAGCAAAGCAGCTAAGGGAATCTAAAATTAGGAAAGCCAAATCGATCCCTAAAGAAAACCCCATGAACCTCATGCGGCAATTCAGCCCACCAAACTGTACCCTGAAGGGAGTGCCCCATATTTGCTAGCTTGTCGGTACAACAATTAACTTCCCGATAATTATGCGAGGAAATAACCTGAACATCAAGCCGACGCGCATTGTGCGATCTATTCCGAAGGGAAATGGGAACCAAAGAATCAATCTTAAACAATGGTAAGACACTAGTTGAATCACTTTCCAACTAGATGTTTTGCCACCCATTCAAATCTGCATATTCCAAAGCATAGATATAACCCAACAGTTCTGAATTAAACACCGAGTTAATTCCCAAATTATAGGAGAAGGTCCCAAGAAAGGTGTCCAAATGATCTTCGAAATGCCTCCACACGCTGAATTTGTACCAACAACAGAGCCGTCCGTGTTAATCTTCAACCAAGGAGGGAAAGGCGGCTTCCAAAAAACAGTAACAACCTCTTTAAGTCGACGGCGGTGATGCGGAGACACCGAAAAAGAATCAAGAAAAGGCACGTCGGAGACAAGACAACAACCTGAAGAATTATTGCCACTCATAGTAACAAAATAATCAATTTTTACCTGCGCCACATGAATACTAGCTTTATCGTTACTGAACCTTAAAGTGTTGCGCGACATCCAAATAGAATGCAACGTATGAACAATAGCTGCCATGAACATTATCTATGGATATTTTTTTTGGAATTAACGGTAATGATTATCATTAATATTCTAGAATGATAGTATAACTATAGGAATTTGAATACAAATTAGGTGGTCCAAATCAATGGAATTTAGAATCATTTAGGTTTGATTAATCAAAAGTTTTTTTGTATGGTTCAGTATATTTTAGTGATGATGTGGTTCATTATAACTGTTTTTTTTTTGTCATGACAAACAAATATTTGAAATGAATAAGGATATTAAGAATCAATATCTATGGATATTTTGTTGGTCAAACTATCTTTGGAAATTATATCCAGCTATAAGCACCGTGATAATTACACAACATGAATGCAAATAATAGTATATGATTAAATGAAAGCAGTTAATGAGTATAGGCCAAATTACATGACGCGTGTACTTTAACATATTTAAGGCAAATGTTTATTATGGAGATGGAGAGGACTCTACTTTACTTACCTGATTAATGAGCTCCACCAAAGGTAAATTGTTTAGGAGAACCTGAATTTCAATTGTCGGATGAAATAATTTGTGGAAGATTTTACCTATCTTCCGACGAAAAGTCCAAACTCCAAATTATCAAGGATCCTTTCTAGTGTTTTTTTTATTTCTTTTCGGTATCACTTCTCCACCCATTTTAGTGGCAAATTCGCAATCACAACAAATTGATTTTTTACAATGTATTTGTTATTTTCATTATCAATCAATTTTAGCTTGTTAACATCTTAGAAATCAAATATATTAATGTTTTACTTATTGATCTATTATCCACTATTTAGCAACATTTATGCAACAAAATTAGCTACATTTGCACCTAAAATTGTAATATAACAACAAGGGTATTAATGGAATTCATTGATGACAATTCTCTCGTTACAGTAGTTGTTTATAAGAAATATGAAAGAGAGGTTAATCATCAATTTCATCTACAACAATATCATACAAGCACATCACAGAAGTTTCCCATAGCTTCCTGGCACATTTTTTACCTCTTAGTTCACCAATCAGAAGAATTTGGATTCTCTAGAGCTGCTGTATGGTGTTGTAGAGACCATTATATTTAGAGAAAATTTTAGCTAGCACCAAAGTTTAAGCGTGAGGGCAAAAGTTCAAAATTTTCTATCAAATTCGTCTATGTACATGTAGAAGTTGGCTTGAGACTCCACGTCAACATTTAAAGTTACATGTTGGCATTGTTAACGACGAGACTTGACAAAGAGACTAAATTGATTGAACTTTGTAAAATTTAGGGACGTATTGACTATTTCGATTAATATGGGGATAAATTGATCGATGCGTACAAATTGAAAGACGAAAAAGCATATTCGCTCTTACTTATTTTAAACAAGCGGAAAAAATTGATAGCTTAGTCGTCGTAGATATTAAATTATATATGCATAGGTTGGCGTTTGAACCTAGATTTGACCAAAAAAAATGAGGTTGTTAATTTTGTCTTCTTAAAAGCTTATAAATCAACAAGGACATACGTTCAGAAAATAAGAAGTTGATTTGCAAGGACGTAAGTTCAACTTCTAATATCACTGTTAAGTTCTTTGAGTTTTAAAGTCTACCCAGTTGAATTCTTTGCGCTCCAAAAGGACCTTGAATACACATTATCGTTACACCATAGCTAATCGGGTAAGATGATTTATACCATCATTATGATTTGTTGGTTAGTTGTGATAGAATTGTTCGCCTCAATCTCTTATTGGTAGTAGACAAAATCATGGTGATTGGGATGAGCAAACCTTACTAATTATTGGTGTTTGTGATGTGTAAATTTGTGGGTGTTGTGGCAGACTAGTGGTGAGGGAAGGAATGGTTTTGCATTATTTGGTCATATTTTTGCAAAAGAGTTATAGACAAAGAGGGTCATATTGTGTTATTTTTAAAGTAAAAGATTAAAACGTAGGTTTGTGAAAATTGAAATTAAAAGTTCATTTTTTTTGTGTAAACCGGGTATTTCCGCACGGAAACTAATCCCTCGAGTCTTGTGGGACTCAAATGAACGACAAATTCTTCACAAAAATTTAACACGGCTGAATGCCTAAGATTGAATTCGAACTCAATATCTTAGTTAAATTAAAATAGATTTATGTCATCTCATCTGATCGCTATTATTAAAAATTCATTTTAGTAACGAGGGAAAAAAATTACATTTTTTTTTTGAGAGAAAGGGAAAAAAGATTACATTACAGAGCAATAAAAAATTCCAAAAGTTTTTTTGAAGGGAAAAATAAAAAAGTTAAAAAAGTAAATAAATGGGGTGAGTAGGGTAGGTAAGGTTCACAGCTCATTTCTCATTTTTACACTTTTTCATTTCCGACCCATTCTCATCACCAGCGCGCGCGCTCGCTGTCTCTCTCTCTCTCTCTCTCTCCATTTCCGGGTCGACCCATTTTGCTCGTTTCCGGGTCGCTTAGCATTTCGGTGACCGGTGGTGACAGGAACTTTCCGGTGGTGGTCAGGTAGTGATTTCCCTCATCGACCCATTTTGCTCGTTTCCGACCCATTTATCAAACACTGATACGAAATAACTTATTTAATGTAATTAGTATGTTTGTACATGGACACGAACAAAGGTCAGGTAGTTATTACACGTTTTCGATCAGAAATGTCGGTGTTATTTCTTTCTTATTTATAATGTGTATAACCCTATCAAGCACCGACACCAGCATCGATAATAATTTGAGAAAATGATATAATTCAATGTAATTGTTATGATTGTAGCTGGACACTGACATGTTTTCAATCAGAAATGTCGATGCTACTGAGCTTGCCTCTATTTACTTGTTGGGTAATTTTTTTAGTTTTCTTTTTTATTTTGTAACTTCAATTTTTTCTGTTACACAGGGAGAATGGAAAGTAAGCATTACTTGTATGTCGACAATCCTTTCAGCAAGTATGCGTGTAAGGGAAATCATCTTAGAAAGAGTGAAGAGTGTAAAGTGGAACATCCACAGAGGGTCGTGTCTCATTATTTTCAGAAAGTCGAAGAAGAGTGTAAAGTTAGGGTCCTGTCTCGTTATTTTCAGAATTGTTCTACGAAGAGCATTAAAGATTTAGATCAGTTTAGGTATCAGAGTGAAAAAGCGTCAAGTCTCAGAGAGTGTGTTAAGAACAGTGAACTTCCTCCCAAGATTTCCAAAGACTCTCGAAAGAGACCGAAAGTTGAAACGCCTAGGAAAAGCATTGAAGATTTAAGTCAGTTTATGTATCAAAGTGAAAAAGTGTCAAGTCTCATAGAGTGTGTTAAGAAGAGTGAACTTCCTCCTAAGATTTCCAAAGACTCTCGAAAGAGACCGAAAGTTGAAAAGCCTAGGAAAACCGAAAGAAAAACCAAACCTTTTCTTAAGGCTGATAGATGCAGGGAGGCTTACAAAAGGAAAACCCTTGATAATAACTGGGTGCCTCCACGTTCTACACCTCCTCTCGTTAAAAAGCGTCTCCTTCAAGAGTATCATTTCCATGATCCATGGAGGGTGATTGTTATATGTATGCTCTTGAACCGCACTAAAGGAAAACAGGTACATTCATCGAAGTATTTCTTTATCGCATCCCTTATATTTTATGCTGATGTTTTACTGTCGGTCCTGACTTTATTATGATACTGGATTTTTTTATTTTAGTGATTAATGAATATTGTTTCTGATCTGCTTTACAATGGTTTACTGCTATTGTTCGTTGTTTTGGCTTTCTAAACTGTTAATCGTCTTCGGATCGTATTGCTATAATGTCATATTTGAAATTTATCTTCTTGAGGTCTTGCTTACGAAATTGTGATTAAGAATTTGGTGCTGAACTGCTGATTCTGTTAGAAGCTTGTTGATGACTACATGTTGAAAGAGATGCAAACCGTTCGCATCAGTTGAGTTTTATTGAATTACTCCCAATCCCTATGAATTAGAAAACACAAGATAACATAAAAAGTAAAAATCCTTTTGAGTCATTTTGAATTCATCGTAAAGAAGAACAGTGGCGGCCTTTTTCTCTTTTTTGAAGACTTATAATTGAACGTGAATTCTGCTCTGCAATACTCTGTTTGGACAGGTTTTATTGCATTTGCACATATCGCTACACTTGTACACATGATAACCTTTTTGTAGTTCTGTAGAAAAATTTCCAGCATATAATAATTAATTCTAAATTAGTAATTTAGAAATAAAGAAGGATAGTGTATTATGTATTTAGAACAGTTCAGTTTTGGATATAATGGTAGCATACAATTAATGGAAATATCATATTCAGAACAATTCAGTTTTGGATTTAGTGGCAGCTTACAATTAATGGAACTTTTTGTAATAACTGGTATCTAATGATAGAATAATTTAGAAACTCTTTGTGTCAATATCTAACATTATTGGTGTTTGGTGAACATAATGTAATGCAAACAAACTCTGTGACAGTATGTCAAACAGAGGACTTCACTTTTATTACAAGAATCATACACGAGTATATCATAGAAAGAGAAATGCTAAGGACAAACTCTCTAACACACTCTTTTGAACACTCCCCCAACCATTGGTCCACGTCACCATTTCTTTTAAACATTCTACCTAGTAACCGGCTTCACAGGTTGCAAGAAAACACAGAACATATCCTTTAGTTTTTTCAGAGCACAGATCTAAAAATTGCTTGTCTATTTCTTCTACCTCTTATCTCCCTCGTCTCTTTTAACCCATTTTTCTTCACATCTCATCTCAACAAGATAATAACTAGTTTTATTTTTATTTTTATGTTAC
>Ga0228711_1007609_pt1 | contig 15609 bp, 11 predicted proteins | sample MedpolnodulmetaG_2_FD_177996 | JGI IMG/M metagenome (GOLD analysis project Ga0228711, IMG submission 177996) | Root nodule microbial communities from Medicago polymorpha collected in Santa Monica, California, United States - brown nodules | ecosystem: Host-associated > Plants > Roots > Nodule...
TGATTGAGCATAGAAGTCTCTTGGAGTTGTCCTTGAGCATTGAGAAGTCTCTTACTTGTGTGTTTGAGCAACTTGTAATCCGACATTACATTTTAGTGGAACTCTCCTTGGAAGTGCAAGGGGGACAAGACTACTTCCAGTTTGTGGAAGGAACCTGTATAATTGCTTGTGTTCTTTCTTTCTCTGTTCTCTTATATTTATCCGCTGCACTAAGACTCTAAACTATTTCAGACTCTGAATCTGGGAACAGTTTTTCAGAACGTAAGAAAGAAAAGTTTTTGAAAACACAATTCAACCCCCCATTATCATCCAAACCAAGTATGAACTGGAATAAATATTTAAAATTTTCATTTCAATTAATTTCTTATCATCTTAGTATGATTAAACTGGATTCCTTCTATCAATTTGTATGTTAGTGAATAATTTAATTTAATAAATCATCCTTGTTATGTTGTACTTGTATCTACCTTTTCTCATGAGTGGACCTTTTTTATGGATTAACCTGGTGATGATTTCAAATTCCGTTACTTAAGCTGCAGATTTTCACCTTAATTCAGGAAGAAATAATGTGTGATGATACTTTCAACACCACTGTGGATATGTTAGGAAAGGAAAAATGGTGAAGATTTGCTGCATTGGTGCTGGACATGTAGGGGGTCCAACAATGGCATTGGCAGTCATTGCATTAAAATGTCCATCATGGAAGTAGCTGTTGTCGATATCTCGAAATCTCGCATTGCAGCGTGGAACAACGATCAACTTCCTATCCATGATCCCGGTCTTGATGATGTAATAATAAAGCAATGTCGCTTTGTTAAAAAATAAAAAGTAAAGCAATGTCGCGGGAAGTAGCTGTTGGTAAAGCAGATTTTGTTCTTTGAATCTCCAGATTGTGGCATTCAAATGCATTGAAGTAGCAGTGACACCTTCATCAAGTAGCAGTGAACAGACACATAATGCATTGAAGTTTGCTAACCAGGAAAGGCACATTGAAATACAAGCAGCACAAAACATGGCAAGTTAAAATTAAAACTACTTTTGATTACATCAGAATGTTGTTACTACAAAATAACAAAGAGTGCCACTGTCACAAAGTAAAAACTACATGATTCAACTCAATCTCCTTTGAAGTCCTAATATTTTGATTAGTTCCAAATAGATGCTCTACAATAGCTAAGGAAGTTTTTCCTTGCAGGAACTAAATAGATGCTCTACAATAGTTAAGTTAATAATTTCTAGGTTTGAATTGATGGTGATGCAAGGCCAAAATGGAAGTCATTTTGAGTTCAGGGCAGTTCTGCCACTGTTTCCTTACAAGTTACAAGTGTGATTACAAAATTAATCCGTATGAGCTCGACTTCTCAAGTTCTGCGCGTATTGGAAAGGTATTGCCTCATGCATTTTATTCATTTCATTCACACCATTCGAGAGATTATGAGATATTTATTTCAAAACTTGCTCTCTGTATTTATTCCCATGCTCACAATTAAAGTCTAGACATTACTTAAATTAAATTGGTGTATTTCATAATCAGTTGAAGTTAACATGTACTACTTCACATAAATGTTAGATTGTTTTTGAGAAAGAAAAAAAAAAGGATACTAAACCATTTTTTAAGTCATGTCCTTTGCTTATGATCATTGGAAGTACGATCATATCTTTTTTATTTCCAATTGATTTAAAGATGGTTTGTGTTTTCAATTCAGAATTTTGAATGAAATGGTTTCATGATTATTGTTGCTTGGAATTGTATTTTATTAGTAGTAGTACTTATATAACAATCTATCCTGGCTGTTTGATTATACTAAAGCATTCAATATAAAATGGTTCATTGCACATATGTTTTGGTGAAGGAGAGCACATATGTTTTGGTGAAGGAGAGCGCCATTTACTCGCACGCAAATGGCTCACAATTCATGGAATTCCCCATGCACGCATGTGCTTGCTCGCGCTTGCGCGCGCATACAAACACATATAATCGAGCCAACTTATGAAGCAATCAAGCTGAATTATATATGGTTCTCTTATGATGAGGTGTGTTTAATTATTAAATAAGACTTAGATTTTAGTAATCTCACACTATATCGTATTGTATACATAGGTTGTTCTTCTCTTTTCTTTTTTTTCCATTTACAGAAACAAACACAAAATGATACAAATACTAGCAAGCAAATTATTTGAAAGGGGAACCACACCACTATAAATTCTTCACACGAGGAATATTTCAACAGCCAAAGCAAATAGTTTGTACGAGGTACCATATTTTCAACACAACAACGTACCATATTTTCATTAATCTTATCACGGGACGTAACCAAATGGCCTCTCAGAACCTCCTCTCCGCCTCTTCACCCTCCACTAAGAAGCGGTGATTAATATGATGATTTCGCCGCCTCAGGAGGAGGGGGAGGCGGTCAGGCGGAGTCAGGTCTGCATTCTCTAGTCTCGTCGGAGGAGACCGGATTGCACCCAGTTGTTCAACCAAGGTAATTGTTTATGGGTAATATTTTGTTAATTTTTAGGATTTATTATAAGATTTTCCTTCAGAAAAAAAATATTTATAATAAGATTTTTCAAAAACAAAAAATTTATAAGCATAAATGAGATAAAAATAAAGTAGATAATTTTGTTATTAAACTAGTGATAATTATTTCTAAAAAATTGATAAAAAAAAAATATGAGTAATTGTGGGTTAAATTTTTTTATTTGATTTTAGATTCAATCATTTTTTTTTTAATTCACTGTTCTAAAATATGAGTGATTGTCAATTTAAACATTTTTATTTGATTTAGATTCGATCATATTTTTTTTATAGGTAGATGCAGTGTGTGATCATGAAGGGAGGGATGCTAGACCAGTTCGAAGTGGATGCATATGTGGTGGTTAATTGTTTTACTCCGTGCAACATAGTCTCACAATAGCTAAATAAAGAAATAAATATTATTTTTTTTTGTCAAGTAGTCTAGCAGCTACAAAAATTCACCTTAAAGGTGAATAAATGGGGTGTCCAGGGTTCAAATCCCGGCCCCTGCATATATATGCATTATCTCTTACCAAGTGAGTTAAGCTCATGAAGACAAAGAAATAAATATCTAAGGGAAAAAAAATATCTTTGATCTACATAAACAAAATGGAGGATAAACAAAAACAAAATAAGAACCAAACAAGAAATAAAATAAGGAAATTTTGTTTTAATAATGTAATTGGCTGAGTCCAAATAACGAGTAGACACTTTTTAAAAATTCTACAATAAGAAATTTTTGTTTTAAAATGGTCAAAAATTTTAATTTCTAATACAACGAATACAAATTGTTTTTTAAAAGAATTTACTTCTTTCGGTCAAATTTATAAGCAAAACATAATTTTTAAGTTTCATTGAATAACTAATGTATCCACTTTATATGTACGCCGTATACGACTCTCCTTCAAAAAAAAATGTAGGCCATATACATTAGTTAATTAATAAATCAAAAAATTGTTATTTTATAAATATAACCGCATAGAGTATTATTTAAGGTACTAAAAAAGTGTTGAGGTCACTCATTAACATTTTCCATTAAAAAAAAAACTAGTAATAGACACGTGCTTCCTCATGGGTCGCATAACATTGTGGTAATCATATAAAAAATAATTACATTGTTAATATTGTCAAATGTTTAAAAATATTAATCGAAAATTATCAACATTAATATAATGTTTCAATTGAAATATTTTTATTATATAGAAAATATGTTAAATATTTGAATCGTGTATGTTGTGGATTTTTTTTCTTATGTATATGAAAATAAATTTTTATATACATATATGAGAAAGTCAATAAAATAAATTTTTTAAAACTCATGATTATTTTCGAAATATCAACATCAATATATATTAAATAACTTATTATTTTATTTGCAAAACATCGTTCAATGTTTGCACCGCACCCGTTGTAGATTTTATGCGTTTTATCTGCAAAAATAATTTCTTATGTAAATATTTGAGAAAGTTGATATGATAAAATTGTGGAAACTCATTAATATTGTCAAAATATAAACATTAATATAGTGTTTCTATTGAATAACTTTTTTTATATGCAAAACACCATTCAAAATTTGCATTGCATCCGTTTTAGATTTTATGTGCTTATATGAGAAAATCGATATGATAAAATTTTGAAAACTTATGACTATTTTCAAAATATTAACATCAATGTAGTGTTTCTATTAAATAATTTTTTATTTTATATTTAAAACACTAATAAATATTTGCACTGCACTCGTTGAGGATTTTTATATGCTTATATATATAAAAGAAATTTTTTATTTAACGATATGTGATAGTCGATGTGATAAAATTTGAAAAACTCGTGACTTTTTTCAAAATATCAACATCACTATATTGTTTCTCCAAAATACCGTTAAATATTTACGTCATACTCATTGTAGAATTGATATGCTTATATCTCCTAAATCAAATTTTATGTATACCGATATGAGAAGTTGACATGTTTAAATTTTGAAAACTAATGATTATATTAAAAATAGAGCAATGCTAAGGACACTTGCTTAAACACTCTCCCACAAATACTCTCCATGTGTATGGTGCCACATTTCCAATTTTTTTTATCTCTATAATTTTTTACCGGCTTTAAAAAGTAGAGAAAGTTTTTAATGCTTTTTGTTATTTTTTTATTGTTAGCATCTCAAAAGTCATCTCTGCAAATCGTTCCACGCCGATCTCTGCAAATGGAAAATAGACTATACAACCGCCACGTACAAATCTTTACTATAATTTCAATTTCATTTGCTTCACACCATGGCCATATGCAACAAATCGGATTTTTCATCTTCAATTATTACCAATTTTTAAATTATTAACAAAAAAAGATTGTCAATAAATTTTCTTTTGAAAAATATTATAACATTGAAACTTTGCATCGCAGCAATTTTTCTGGGCTGCCGTGGTGGGATGATGGGACCTACAGCGGTGGTCAACCAGGCTCTACCGGACAACACGAACGAATCTGGCCGTGCAAGACATTCCGTTAGTCACAAGGTCGTCTTGCATTCTCCCCCCTCAACGTCTTCCTCGCCATCTTTGCCGCGTGGATTTCTTCTTCCATGGCAGCTCCGTCGTCTTCCTCCTCCGCTGCTCCATCGACAACCGCTTCTTCCTCATCGCACTCTCCTCCCTCACCTTCGTCTCTCTTGTCTTCACCGATGCGTGGCTCAACACGATTGTCGTTGGAGCCGCGGTGGTTGTTTTCACAGCACAACTATGAAGTGCCAAAAAATACTGAATAAAAAAAAATGTTTTGTAAAAAAAAAAAAAGTACTTTCACATGTTGAGCCGGTTAGCAGGTTAGTAATTAAAAAAGAGGGGTATGTGGCACCACTCATAGGGAGAGTGTCTAAGAGAGAGTGTGTGAGCAATTGTTCCTAGCATTCCTCTTTAAAATATTAACATTAATGTAGTGTTTCTATTAATTGTATTTATATGCAAATTAGTAAGATTAAGAGATGAAAATAAACTGTTTTGTATACTTATGGCATAAAAGAGTAGCATAAACTATTTTCCTATATTTATGCTATAGTACATTGTTTTTTCTTATTATTTAATCGCAAATTGACCATGAAACCCTCTAAATTAGTGCTATTAGAAGTCTAATCGAGGATTTTTTTTGTGCCATTTATTCAAAAAATAAAGACAATCAGATAATAAGAAGAAGAAAGAAGAAATAAATTGACCTTTTTATTTGCAAGATTCAGGAAACTAATGTTAGACTTGGAAGTAATAAAGCAAAAGAATTAGTTTGGCTTGGAAGTGATAAATCTACAAAATGGCGATATAGAGGATGAGAAGTGATAAATATACAAAATGACAACAAAGAGAATTAGTTAGATTTGGAAGTGATAAAAAATGACGATACATAGTAAATTAGTTAGGCTTCGAAGATAAATAAAAATATATATAATAATTTTTAAAAAATGAATAAATTAGATTTTTATTTTGTAAAATGACGATTGAATCCATAAAATTAAAAAGATTATGAGTTTAATCGAGTATAATTATGAAATTTTAGCGAAGTAAGATTTTCTTATTAGTTATTATAGTAGCAGTAGAAGTCACCACAAAAAAAATAGTAGTAGAATTAGATATTTAAATTTGTTGTGTGCAATTGAAAAGATAGTCGTCTGTAATTATCATGATAATATATTGACTTTTAAAAAGGACAATTATAAAATTTAGATTGATTTCAATTTTCATATATTGCATTTTTTAAATAATATTTTTATATATTGTTAATAGATTAAAAAAACAAATGATATTTTGAAATTAAAATTATTCCAAAGAGTTATTAATTTTGAATCCAAAAAACAAATATGGGTGGAAAATTGTTATATTGCTACAAAAAAAATTGTAGAGAAAAAGTTGATTACACAATTTTGTTTTTAATTAAAAAAACAAATATGTGTGGAAATTTGTTATATCTGTGGATTGTTCCATAATATTTGTTTGTAAGTCATGTTTTAAATACATCTCTAAAAAAAGTCATATTTTAAAAAACAAATAAATTGATTCCATAGTTATTCGTGAAATTTGTTAGACTTGTGATGACCATTATCCGTGGAAATTTGTTACAGGTGTGATGACCATTATCCATAATTAATTTTAAAAAAATAAATTAAATTTAGCAAAATGACCATTATGCACATAAAATTAAGGAGACCATGAGTTTTAAAGATGACGATTATGAAATTTTGATGTACTTCAACTTTCACATATTGTTAGTAGATAGACCATCAAAGCTTCTATTCTTATCAAATCAGTTGCGGTAAATATCAGAGCTTCTCTCCGTTTGGTTCGAGAATTAGAAGGAGAGGGGATGAGAGAGATTTTAAAATTATTTTATTGTTTTACCCTTAAACTTAATTAAATAAGGAAAATAAAGTATCGAAACAATAACTATGTAGACGATGGATAATGGATTAGTAATAGGGTTGTTAGTAATAAAAAATGTTACAAGGAAAAGTTGTTAATAATATGGAATAAAAGTTTTTTTATAAAGAATATGGAATAAAAGTTGTTAATAGGATAATATAACCTAATAATAATAAAAGTTGTTACACGATAATTAACCTGTATAATATGACCTTAAAAACTTTCAATTAACCCTTTCAGATTTCCAATAACGACTAATTTGGGGAAATTTAATATTAGTTTTGATGAACAAATTTGTTAATTTTAGATTATATTTATGTGTGTTACATCCATCTCACTGATCTACAAGGTAGTGTTTTGACTAATTTGGGAAAATTTGATATGTTAGTTTTAACATTGATTGGTGATTACTATATATGAGACTTTTTTTTTTTAAACTAGTGATGCAAAGCATCACAAAATAACTATATATGAGACTGATAGAATATGAAATGTTGAGTTGGAATTTGAAAGAGTTCTGTGTTGCATGGAGACAACTTAAAGTTGTTGTTTTCGTCCACAAAGTTCATGCTTTGGTGTTTTGTGGTTTTTATAAATTGTTGTTTGGCTCGGCAATGATGTTCAAATATAAACATGTTTGTGCAAAATCTTATCCAAGATTCTTTTTTACCGAAACCCCCTAATACACAAGTATAACAGCTGCCAGCAAAGTCCACAGGAGACCAAGTTGTCACACACCAAGCCAAAACCAAATTCCCTCCCTTTGCAGTTCAACACCTCTCTTTGTTGTTCACAGTAACCATGACAACAGCACCATTTGATAGCCAACAACAAAATAGCAATCGCAACCCAGTAAAAGAAAGAAGAAGAAACTGCTCTCTTTCGAATTCCAACATCACTCGTAGAATAGGCATGAAGCAATCTTGAGCCTACTCAATGACCAATGCCATGACAAAAGCTTTGTTTCTTCCACCACATCATCAATATCCCTCGCCTACGTTCATTTATTTCTCGTCAAATAGCCCAAATCACGGCATGTCAAATCAACAAAAAAACTCTCTTTTGCTATTTCATGTGGTATTGCACTGTTTGTCCTACTTGAGCTATGGATTAATGGCCAAATACATAACATGTCCAAGGCAATACAATATTTTCTTTTATTAGAATAATTTTTGTCATGTTCATGTTGTTTCAGTATTTTGGATTTGGTTTCTCCCTTTTTTCATTCTTTTCATACTTCTGCCCAAAAATGTATACTTATCCCCATATTGTTCTTTTCTTGTTCCAAAAGGACTTCTCTAACTTTCTGATTGGCAGTACTCAATTAGATAGAAATGTTGTTTAACATCTTAGCCATTATGCAGGGACTTGTGGACAAGTTTTGCATACTAATGAGATGTTTGCTAAAGAAAAGAAGAAAACACATGTGGAGACGGGTTAGAGGAATCTAATTGGTAGCTATGGACATAGAACGTTACTTTTTAGGCCCCCCTATATCTCTACAGGCCCCCCAAAATTATGATATTAACCTTTCTTAAGCATACGGTATATAAATACCGAACGGTCCGGAAGGACATTTCTTCCATTTACAATCCAAACACTTCTTTTATTTTAAGGTAAGTGAGCATTGCCGTCTCTTTCTCTTATGAGGTCATTCTTCGACAATTTTGCTTAGTGTGTTGCAGTCTCAATCTCAAAGATAAGTAAGCATAATCACGATTCTTCGACATTTGAAGGTAAGGTAAGCATCACTCACGCTTCTTACAACAAACTCACTCATGTTCTTCTTTCTCTTCTTTCCTCCAGGCTGAGTATCGTCGAAAACCCAGACAAGTGGTTCACTCACTCGTTGGAATCACTTCCTCCACCCCAGAATCGCCGGAATCACTTCCTCCACCAGCTCACTCTTCCTCTCGCCTCTTGTTATCAAATTAGGTAAGGTAAGCCAATGTATTCTCCAATTTTTCCTTCCTTCTCCAATTGGTTGTGTTAGGGTTTTAGAATTGGGAATTGTGAATTGTTTTAGGGTTTCAAAGAGTTTGGACCTCCTCTAATTGATTGTTTTAGAGTTTTAGAATTGGGGATTGAGAATTGTTCTAGTATACAAGGCATTCAAAATATATCTCTCATTATATGCATTCGGACACGAAACGATCGAATCTTTAACAATGTCTTTAGGGAGGTGGATGAAATGGTGGAACAAATCAAGGTGCTCTTGTGGCATTGGAGTATGAATAGATTGTATATAGCGTTGTGTTTATTTTATGAGTGGTGTTGGAACCCTCGCGATTGCTTGTGTAGATAAGACACTGCGGTTTGTCGGGTTTTGGGCGTGTTTCTGCACTTCTGTTTCTGTTTATCTGTCTTTTGAGGGTGTTTTTTGACAGGTGTTGTTGTTGCTGTTGTGTTTCAGTTTTTTTGTTTGTGTTAGGCTTGTGTTGTGGGCGTGTTATTTTTACTTTGGTGCATTTTAGGTGTTAGGCGCTATTGGTCTTTGCTGGTGTTGTAAGCCTATTTGGCCACTTTGTTTCTATTAGCCTTTCCCAGCTTCTTTGTGGGTTGGCTTCTTAATAAAATTTTGATGTTAAAAACAAACTAAGGCCCTGATTGGATGAACAAAATATTTTTTAATTATAACATAAACACTTATCATATATAAGCACTTATTGTAAGATACTTCCATAACAAATTATAAAATAAAGTCAAATTGTTTCTGTATCTACTATAAGGTCAAATGCTTAAGTTAGAAGGAATTCAAATAAGTCAATCCAAAAAGGGCATAAGATAAGTTCTCATTGTCTCGGACAGTAGAATCGTTGTTTCTGACCTCGTTGGTTCCTATTGATTAGATTAGCATTGTTAATATGTATTTCATTTGGTTTTTTGCTCCTGTGATACCATTAATGAACGAAATTACTAACACTTGAAGCTACAACGTTCATCATTGATGTTTTTGTTTTCTTGTTCTTGTTGTTTTTGGGATTATTTTGGTTTTGATGTTTTTTTTATGAGTACGAGGATTTGGAAATAATGATAGAGATGCTAATGTAATGCTGAAAATAATTGTATGTTGAATTGCTCATGTATCATAACCATATGCTCGTTTTCATTTATTTGCAATATTTTCACTTTTCATTTCATTTCTTTGCAAAACCATATGTTTGTATACACTTTTACTTGTCTTTATCTTATGAGAGATTTTCTTTTGTCGGTATGGAACCATAGTTTAGCTCATGTTCATTAGGTTCTTTTAAGTCTATTCTGCTAACCATGTTCTATTTATCATTATCATGAACACCACACTAACTTTTCAACTAGTCTTTTGAGCTCATGTTTATAAGCTTCTTAATTCAAGTCTTTTGTGCTAACCATGTATTTACCATACACTCTTATTTTTCTATAAGTGCCATCCAAGTGCATGTTACATGAATATATGGAGTGATTTTATTACTACATCCTTTTATTCATGATTAGAGTATTTGTCTCCATATTGAGCTTGAGTAGAAATTTCAAAGACATGCCAGAAATTATTGAAGTTTTGTGCAAATTACATTGTTGATAGCTTCTAACATTCACCAATTAGGAATGGTTTTCTCTAATATGACAAAGACCACTGATTCATATTGAATTTTGGAATTGAACTATTTTTCTATAACATTAGACAAAAGGTACACTTACATGATAAGAACATTCTGAAAGTTAATGCAATGAACTATGGAACCATATTTAAATACAAAATGCCTGAAGGATTGAAATTGGTTTTTTCGTTGTTGTAGATATGGATAATGAAGATGTTGGTAGGACACGATGTGGTAAGGAGGCATTGCATGCTCCTGTTCGCAAAGAGCGAGTTCTAAACACTCCGCCAAGGAGACGTGGTCGTGGGCGTGGTCGGAGAGAGGAACCAGGTGGCTCTAGTTCCCAGTCTCAGATTGATATCGAGATGCCATCATCACAGTCAGCCTCTGGTTCACAGCCTCATTCTGTGGGAGTTGTTCAGGAGGGATACGATGGAGGACCTTCGAACACGTCTTTGTTGCCGAGTTTTGGCCAACATATTGCAGCAAAGATTTGGAATGGAGGGGTAAGAATATCTTTTATTTATTTTTCGCTTTTGAATATGGTAGTTTAGTAGTAGAATTTATCCCCTAAGTTTAGTGAAATTTCTCAATACATAGGAGCCAAAACTAAGAATACAATTACTATATGAACTATACTTACAAGATAAAAGTTTATTATTTAAATAAACCGCTCTTTTTTTTTTTGAAAAAATATATGATATAAGGTATTAACAATCGTTGATGGGTAAAGTATATAAAGGTCGCTTAGAAGTTAGAACGCAGTGTTAGAGCCATTTATTCAGACAGGCAAAGGATTGCTTGAATGAGGAGATATAAAGGAACAAACAGTTATGATGTTAAGAATGATTCCACGCTTAGATTAGAATAAAAAAATTAAGGGATCAAACCAGATGCATGCACTGCTTTTAGGGACCAAAGTCTTGTTTATGTTAGCCAATTATGTCAGTCTAGTGTAGCACTTGGAATAAGGGGACCATATTTCAATAGGTACATATTTGGGATGAGTTAGTGGAGGAGGTTAAGGTTTTGTCGTGGAGGTGGTTGCTTAGTAGATTTAAAACTCCACCATATTTGTTTTATAAGTGGAGGTGGTATTCGCGGGAGTGTCTAACGAGGTAAACGGTGGGGTTTTGGCAGCCGGGCTTGTTAGGTCTGTGGTTGCTTTATATTTTTTTCGGCAGGTTTTTGTTTGTATAGCAGTAGGCGTGTAGATTTTTCCTGCAATATATTGCAGGTTTTTTCTTTGGTTTTATGTTTCTGCTATGTGATTGCTTAGTAAAAAGGATCATTTAATATATTATAGTTCTAAGAACTTTGTTGAATTTAAAGTGTCCAGTGTGCTGTTTTAAATCAACACTCCTAGTTTCAGTTTCCCTACATACCATTTCAAAGCTTTTTTATATCCAATAGGAAAACCTTCGGAGAAAATTCTATACCATACACTCAAGTTCTGACTAAAGGTGTTTTTACTATCAAATTTAAGCATGCGGTAGATTATATTAGATATCAAAATTTTAATCCAACAGAAAACAAACTTGAGTGTTTATAAGCTCAACTATTTTACATCATCACCCATTTGTTTATGTTCGGTAGAGTTTAAGAAGTAGATGTAACCAATTGAACTCACTAGCAAAAGCTTTATATATAATAATATTGCTATTTTAAGAAAATTTGTGAATATTTTGGCTCATCATCATGCTAGACTAGTTATGCAGAACAAAAATGGATGGAGAAAATACACAAACAATGAACAAAACATAGTGACAATTAGATAATTACTTAGAGCCAGTTTTGGGAAACATTAAAGAAGAGAAAGTATATGAACAGGAAAGGGAGCTCTATTTCTAATATTTCTGAATAGACTACTAAATTAAATATTAAAACTTGAAAGAACACTAATTTGTTCATACTTGATAATGAAGCAGAATATATTACTAAATTAAATATGCCTTAATTTTTTCATATTTGATAATAGTTTTAACAATTTATATTTGGTTTTTTTTCTCAGGGCCGTGAAAACACACCTCGGGTGCTTAACAATGTCAAGCAAATAATAGACTTGAAATCAGCATTACCTCCAAATGTTGCTGCTATGGGGTGGTTCTGGAATGTCATCAGGGCATCTGGTCTTTACCCGCTCTTGGAGACAAATTATGGTCAAGTTGACCACGGTCTCTTGATTGCTTTCTCAGAGAGGTGGCACTCAGAGACAAGTAGTTTTCACCTTCATGTAGGTGAAATGACAATCACCTTGGATGACGTTTCGTGCTTGCTGCATATACTTGTTGGAGGTAATCTGCTGTTTCATGAGAGCTTGTCTATTCATCAAGGGACAAAGTATTTGGTTAACTACTTAGGATTGGAATTTGATGAAAGTGCCGCGAAGACCAAACGTTTGAGATCGGCATATATCACTTATGATACGCTTCTGAGTATTTACACGAGCTATCTGACCGAAGCGAAATCTTATGTGAATCAGCCTGGGGAGGAAGATTCAATGGAATGGTACTGGACTCGATGCATCAGAGCTTTCCTGCTCTATCTAGTTGGTTGCACATTGTTCAGTGATAAGGCCGACAGTAGCTGTTGTGTTGTCTATTTGAAATACTTTGATGACCTGACTATGGTTAATCAATGGTCATGGGGTGCCGTTGCTCTTGCTTTCCTCTACAATTATTTAGGTAACTTTACTAAACTCAGTTGTATGTCCTTGTCTGGCTACACTTGTTTGATGCAGGTAAAATTTTATAAGTTAAATTGTTATGTTAAATTTGGTAGATTTTCACATATTATGTTTAATGATATAATTTTTATTTTTGTAGGCATGGATATATGAACACTTTACAGACATTTGTCGGAGGGATCTTGATATCAGTTATACAAAGGACTGCCCACGTGCCACTCGGTACATGTTAAGACAGGGTCATGCTATACAACAATGTTACAGGAAGGCGTTGGATCGTCTTGAGGTTGATGACATCAATTTCTATACATATGATAGTCATCGAGAGAGTCATCCACCGGAGGACATCATTTGGTTTTCAGGGTGGATAATGTGCGGTGTGTCATGTTATCGTCCACACTTGTCGGAGCGCGTGTTAAGGCAATTTGGTTTTGTTCAGAACATTCCTAGACATCCTACTATTGGCGCACCATGCACATTGAATATTTATCAGATGAAACAGGCTTTTCAAGATTATAATATGCATATGATATCTGAATAAGATCGTGGGCAACTAGTGGAAACTAATTGGCAGTCAGAGGATGGATACTTGGTGTGGTTCTATAAGGTCTCTCACCCTAAATTGATATCTGATGTTCCTAATAATCCGTCGAGGCCTGCTAATATTGAGGTTTTGTTACACGAGGAACATGGTGTTGATCCATTGACTGCCATGCGCAAAATCAAGGAACGGGCAATTACTTCCATTGAATAGAATTCGGAGCTTGCAAGTACTCCTTTATACTCGCTATGGAGCAGATTATAGCTCATGCCACGCCAGCCACTCAGTACCAGTCGTTGAGGTGTAAGCAGAGAAATGTCAGGCAGTATAGTTAACAGGGCACTAAGTGATGTTTGTATTTTGTTTTTAGTTTTAGAAATTTAGACTTTGGATATGAAACTATGTTGTCGGGCATTGTACTTAGTTATGAACCTACTTGGTAATTGAATCAATTTATGAACCTATGTAGTTGGGAATTAAATGGTTATTATTTGGTTCAGAGTACACGTGCAGTGATTTGTCTAATTACACCAGTGATCCCCATTTTGATTTATCATGCACTTCTTTATCTAATTGTCAATCCTGATCATCATATAAGATCTACTAACAATCATGAATTCATGATTCACTACCAGGGGAAATTGAAATTTCAGCTATAGGCATCTCAACTTAGAGAGATTAAAATTTCAATTTCCACCAAGACTAACATCAAATGGTTTAACAATGTTGCAGCTTTCCCAAGCTACTGAATTGATACATACATACAAATATTACATAGTACGTTCACATAATATGAGTTCAATATAATTAATTTCTTAAAAATCAAATGAATTTGAAGAATGTAAAGAATTGGCATGTTCGCATGTTCTTTTCATTTGGAAATTATATAGAGCAGTGCATATATTCAATCTGTCTGGTTTGATAAATTCAGAATTGTCTAATAACGTGCATTCTCTAATCACAGTAGTACATTACATCCCTAGCTCGTGCAGATTCGAATTATTTCCCATACATCTAACATTTGCTTCCCAAGTTCTATTTTCCTATATATACTCTACCTGTCTGGTTTAATCAGGTTCAAAATTATTGCTCATATAGTATTGAGCATCATCAAGAGTACAAACTGCTAAAACAAATAATCAAAGTAATACAATAAAAGTCAGATAGTCTTGTGCATCAGGAGTACAAACCATTAATTCAAATAACCAAAATTCAAACAAATAATCAACGTAATACAATAAAAGTCAAGTAATCTTGAGCATATCTTCCTCGTCATCATAACACAAAATTGGATCATTTTTATTTGTTTCTTTGGGTGGGTGGTCGCCATTTTCAATGTCCATTAATTCATTAAACAAACACTGCCTCGCAACAAAGTGATCCTCCCAAGCTTGAGACTCTGGCTTTTTGTATTTTTTCCATTGCGGTGTTGTTGGAGGTATTGGGCATCCGGGTCTCAAAAACACGTGCACAGAGTGATTAGGAATCAATCCTAGACACATAATCCGTGCGGATGGATTTGTTGGAGGGCGACCACGGAAAGGAAAACATGTTTCAGAAAAGTTATTTCCATATTTCAGCACAACGACAACCTTATTGTATAATGTTGCAATGACGTGTCCCATATCTGGTATCGTCAACCATTTTTCTAACAGTGCAATTGAGGTCTTTTCCTTTGGAGGGTACAGTGAGTCATCAGAAATTTTAGTCGATCTTCACCCCCAAATATTCCCAAATAATCATTCCTCTTCCCTGTTAATTCCTTAATGAGAGCAAGACGAACTAGCCCGTAACTGTCAGAACCAAGACCAAGATTTTCAGCTACAACTCGATAACCACAGTAACCGTCACCATCCACATTCACAATCTTTTCAATATAA
>Ga0228711_1007610_pt1 | contig 15609 bp, 13 predicted proteins | sample MedpolnodulmetaG_2_FD_177996 | JGI IMG/M metagenome (GOLD analysis project Ga0228711, IMG submission 177996) | Root nodule microbial communities from Medicago polymorpha collected in Santa Monica, California, United States - brown nodules | ecosystem: Host-associated > Plants > Roots > Nodule...
AAAAAGGGAAAAAATAATTACAAAGGAGGGGGACTAGGCCAAAACCCTCCAAAGAAAAAATAGATAGCAAGAAAAAAAAAAGAAAAAAAAAGCCAAAAACAGACTATGGAAATCTGTAATTTGGTAAACCACAACTATCCCTAAATAAATCAACAACTCATTAGGGAGAGAAAACAGCTAAACTGAACCCTCTAACATTCCAATAGAGAAAATTCATTGAGTATTTGTACAGTGATCACCCCTAGCACGGGTTTTAGTAGGCTGCTTCCCCATGACTTGCTGTAATTTTAATTTTTTCTTTTTTTTCCTTCTTAGGACCGGTGTGAAGTCTTCGGAAGCTGATCTCTCATCATATTGACGAACCCGAGCCCACAAGTCTAAACCATGTTGAATATTTTTGTTGGGATGAACTTCTTGTTGTTGAATTTCGACAGCCACATGCACATCTTGATTTTGTGTTAAAGTATTATTAGCATATGCTTGCGCAACCTCTTCAGTCCCCTCAATGGGTTTCTTTACAACCTCATGGGTCACTAAAGACTTATCAATGAAACACGCATCCATGGGGGAACGTTGTGGAACATAATGCACGTCAACGTGCTCAACCAAATTATCTGTCTGAACATGTATCGACTCCACAGATACCTCATGCACGTCATCGTGCTCAACAATGGATGAATATGGTACATGCTCATGGGAACCCTTGGGACTCTCCATTAGCTCCCGCGGGGTCGAATGATTATGTTCTACATCATCAGAGAGCGTAACAGTAACATCGTAAACCATGAGGATCATCACCTCCTCCTGCGATGTCGGATGCGACCGCTCCACTCTCTCGGAATGCACGTCATCGTGCGCAACTGGGGAAATAAACTCAATCACTGGCGTAGCTTCTGGAAACTTCTCACTAGAAATATTATCAAACACGTTGTGTAATGGGAAGCTGAAAGATGTTGATGACAAAGACGTCTTGGGCACAGGGACCATCATCTGAGAAGTAGCCACTACTGAAGTGAAGGTGTCAACCGGCCCCATGTGTGAGCTAGAAGTAATAGCAGGGGACAGAATGGAAGCCGGGATAGCCATAGAAGGCGAAGCCAGTGTTGCAGGGGAAAAAGTAACCAGAACTTTCTGAGAGGTAGTAACTGTCGAAGTAATCGGAGCCGGAACCCAAGTCCAAGTACTGCCATTGGCTGAGGTGGAAGCTCCCCCATCATTTTGCTGCCGAGATGGTTTAAGGGGCGCTGCCTCAGCCACAATAATTTGTTTCCTACGATCAGTCTTATCCTTTGGAGGTTGAGGATGTAACCAACGACAAGTGGAGACATTATGTCCAATAGAGTAACAATGATGGCAAAACAACTGTCTCCTCTCATATTGAACTTCCACTTTGAAAGCGAATCCCTCTCGCTCCACAAGGATCTCATCATATGCTCTCTTTGATAGGTTAATGTCAACTAAAATCCGAGCATAGTGACCAAAGGTGCGGTTTCGTGTCGGTCCATCAATGTCAATCAGAGTGCCAACCGCACTTGCTATTTCCTTCAATGTTCTCTCCCGCCAATACTCCTGCGGTAACTCAACCAAACGGATCCAAAGAGAGACATGAGTCTGTTTGTGAGCAAGATATTTGAAATCTTTGGTCCATTGAGATAGTCTTAACAAACCCGACTTGAGATTGATTGTGCCTGCTGCCCATATTTTACGAAGATCCTCCGCTGACTCAAAATGAAAGTCATATAACCCTTTCCGAGAGGGACCATTTTCCAGACCGCCAAAGTTTTCCAAAGCTTTCCAAATTTTGTACTTAGGTCACGTGTTGAATACGACTTATCTCCCTTGTTTATAGTCAATCTAGCCCGTAACGCATTCTTGCATTCCTCTACACCTCGTTGATACTCATCCTGGCCGATGCGGATGCTCAAAGCATCACCTTTAATGCAAGGATTTGGGAACAGACCGTCATCATTCTTAGTCTGACCTGTCAAAGCTGCTGCAAATGATTTCGTTGGTAATGCTTGTGAATGCACCATTGCTGAAGGTGCGGTGTCGGACACACACGGCCAGGGGCACGTGCATGCCATCATTGGCCCGTCTTCAATTCACCAGACCCAATGCTAGTTATGAGGAATGCGTGGTTCAACCTTTGTAATACCTAAAGGCATTAGCGTGGCTGCGCAACCTCAAATGAAAGAATCAGGTATAGTGAATTAAGGAAGGAGAGAATGAAGTGGAGTAAGAAGACGACGTAAGAATACGCAACCAATACCGTGAATAGAGAATTGCTTGAATATTGAAAATTAAATCAATCCAATCCAAGTGACAAAAGGAAAAAAAATATGGTGATTTGGCCACATGAATGAATTAATTCAAGGTCATGTGATGATGCATATCTAGACAAATTCAAAACTGTTTTGAAGTTTGAAAGTCAAACTTTTACCAATAAACATAATCTCATAAACGAATCACACACGCATCGTCATTGATGTTATAACAGGACAAAAGAATAATGACAATAATAGTAAAAGGCAGAATGAAAGAATGACACAAGATTTAACGTTGTATCCAACAATGTGCTGACTAATCCACGGGCAGAGCCACTTAAAAGAATTCCACTATAATCAATAATTACAAATACTGAATAGTAGAGGTAACACCAACTATAGCAAAACACACTAACTATTGGTGCAAGAAATACTAACACATAAGAATTTTATTTATATGACTAAGTCTTTGCATATTTCTTCATAATATCCGATGTGGGACATTTTCCCAACACTAGTTCAAGGCATATTTCAACAAATCTCCACCTTGACTTGAATCCTCTCTAGATAACCAGATGCACCAAATGTAATTGACATACCAGATGTGCCAGATGCATTACACATAATCCCCAGATGAGCCTACTCTACCTCAGGCCTTTCCCGTCCTAGGGCAATCAACAACATCTAACATTGAGCAAGTTCAAACAATGTTGAAACTTGCTCTGCGGAACCGGTTTAGTAAACATATCAGCTGGGTTGTCTTTTGTACCCACTTTGTTTACCTTGATCCTCTTCTCAGTTCTCAAAAAATGGTACCTCACATCAATGTATTTTGTCCTCTCATGATGAACTTGATCTTTGTTTAAACATATTGCACCCAAACTGTCGTAGTACAATGAAGCATGATCATGATGTATACCTAAGTCACTGACAAATCCTTTCAACCAGATGCCCTCCTTAGCAGATTTTGTCAAACCCATATACTCTGCCTCTGTAGTAGACAGAGTCACTGTAGGATGCAAAGTAACCTTCCAACTCACAACAGAACCACCAAGAGTGAACACATAACGAATCATCGATCTTTTACTGTCCACATCTCAAGTATAATCAGAGTCTGAGTAACCAGATACTAGACACTTACTATCACTGCCATAAATGAGACTAATATCTTATGTACCCCTGAGATAGCGAAAAATTCTCTTCACTGCTTGCCAGTGTTTCTTACCAAGGTCTCCAACGAAACTATTGAAACCAATATCTGCATGTGTAAGATTGGTTCTAATGCAGGCCATAGCATACATCTAGCTTCCCACCGCACTAGCATAAGGAACACATGTCATGTATTCCTTTTCCTCAGATGATTTAGGTGCAAATGCTACATATAGATGTGCATTGGAAGCACTAGGAGTATTAATAGGCTTAGCAGTAGTCATTCCAAACCTTGATAGAATCTTCTGAATATATCCCTTCTGTGACATGTAAAGTTTCTTCTATCTTTTATAGCTGTAGATCTCCATTCCCAGAATTTTCTTAGAAGTACCCAAATCCTTCATTTCAAATTCTGAACTAAGTAGCCCCTTCAGCTTTCGAATATCACACTTCTTCTCTGCAGCTAGCAAGATACATATATATATACAACACCAAGTAGATGAAGGAACCATCTTTGAGCTTGTTGTAGTAGACATAACTATCGTACAAACCTATCGAATAGCCAATCTCAATCATGTATCTATCGAACCGCTTATACCATTGCCTTGGAGACTGTTTCTATCCATATAAGGACATCTGGAAGTGTGTCTGACTACTGGTAGGAATATCTCATTATAGTCCACTCCCTCTTTTTGACTGAAACCTCTAGCAACTAACCGAGCTTTATAATGGATCCCCCCAGCTGGTGACAACCCTTCCTTATTCTTGAACAACCATTTACAAGTCATTACCTTTCTCCCTGGTGGTCTTCTACCTAACTCCCAAGTCTGATTCTTCTAGAGTGACTCCATCTCATCTCCCATGGAAGCAAGCCATTGGACAAATTCTGTACCAGTAACAACTTCCTTTTAGGTGGATAGTTCATTACGATCCACTTCCTCTGCAACCTGTAAAGCATAAGGAACAATGTCCTCAAAGCCATACCTAGTAGGAAGTACCCCATAATTAGCTCTTTTAGGGCGATTAAGAGATATATTGCGATGTTCCCCTAGTAATAATGGAACAACTGATATGCTTCTGCCTCTAGATGTGACTGAGGAGAGCCTTCCTCTGCTTCACAAGTAGCCTTAAATTCTCTCTGCTCTACCTGCTTCTCAATACCACAGTTTTCTGGAATAGTGAACTTCACAGTATCTGGAATAGCATACACCGAGTTCTTTCTAGAAGTGTATGATTCATACGTTCTGCTACACCATTCTACTGAGGTGTATTGCTAACTGTATGATGTTTGGCAATCCCATCAGTCTTTCAAAACTCATAAATCTCAGACCAACATAATTTCAAACCATTATCAGTTCGCAGTCTCTTGACCTTCTTCCCAGTTTGATTCTCCACTAATGCCTTCAACTGCTTGAAGTTCTTGAAAGCATCACTCTTATGCTTCATTATGAATATCCAGGTCATCCTTGAATAATCATCAATCAGCGACAGAATGTACCTGTGACCCCCCAAAGACTCCACACGTGAAGGACCCCAACAATCAACGTGGATGGAATCTAGTGTTCCTTTTGTTCTGTGAATCGCTTTTGGAAACTTGTTGCGATGTAGTTTCCCAAAAACACACTGTTCACAGAACCCAAGATCCTTTATCTTGTGCCCACAAAGAAGATAATATTTAGCCAGAATTTGCATCCCCCTCTCACTGATATGCCAAAGCCTCACATGCCACAACTTCTTCATATATTCTTGGTCAATCTCGGAGGAAGCAACAACAACATAATCAGATACCGTAGTACCTTGTAGAAAGTACAAAGTACCTCGCTTCAAACCTTTCAAAATCTGTTGGATATTTGTATGTTGGCTTCACTTTTGCCTAAAACAAATATTCAAGTGAGATGTTGGACACGATGTTCCAACATCCTGGCATGGTTCAGTGTGCCCTGTACCTTGCCTTGTTTTACGCACGCGTTTATTTATTTAAGGAATCCACGCCTTATTTCTTATTGGCGGTTTGCTGATAGTTTTTGTTAGGAGCTTCTGGTTGTTGTTTTTCCCTGCTGTGTGACAGCTCCAGGGCCTGTGTTTGTTTCAATTTTGCGCCTGATCTTTCTCTTCTTGAGTGGATTATTGGCTTATATATTAATGTTGCTCAAAAAAAATTATAAGTTTATTAATCAAATTTTTAGTTTTGAAGATGATATCTATTTTTGATAAAGGTCTAGAAACATGATAAAGGTCTAAAGAAAGGAAGACCTAAACTATGTCTATATAGTAAAGAAAAATGATATAACACGGCAAACTTTGGTCATTTTTAGTCGGTACATCAGCCACCACATTTCCTTCACTATATTTGTGAGTACATAAGCAGTTCAAACTTCTAGCCATTATTTTTCAATTTTGCCACGTATTTCTTAAGCAGCAAGGAACTTCCACATTTTGATTAAGAGCCACTCCATGTATTCATTAATTGCCAGATATTTTACAAGTTGTGAGTTACTCTCTATCCATATATTCTTCCAATTTTGCTCATTTGATTTCCCTATGACAAATATTGATGCACTCAGCGACCCTACAATGGGTTCTGAAACCGTGTAACTCTGAAAAAAGACATAGCAGCTGAGCCAAGACAAAATTCCAGAGCACTAATTAATTTGACCTCAACAACTATTGAAGATGATATCTGATGAGATAAAACCGCAAGTGTACGGTTCTATCGAAGTAGTAAAAAGAGTATCGTTTCGACAGAGAGTTATGAATTCAATTAACTTTCAACAATGATTAGAAAAGAGTGTTGAGTTATAAAGTTTAGATTTTTAATTAAAAGAAAATAATAAAAATAAAAGCGCCTTGGGATTATTGGTTCATCATAATAAAAAACCCTTCACAAACAAACCCTAAACCTAAACTTTATATTCGACCTACTTTCTAAAGACAAGTTTTTCTTAAGCGTATCAAAGCTTCTTTCGAAGTCAGTGAGTGTGTTCCTCTAGCAACCACGCCTATTCTCAAGGTTGATTGCTATTAGAAACCTTGAAGAACGAAACTTTATATGTCTCAATGTTTGCTAGACTATTCTCATGTTTCACAACCCTTGTCTAATTTAATTTGTTCCAATATCAAAGCTCCGTTGTCGCATTATAAATTGATATTTGTGATGATGAATTAACAAATACTAACCCCCCGCTGTTGCATTATGAGTGTGGTATTTGTTAATTCATTATAAAAATGGTGAAATTAGATTAGAAAGTAGATTTATACAAAATTAGGGTTTATGACTTTGTTTGATTAGGATTATGTCATTAGACTCATCCAACAATCCAAGACAAGAAAAGTCTACTCACTCACGTTCATTGTAGACATAGAAGAGAAGAAGAAGAAGAAGAAAATAACAAATAAAATAAAGGTGAACTTTTATTCCAAGAACAAAAGATGAAATGTTGTGATAGCTAGCTACTCTATTTATAGTTTACAATGATTTAAGCCCTAAGAAATATAACACTAGAATGTTCCACAAGAAACCACAGACTTTTAGGTCAGAAGTAAACTAATAGGTAGCTTGTCCAGGAAACAAAAAGCAGCAAAAGTGACCCTGAAGGCTGGCACGGCCGTGTGGCTGGTGGCACGGGCCGTGCCAAGTCTCTGACTTGGGGGATGTTATATTTTTGCACTGAATCTTCGTATTTTCAACCCGAATCAGTTCCAAATCTCTTTCTTTTGCTCCAAGACTCAATCTTTAGAATATTTGTTCCTGAAATTAAATAACTTGCAATTGAAGTAAAATAATTCTGAAAAGGAAATAAACTTAAATAAAATGAACTCAAATATAAATAAAACGGACTCAAATATTATATTAAAAACACTAATTATTGACTCATCAATATCTACCTTTGCAAAAATCTTAGACTAAAAGTTATACATATGGATGTTAGTCTATAAAAAATCAACTTTATTTAGAATATATTGGGCTCCGAATTGCATTCAACACATATAATAATAAATTGTACAACTATATATTATTATCATGCTTACTGAATCATCACTTCTATTAACAATATATAAATAGTCTAGATGACAACAACAACCAAGGCTTATCCTATTGAGTGGGGTCGGCTACATGAATAAAATTATGCGATAATTAATGTTCTATCCAAAATCAAATTTGGATCATTTGACATTGTACTCGATCTATACAACACGTTACTTCCAGACAACGACCTAGCATTGACACTATTTCGTAATTGATCAATGTTATAGAGATTTGACGAAGTTTTACGTTGGCTGTCAATGCCAAACTCAACTCTCTCATTTTACCCGGGCTTGGAACTAGCCTTGGCCAGATTCTAAATAGTCTAGACAACAAGTTAAATAGGAAAATAAATGTGATGGATGTAAATAAATCTTTTTTATTAATAATTACAATAATATATTACAAATCGAAAATTACGAAGAAGAGAGAAGACATATATAAGACCTTATCCCGATAATTCCTACCAAATTCCTTAACATTCAGATAGGACAATCATTCAACAGGTTTGGGTAGAACAACATCCTTGCAAATTGTTGCAGACACTTTTGCTTTACTTTTTCTGTTTTAGACATTACCAATTGGATTTGAAGATGTTTAGGTGGAAATTCCATGTCTTCTATTTCATCACCTTCATCGTCAACAAAATATTTATCTTTATGTGTAGGGCTGGAAATGAGTCGAGCTGAACTCGTCTGAGTTCGACTCGACTCGATAACATTTGGTTCTACTTGAAACTCGGCTTGAGTTCGTTACGAATTTTTTTTAGCTCGAACTCGACTCGATTTGAGTTCGCGAGCAACTCAATTCGACTCGTTAGGTTCAGTTCAGTTGCTCGAATCACATTATTTAAAAGTCATTTTTCTTTTTAAAAAATATCAAAATTTATAGATCTTTGACCTTTTAAATTAATTTTTTTAAAAAAAGCAAAATCCATACAAAGGATAATCTTGAATTGTACAAAATTTAAAAATGCATAGATATGCAGAAAAATATCGAAAATTAAAACTGATATAAGAAACAAAGGAAAAAAAAAACCCAACAAAATTCAATAATCAAAAGTGAGAACATTCTCAAAATATTCTTCTACTTCTAAACTCTAATAGTTCTCCCCTTCAAGCGAAATAGTATCAGTCACAACAACCATATTTGCCAAGCCTCAACTTAAATGTTTACTCATTTAGACATGGTGATTATTTGTATCCTTTCTCAAGCATGTGCTAGTAAGATCTTTTTTCTTCCGAAGGCCTTTTCTTTGTTGGTGTCTCTCTTTGTTTCCTTTTCATTTTGATTTTTCCCAAACAACCTTCTCAATCCCTCTAGTCTTCAATAGTACCAAACAAGGCTTCAACAAGATCCATATCAAATTCCTGCATGAATATTAGGTAAAATAATCTCATATTAGAGATATTTATCAAGGTTAATTTCAATAAACAAACATTTATTATTACAAGTTGACTTACCAGATTAGTAGCTGAGGTGCTTGCTTTAGACACTTTGCCTTCCAAAAACCTATTAGATGGTTCCCCATTTGAAAATCCTTCATTTCCTTGCAACTACATATCATCATATAATAGAAAATTTAGAAACATTCTATTGGTTCCTTAAGAGCTAATCTGGATGAGTTCTTTTCAATTTAAAGTCATAAATAAAATAGATTCATAAGAAATTATTAATTAGGAACTTGGATTCTCTGTTGTAATAAAACCTCCCCAATTACATTATATTATGACCATCATATTAACATAGATTCATATCCTCCAACACATTCAAAGATAAGTTTTGGTTTAACATAGATATATAGGGAAAGGAATTACAATAAAACTATGCTTCAAGGAAAGAGTGTGACGACCAATGAGACTTGCCTGCGAGTTTTGGATTGAATTTATTGGTGACTCATTCAACACACACGATGTGATTTCAACTTGAGGAGAGATATCATCACCACTTTTATATATCTAGAGAAATAAGCAATTTTGAGTCAAATAATTGTTATAAAAGTAGTAGACGCAAACATAAATTATAATTGAAAAATGGATAAGTTCTTCCAAAGAGACTAAAATCACCCTACTAAAATGAAAAATAGATATCTTATAAGAACTAAAAGCATATTTAACACACAAAAATTGTATATTGTACATTTATAATTTTCTTTATATTATTCATACCTCGTTACGATGATTCTTGTCATCAGCCATTAAGAAATCAGAATTGTTGAATTCAATTTTGTTGAACTCAACCTCATTAGTGAAAGTAGAACCATTAAAATTTTGCTCATTTTCCACAACATATCCATCTAATTTATGCTGAGGAAATTGTCTATTCTTTGAAACATTTCCTTCATTATTAACTGATTCTGCAAGAAACTCTTTTCCACTCCCTCCCCTAATATTTGAAATAGAATCCAAACCAAACCCTCCTTGAAGAAAACCAAAATTTTCATTGACAAAAGATCTAAAATTCATATTTACATTTTGACCCCTTTCATTGTTATTTGCACTAGAAGCCCTTAATCCATTGTTCATAGTTCCACTTCCAACCATTTCTGCTCCATTATTCAGCTGAATTCCAAAAGTATTATTGTTTCTTACATCAGAAGTAAACTTATGAGGCATGACATTAGTGCTTATCAAAGATCCAAAGTTTGAATTTTTAACACCGTGATTTTGGTTTCTAATGTCACCAAATTTAAAATCCCTTGTTAAGAAACTTGAAGAAGAAGAAACCCTCAATCCTTGTTCACCTTTATATGATGAAAAGCTAGTAGAAGCACCATCATGGAATGAGTTCTTTGCTTGAAAAGATGGAAGGTTTGAAGAGCTTATTCCAAACCTGTTTTGTCCAGGGCCATTATTCTCCGCAACAACATCGGCTTCCAACTTTGATTTTCCATGCCTAACTTGAACCAAATCTTGAAGAGCTAATCCTTTTTGTAAATAAGGGAATTGGTCAACATGATGTTTTGGAAATTGGTTGAAATGGTTAAAAACATTGTTTGCACCTCTTGTTTGATTTGCCAGTGTTTGCAAATATTGAAGTGTTGGCGCATGAAGTTTGTTTGTTCTTTTTTCTTCGATTTCTCTGATCACAGAACTCGGTAGACCTGATGCAAAACTTGATCTTAGAGATCTGTGAGATATGCCTCCAACCATTCCTTTCTCTTCAACATCTCGCAGAAATATGCGATACTTCTGCAAGTATTGTGATCATATACTAAAGCATTAGAGTTCGAAGATATACTAGAGAAAGTTAAGACAACGACAAAAATTAGAGACGGAAAAATTATCAACATTATCATTCAGTCTTCTAATGACGATATTATAATATTATTGAAATATATGAAGTAAATTGAGAAGAAAAACCTGTAAGTGACTTGCTACATTTTCTCTGGTCAAGTTAGGTATATTCATGATCTCCAAAATTTTCTTTGGCACAACCTCTGAATTAGGGAAAAGATAAACACAAGAAAACTCATTGTAGGTAGTTATATATATAATGAATGAGCCAACAACATAATTTTAGGGGTATGAAACAAATGAAAGTGTCTATTAATATTAAAAGTTCGATAATAGGTAATTTGTTTTTGGACAATGTATGTAAATTGTTATTACTGCATGTAATTTCACATAATTAACTTAGCATGCTAAAATCACTCAAATTAAAAATAAAAATAAAAATCGTATCCTTCACACCCACCACTTGAGTTTGTGGGGATACTAATCGTATTTATATTCATCATGTAAAATATGAAATATATGTGTGATGTGAAAATATTTGCAAAATTAAGTGTGACATGTGTAAATTGTTATTAATATATTTACTTAGGCCTATAAACTATGATAGTGGTGTTTGTGCACTAGGTGCCAACCTAGTGGGAAAAATTGAACTTTGTACGCTTAAGGGAGAAAGTTCAAATTCCATATAATATGGTTGTAAAATGACCATTAATATAATTTTAAAATGATAGTGGTGTGTACATTGAAATAGTTTATTATATTTCTTTTGACCTCAATTATGTTGCATTGATAGCGGTGTATATATTTATATAAGATTCAAAGCTGACAATATTGTAGAAAAACGGTGTAGCTGATTTATGGTTAGAAGAAGTACACATATAACTTTATATAAGTTAAAACTAATTAGATTTAAAAAGCTTTTCATAAGAAAAATATTTTTAATAGATGACTTACTTTCCAATCCAATTTGGTTAATAGCAAGCAGAAACATTTTGTGGAGATAAGGTGTCCAAACAAGCTTTTGTTTCTTAACAACTTGAATATCTCTCTCTCCTTGGCATTCTTTACTCTTTCTCTTGCAATGATTCTTTTTGTTCTTAGGTTCACTTGATGTCTCTTCTTCGTCGCTTCTCACAAATAAACTTTCAATGAAAAGTTTCTCTTTCTTTGCTTCCATAACATATTTCCAAATATCTTTGAAGTCTTCAGCACAAAAAGGTTTCACAATGTATTGTGCAGCTCCATTTTCTAGTGTCTTTGAGATTAAACTTGGCCTATTGTCTTCAGACATAACTGTTTGAAAATGAGAAAAACTCAAATATTTAAATATATATCATACCTTGTTTGAAACCAGTTTATATTAAACTTTGTTAAAGAAATAGCTACAAATTACATAATTTTTTTCCCTTTAAATTATTTATCAAAATAGAGTCATATGCCAAAATGACACAAATAATGTCTTTTATTTATTAGTATATTAATGAAACATTGTTTAATGTTCTCAATTTTTCATTTTTTTAAACTTGATTCATATGTATCCAAATTATCTATCCAAATGATACAGAAATATTATATAGAAGACCTAAATTTGACCACATTTTTAAAGAATTAATGAAAGAAATTTTAGTCTATTTCAATAACTTTTCGGTAAAACTCTAAATTACTGAGGTATTTTTCATGAAAATCGTAAGGTTAAGATAATAAAGAACTGAATTTCTAAAATAAATGGGTATTAACTTTACACTTTGTTTAGTTCACCAATCAATTTAGGAGCCCAAATCCTTAAGAATGTTTGCATAATAAACAAGTAAGTATTAAAAACTGGAAAACCCTGTGCATGCAATGAAAAACAATTGCAATGTTTATGTAATGTGTAAGAGTGACACACTTACTTATTATAGGTATCTGGAATTGATCTTTAATATGCTTTTGGAATTCTAACCCATTCATTCCCACCAGATGAAACTCTGTAATAACGAGATCAAGCAAGCCTTCATTTTCTTGAAGAGCGATCAAAGCATGACGAGCATCCTTGGCAGTAACAACTGAAACTCAATAACGAATAGAAGAATAATTAGTTTTATTGAAATTATAAAATACAATAAATGTTAGCTACCATGAAATATATTTTTGCATGTTACGGGAAAAAGAATTTAACGAGGCATAAGGAATAATTTTTATTCACAAAATGTATTTAAGGAGAGTATAGAAATACTCGAACCTGAATACAAAATCAAATGCATGTCTGGTATAGAGGACAACAAACTACTGGAGTATAGACCTTTTAATGGATTTTTTTTTATAGCCAAAGAGTGGAATATCTCCTTGATTGTGAGACAAAAGTATTAAATAAATGATTGAGTGTTATTAAGCACGGTTCTTGACTACTTAAAAAACAAGATGAATGATAGATAAAGAGAAATATTGAAAAGTAAAAAAACTAAAATGGTAAGCAAAAATAAGAGCTTTTGATAGTTTATAACAAATCTCGGGCTATAGCAACGGAGAAAAAACTATGTGTAAAATTGTTAGAAATAGAGAAATTAATTAAATCAAGAAACTTGTGGGAAGGTTAATAGTTCTATCCCCACCCACTTCACTAACAATTGACGCAATATCATTTTATACTAGTCGAGATACCCGTGTTATAACACGGGTAACGCGGCTTCGCCGCGTTGTACGGCACGGCTTCGCTGCGCGTATCGGCACGGATGCAACCATGAATTGTGTGTGTATCCGATGCATAAGCTCTTTTAAACTGTTTTTATTTATTCCAATGGAAGGATTCAAGTATTCCTATTGAGTGGCGGGTAATGTTGTTCAACACCTTACTATTGGAGTTATATTCATGCCTTGTCAAGTTATTTTGATTTAAGTATCCTTAATACTCCTTTTTTCTAAATTTCTTTTAGAGGTAAAAAAAAAACATACATCCCTTATAGACGGTGATAAAAATGATAAAATGTATTGAGACAATCAAAAGGTTTAAAGGAGAAAGTATTTATCGAGCTTGCCTCTAGTTTGTGGGTTAATTTTGCTAAGAGTTGCCTTGTGGGGGTTCATGTAGACGACTCTTTTCTTAGGATGGCGGAGGGCTTTTTTGATTGTAGGTTGGAGTCTTCTCCTTTCAAGTATCTAGGCTCCCGGTAGGAGCGAATTCCCATTCTTCTAGAACTTGAGACCCATTAATCAACCTTATTGAGTCTAACCTTAACTCTTGGTCCAATAGATTTGTGAGTCTTGGAGGTAGAGTGGTTTTAATTAATTCTGTTTTGAATTCCATCACCATTTTTTTTTATCATTTATGACAATGCCGGTGAAGGTTTGGAAACAGATTGTTTGCCTACAAAGACGCTTTTTTTGTAGGGAGGATCTAAGGGAGGGAATAAAATATCTTGGGCTAGCTGGCTAAACATCTGTAAGCCGAAAAGAGAGGGTGCTTTGGGGGTAAGAGATCTTCGTCTTGTTAACTTGGCCTTGTTTGGCAAGTGGAGGTGGAGGATTCTAGCAGAGGGTGATGGCTTGTGGCGTAGTATCTTGTCAGGAAGGTATGGGTCTGCAGCAAAAGCTTGTTATTTTGGGATGAGACCTAGGTCCCCGAAATCTCCTTTGCCCTGGTGGAAAGGGGCTTCATTGCTCGGCTCCAAGTCGGATTTCTCTTCAGATTGGTTTGCAGAGGGTTTGTCTCGAGTGGTTCGGGATGGCAGGATGATTTTTCATCAACAAACTAAGTGCATAGGCTCTATGGGGGATTGGAGGGAAGGTGTTTGGCAGTGGGACCTTCGATGGCTTCGACCCTTTTTTTTCTTGGGTACAAGAGGCGTTGTACGAGTTACTTACACTTCTTGAGAGGGGAGCATTTATATGAGGGAGAGGATTCCTGGTCTTGGAGGCATTCCCTAGACGGGCAATACTCGCTCCGTTCTGCCTACGCGACTCTTTCAGCTGCCTCAGTTCAATAGGGTGGGAAGTCTGAGGCGATTGTTGACCCAGTGAATCTGATTTAGCATAGTTGGGCACCCTCTAAACTTCATCTTGCAACTTATCCTCGATAGGGCCCCAACTCGTCAAAATATCTTTAAGTGCAGGGTGATCTCTAATTAAGTACACTCTCTATGCCCAATTTGGGAGGAGAGTGTGGAATCAGTGGATCATCTGTTTGTCACTTGTAGGGTGGCGTCCGGTGTTTGGTATCGTGTTAGTAGGTGGTTAGGGTGGGAGTGGGTTTTACCTAGGAATCTTCAGGAATTGCTTCATGGTTTAGTGTCTTTAGGTAGTAGAGGTAGGGATATACTAGGATTTACTATAGTTTCGCATGAAATTGTGTGGTCCATTCTGAAGGCCCGAAATGACATTATTTTTTCTGGTACTTCCCTTGAGGTTGATATTCTAGTTGATAAGTTTCAATTCCTTTATTGGAATTGGTTCTTTGCTAAACACCCTTCACACTACTATTCTTTTTATGAGTGGAAGGTGGAGTCAATTCTTTGTTGGCGACAGTAGTGTTCAGTTTGTTTGGGCAGAGCTGGATCTGACATGTGCTTTGGGCTTTTGGTTGGGGACCCGATTTCAGGTGTTTGTCTAATTCGGGTCGTCCTCCGTTCTCTACTACCTCTTTGGTTGTGGTCTTGGGAGGGACTCTCTGGGTAACTTGGGAGTTTGTCTATACTTGGGTGTTATTTCTCTCTTTTTTTTCTTTTATTTATTGGTGTTGTAGCTGATCTGTTTCTTATTTCTGGATTCTCTGTTGTTCTTTTTCGGGTGGTTGCATGGATTTCGTTTTCGTTTATTAACATATATATTTTGCCATTAAAAAAAATCCAAAGGGTCGACTCAACCGCTACAAAAATGGAAATGAAATAGAAAAAAAGAGTAAACCATAGCTATTTCTATGAAATAGATATACACAAATTATTTACATAGATTCTCGTTTAAT
>Ga0228711_1007612_pt1 | contig 15606 bp, 8 predicted proteins | sample MedpolnodulmetaG_2_FD_177996 | JGI IMG/M metagenome (GOLD analysis project Ga0228711, IMG submission 177996) | Root nodule microbial communities from Medicago polymorpha collected in Santa Monica, California, United States - brown nodules | ecosystem: Host-associated > Plants > Roots > Nodule...
ATATATTGTTATATTTGTTTGTGTCATTGAAATAGATAAACATGATTGATTTGCTTTGTTATTATAATTTGAAAGTAATAAACATTTATATTTATACTTTTAGTTAAAGTCAAAAATTCATTAAAAAAAACATTGTTCATAGTCTTATAACGTTAGCGATGTGTCCGTCTTTTCGCTAGTATCATTATAACATTTATTACTTTTTTTCCACTAAAATACCCTTATTTATTGCTTTTCAATTATCTATAACTATTTTACAACCATAATTAATAAAGGTGTTTTAATAAATAATATTCTCTCAGTCTCACAATAATTGTCTCTTTAGCATTTTTTTCTCTCAAAATAACTGTCACTTTAGAATACCAATGCAACATTTATTATTTTTTTCCCATCATTATACCCTTATTTATTGAATTTCATCCAATTTAACTATTCCACTAACTACAATTAATAAGGGTAATTTTGTAAATTATATTAATTTTACCATTGAAATCAACACAATTAATCATTTTCTTAATAATTGTGCACAAATCTTAAACGACTATAATTTAGAGACGGAGTCAACACTATTAATAATTTCTTTAATAACTATGTAAAACTCAAATACACTCTCCAATCACTATTATAAACAAAAATCAAGATTGTATATTCATTCATTAAATATTGTATGTGGTCTTTCTATAATAAAGACCATATACATAATAAATTTTTTCCTATAATAATAACTGCAGAGTGCACAACAAATATCATGAGACGGAGAGATTCCCTGCCAATTTGGAAAATTAAAAGTAATTTTTGAATGGACACAAATATTGAGACGCATTATTTTGCCGGCCACTCGTAAAAAGAGTACATAATTATTTAATTCTTCATATTTCCTTTTTATGTTCCGACAAAACAATGCCTGTTGGAATGGGACCGACCACTATGAAGTTTAAGTGTTTAAGAGGAAAATGGAATCTTCGTCTTTGCTTTTCAACACAGCATTGAGCTAATTCTAATTCCTCTTGCTGATCATGGACGATAGCGCTTGAGGATTGATCTTGCATGCAGGTAAAATTTAATTTATATATTCAAAACTTTTATCTGATGTTTTTGTTTTTGATAATAAAATCTTTTAAATAACAAAAAAATTTATTTAATGTTGGTTGATCTTTTAAATGATAAATTCTTTCACAAGCAGATTCTTATTTAAATGGATAATTCACATAAAACATTCATAAATTTTAGGTTCTTAGTTTGAGGTGATCTTCAATTGTGTAACTCCTAGTACAGGTACAACTACAAAATGTGTTGAATTATGATATAAGAACCAATAATATTATGTTGAATTACTGTCCAATAATATCAATAAACCATAAAAACCATACATTCTGTTGAATTTCACCTCCTCTAAAAATTAGAATCAGTTTTAGCTTAGAAAATGGTTTGATACTTACATTTTACCCATGATGTCATTTTTTCCCAACGTGTTTCCGTCGTTTTGCTTCTTTTAGTTCATTTCCTAAGAGGCATTCATGTTTTATGATGAAATGTAGGCTTGGTTTTTTTGTACCTCCCTTGGTTATCATTGGCTATCAAGCGGAATTCGTGTGGGAAATATGCTTGCAAAATACTTAAAGCATAAAAGTTCGTCCAAGAAACAATGTTCAACATTTATAAAAGAGCTATGCCATGAGTTTTCTCTGGACGATCTTAAGAAAGCTACCAATAACTTTGATGTAAATCGAAAAATTAGAGAAGTAAACGGCAATATAGTGTACAAAGGTTATGTCAAACATAATGGTGAAAATGATTATCCAATAGCATTGTTGCGGATGAGAAATAGAGTCAAGGAACAACACTTCAAGAATGAAATTGAACTCCACTGCCAGCTTTGTCACCCAAATTTGATATCTTTGATAGGATTTTGTGAACAGGAAAATGAGAAAATTCTCGTGTATAAAAAAGATGAAATGGTCAATAGCTCTCTCCGTGATCACATATGTTCAAGGGATATGGAATCACTCTCGTGGAAGAAAAGGCTTGAAATATGCATTGGAGCTGCAAAAGGACTACACTATCTTCACACAGGAACAAAGCGCCCGATTTTCCACCGTGACGTAAAGCCTGGCAGCATTCTTTTAGATAACAATATGGCACCAAAACTCTCGCAATTTGGATTTTGCTTACAAGGGAAGCTTTCTAAATCGGAGTCAATACCAATTACAGCCGAAATTTATGGTAAATTATGTTCTTTTATGTTTACAGTAAACACTCAAATTAGTTATGATTCTTATTTTCTCATCAATAAAAGCAGCGTAGGAATTACCCATATGAGCATAGACTAATCAAAATCATTCATTCAATTGTTTATAACATAAATAGTAAAAGATGAATGCTTTTAATTGGTGTCAATTCAGATGAGTAACATAACATCTACCCATCTTTTGTTGATGGGTAATATAGTTGTCACTTTTTTTATTTTATGTTTTATCTCCTTTTTATTAGGAGTTGAGTTTTTCCAAATACAATTCTTCACCACCGTACTATTGGTCTGACCTGGTGCATAGAGTATGATTTATAGGGTTAAATATGTTTTTGATCCCTATAAAATTAGGACCTTTTAAGTTTAGTCCTTACTTAATTTTAATAGTTCTTTTGGTCCCTAATTTTATTTTCTGCACCCAGTATTAGTCTCATCCTCAATTTAAATTTGTTTAATTTATGTTTAAACTCTTGAGTGTTTGAACAATTTTTTGCAAACGTGTTAAGAAATTATTCTTATTAATTGGGTTTTGTTAACGAGTGTCCTCAGGGGCACTCTTTAATGTTTCCCAATTAAGAAATTAATCTTTGAAAAAGTTTAACACTTCAAATTCCGATGCATTGAATGCACAATTTTTCATATAAATTTACTATTTGAAGTCCTTAAAGAGTGTCCTTAGGACACTCGTTAACATTTCTCTAATTTATATTAGTTTTAATTCATCCTTCCAAAATATTTTATAATTTCTTAGGTACCACATGTTAGACCCTTATGTGGAACTAATGTGTTCTAGTACTTTCATTCTCGGGCACTAATTATGGAAAAAAAATCTTAAGAACTAAAATGGTATATGCAATTTTTTGTCATGAACAAATTTTGGCCTTTTCGCATATTTAATAACTTGGCTGCAGATAATTGTAGAAGTTAGACTAAATGCTTTTGCTGACAGGTACATTCGGTTTCATTGCACCAGAGTATCTGCAAACCGGAATTTTCACAGATAAATGTGACGTTTACTCCTTTGGTATGGTTCTATTTCTAGTAATTTCATGCATAGGCCAATATTACGCCGTCATTGAGAAGAAGAACATGTTAGAGGAACGAAATGGGATTTTAGAACCAAATAAAAGACGATTAGAAGATGAGTCAGATTTATTTCATCCAGCAAACTTTTTAGAGAGGTTCCCAGTTGATGAAATGATTGATCCAATTCTCACGAGATTGATTTCACCGGAATGTTTGGCAGTGTTCATGAATATCATGAAAAGATGCTTGAATTCAAAAGAACCAAATGAGAGACCAACAATGGGCGAGGTTGAGGTTGAACTTGAGCATGCTCTGGCACTGCAGGAGGAAGCAGAGCGTGTGACAAGTATAACTTTTTTCCCACCAACTAATGGTGCCCTAAAACTTTTGTGAAAAAATTTGATGTTAAAGAGCATATATGAATACAATCATGGTTTGGGATGGGTTATGGGATAATCTTTAAGCATACAAAAATTTAAACTGGTTTATGATATGATGGTAAATTTTCATAAGAACGATTTGTTCTAAACAAATCTAGATAGCTATTTTATGAATGAAGGCTGCTTTGGATTTTTTATCATGTTATGTTGGTGGGTTCCCTATTAAATTACATGGAATTCCCGTTTGTGTAAACCCATGAAAATGCTCTACTTGGTTGTAAAAGGTGATAGAGAATATGAACAAACGCTTAATTACGTTTTAATAAAAAGCCTCTGTTTTGTTTGAGGAGGCCATTGTATGCATAGTTGATATATGTGGAAACATTATTACCTTTAGGAAAGACAAATGATAATGTGAGAAAATGGCCTTAATACATTAGCTCATGATTTAGTGCATTTTCTTCATTCTGTTTGTACCAACATTTGACTAGAAAATGATCCTATGTGTTGTGAATTCGATGAAAAATCACACCAATAATAAACTGGAGCAAGTGATAATCAAGCAACCAAAATAAAGTGTATGAAACAATTATAAACACAAGCCAAAAGTAGAAACAACGAGAGAAAAGAAAGAGAGAACACAAAAAAATTTGTTTATCCAATTCGGTCCAAATTGACCTAGTCTGGGGAAAGAGCAGCCCTCCGTTTCACTATAATGATGAGTAACTTTACACAAAGATATCAATGGGTTACAAGAATAAGTTTCCCGCCTAATTCTACCCAAAGTCTCAATCTCTTCCCGTAACTAAGAGACTCAATCCTAATAGTGTTTCCAAAGGTGAATCAACCCTCAAACCCTAGTGTTTGTTGCCAAAAGACAAACTCTATACAAACCCTAGTTTTATTGTTGCCTTTCTAAACCCTTATTTCAGCCCTCTCTATCTCAAAAATTAGTCTGATAGAAGGTCTATATTTATAGTAAAAGTTTCGCTTAAATTTTGTCTCAATTTATGCAACAACCTAGACAAGAGCTTTGGCAGTCCGCATTGCGAGTGGTTCGCTTCTTGAAATGGAATCCAGGACAAGGTGTAGTTTAAAGCAGAAATTGTGATTCAAATTGGGGAAGTTGTCCTCTTAAGTCTTACCTCAAGGGAGGGATAATTCATTTGGTCAGCTCTCCAATTTTTTGGAATATAAAGAAGCAACACTCTGTTTCTATTTCTAGCTCATATGATTGTTTATATAATCTTTCTCCTTAGAGATTTATTTCAATGCATTGATGGTGTAAAGTTTTTTTTACACATGCATTCAATCAAATCACTCCAAAGTGCCACTTTTATAGGTTAGTTCCAGAAATATCTTAAAAAATATCTACGTGACATGATTTGATTGAATACATGTGTAAAAAAGTTTTACACCGTGTAAAAACTAAATCCTTGTTTCTTCTTGTTAGACATAATAATATTAGGGATTCTATCTATGTATATCTCCTAAATCGTGTATGTATTGCTGGATGTTTGAAAGAAATAAGACAGAAAAAATTGTTCCATTCTAAAAAACAGATTTCTCTACAATTCAAATTGCAATAAGAAGCATGCCAGGTTTGACTTTGTAATAGAAAATTCTTATCTAGTATGGAAAGAGATCAAAGAAGATATATAAAAGAATCAAATCACCTTAAATTCGTGTTCTTCCTCAGGTAAAAATGGTCACTGATTGTTTACTATTTGTGGAATGACTTATGAGCTGTGGCCTGTGTACAACTGAGCATGCGTTCAGTAATATGGTTCTCAGTTCTAAAGCGCGTTTGCTAAGAGGACCGTCACCTTTTTTTCTTCTCAAAATGAAGAGAAGTCTAAAGGAGTGTAGTAAAAAAAAAACAATTAATTGTTTACTCAAGATCTTTTGGATGGATGGTAAGAGAACATTTTATTACAGTATTTTAAACGATTTTTTTTTATGGAAAAATAGTCTTTTAAGATCTCAATCAAAGAGTAGGAATTACACGATACTAATTTATAGTGAGGTGTTGTTATAATGGTTTTGGTCGGTTTGATGATTTTATTTTAGAGAAGTCTTAGTGCGAATAGCGGGCGATAAAGGTTTGAAAGTTGTTTATGAGGTCATTCACGTTGGCCTCAAGTGTGGTTTCTTATGTTGCATGGAGATTTGGATTTGATTTTGGTGTTGTTTTGAGTGGTGTTTTTATTGGTTGTTTTTTATGTACAAGGGTACATGCGCTTTCTTTTAGAAGTTCTGTTTATATACAACATCTTTTGTTATGTTGTTTTTAGTTTTGTCTATCTCTATTCATTCTGTGTAAAGACTTAGTTATTAATAAATAAAAAATTCGTTAAAAAAAAGTATACAGTATATGATGCTAATTTGCAGAGGATTAATAATATAACTTTAAATATGGTGAAAGATTCAGAAATTGTATCAATTTTATTTTGGTTTAATTGCACTTTTGATCTTCGTATTTTGACCTACTCACGAAAATAGTCATGCATCTTTTAAATCGAACAAAATTGTCTCTATACTACCATGTTTTTTTGCAGAGTATTAGGAGGGTGTATTGGATTAGGATTTTAAAGGACAATTTTTGTTTGAAAAAGTTTTGAGGATTTTAAAAGACTTTGCAGGAATTTGATGACTTTGAAGATTTTAAAGGACTATTAAGGATTTCAATGGATTTAATTTATAAGATTTTAAAGGATTTGAAATGATTTTATGGATTTCAAGAGATTTCAACAGATTCTATGAATTTTAAGAGAGAGAGTAAAATCTTAAAAGAAAAAACAATCCTAAGATTTCAACAGATTCTATGAATTTTAACAGTTTTAGTCATTCCCCTATTTTTCCCTCAAAAAACTCGCAAATGAACACCTATGTGGCATTGCCAATCTAAAAAATGACATTAACATGTCATTAAAACAACAATTTTTAATTTCAAAAAACAATTTAAACATTTCATAACTTAAAACAAAAACAAATTGAAAGATAGATATAAACCCTAATTCCCAAATTTCTTTCCAATCAATCCAGATTCAATTCAATCCCAAATCTGTTTCTAGGATGGTACTCTTGATTTTTTCATCAAGAAGGATAAGATCCATTTGATTGTTCAAAACTAAAAAGGGAAAAGAGAGAAGAAAAAAACAACCCTGTAATACATTGTTCTATAAATAAGCAAACAAACACATATGGACCGTTGCTTGATCCCATCTCTTCTCAAGCTTTTGATTTTGCAGAAAATTGAAGAAAATGATGCTTACTTTTCTGTGTTCCAATTGCATTTTTTTGTCATTGTCTCCCTCATCCGTACGATTTATCCACCCTCCGAGTATTGCGCAGAAGATATGGCTTAATCGAACAAAACTGGAGACGATCCACATCCCACTTTTCTGTGCAAAACGGCGAGGAAAATACAACGAAACCAGTCCAAAATTCCCAGCCTATGCGAACAGAAGCACATCAGGAAAAAACAGCTCCTGGAACAAACAACCAAAGCCGAAAAAACCAAAACAAACATAGCTGCACAGGCGCAGCTCATAAAACTGGAACCAAAAACAGCTATGCCTTAGACACGCTTAAGGCACTCTCTATTTGAAGTGACGTCGAACTCAAAAGTAAAAAAAAAAATTGGGATTATTTGGGTACAAAGATTTTCTGAAATGGAAATAAAGTGTGATTATTTGTTGCTTAGATATGGGTTTGTATGTGTTTAATTTGGGATGATGATTTGCAAAAGATGGGGAGATTGATGAAAGTTGTTGGGTTTGATGAGATTGTTGGGTTAAGAAGATGAATGAGAAGGAGAATGATAAAAGTTGTTGGGTTTGTCAATCTTAATTTTAGTTTTTCTTTGGTTATTTTTAAAATGAATTATTTAAGTTAAACGGTTGGTTATTTTATATTATTATTGATTCATTTTCTGATGTGGACACTAATTTTTCCACATGTGTTTTGCCACATAATCATTTTTTATGCCAACTCATTAAAAATCATGACACATCAGTGTTTTTGGAGCGCAAATTAGGAGTAAGACTAAAACTGGAAAAAAACATGATAGTTTAAGGACGGTTTTATTCGATTTAAAAAAGGCATGATGATTTTCATGAGCTGGTCAAAATACGAAGACCAAAAGTGTAATTAAACCTTTTATTTTTCATGATCAAAATTTTAGAATTTATTTATTATCTTTGTTTAGTCATGCTTATAATCACACTTCAAATCTTAGGAAAAATAATTGTATGGTCACATTTCTAAATAAAAATCATTTAGTCACGCACAAAATCACATATATCACATAAATATTTTAAAAATAGATATCATTTCATTATTTTTCTTTTACATATTTTCATTTGTTTGAGTGTCCAAATAATTTTTAGTAGAGGCATGGCCACACAAGTGTTTCTCCTAATAGAGCAAAATATAACAACATTTAAAAAAAACATAAATTTTGTATAAAACTCTAGAGATGGATATATTTATTCGAGTTTTGTTCAAGATACTTTCAAACTTTTGTGGTATAGAGTTGATCCCTATAAACTCTCAATTCAACAATAGGAATCTTGCTTTGTACATTATTAGAAAGAAGAAAAAACTAAAACAAATAGAATACATTAGTCATCAACAATGGTTGTAGATACTAGTTTATAATGATCATCGTCAACATTGGTGTTTTTGCTACAATCTGCATTTTCCTGAAGTAAAAAAGCAAACTCAAGTTGCACCTCCACTTCACCCATTGTTGGTCGTTCATTTGGATCATACTGCAAACATCTTTTTGTCACATCTACAAATACTTCCCAACATTTTGGTGCAATGCTTCCTTTGAGATACTCATCAATATTCTCCTCTATTGGAAACTTTTGTCTCTTAACATTTTCTAACCTCTCCAAACATACCACTTCTAGTAGAATATTACCAAAGGAGTAAACGTCACACTTATCTGTCACTTTATTGTTTTCTAAAATTTCTGGGGCAACGTAACCATATGAACCTATATATGAGAGAAAGTATCAATTAGTAGTTAAATTAATTAACTAAATTATTTTGAAAAACAAATCTCAATTGTTCCCTCAAAATTATGGACATCACTCAAAATAGTTTCTGAAATTTACTTTATGAATTCACAATAGTTTGGTCATGAGCTAGTCTCTGAAAAATTATTACATTGGGTTTTGGACAACACACAAGTGAATTTGACATTTCATCTTTTTCAAAAACTATAAACATTAGTTATATAAGTCATCATACTTATATCTTATTCAAATATTCTTTTTTTTACTCAATGTTACATTTCTAACTTACACTTCACATACCAATAGAGCACCCATTATGGATGTTTAAGTGGATCTTATGTGTACACATCATCAATTTTACAATATTTTTTTTTATATTAATACTGAAAAAGCATTTAATCTCTCCAACCAGCACCTCACCAAAAATTAGAAAATCGGTCTCACTCTCACCAATAACTCTAAATCATTAATTTTCAATAAAAATCATTTACTTTAATATAGTTTATTTAGAGGGACCTAAAAAAATTGAAGAGATGGAGGGTATTTCCACAACCACCCTTCACTACAAGCACCATATTTATTTGCTCCACAATAGGAGTGCCTATATAGAATGGTGTTAAATAGATGAAACACTCACCATTGTGGATGATCTAATGTGTCAATTAGCACAATTAAAATAGAGGAGTGTTAGTTGAACAACTTTTAATTGACAACTTATGGGGACAACTATAATTTGCAAAGAAAAAATAGGTATTGCACGAAAATCAAAGCAATAGAGAAATAAAGTAAAAAATAATGTGACTATGAGAGAGAAAGTTGTCACAAAATAGATGTTCAAATATCATTTCTCATTAAAATAGTCATTTTATCTTAACAAAAAAGAAAAATAGTGTCCTTTTATTAAATTCTATGTTTCGAAGTAATAACATACCACATTCAATGAACACATGGTATTCTATGCAGATCTCACATCAATGACACTATATCACCCCAAAAAAAGAATGTATCATGTTAAAACTCATACATTTCATTCCAATTTCAGGTGATGTGAGATCCAAGGTGAAAGACCGTATGTTCATTTGATATGCCAATTTCTAATGATACATGTTAAAAGAGACTATTTAATTGAGACATTATAGTTTTAGTAATGTATATGTCAATTTGTAAAATTTAAAGACTGTTCGACATATACTCAGAATTAGAACTATTAATTATGCAACAAATGATAGAGAAAAGAGTACGTACCTATAATGTTATCACTTAATATGGACTTAGGTTTCGGCATTGAATTAGTAAACAAAGGTCCTTGCAAGGAAGTCCAAAAATCTGAGAGTTTAGGTACCATGTTACTATCCAATAAAATTTTATTAGGTTGAATGTCACAATGAAAGATGGTACGTTTTGTTCCTGTGTGAAGGTAGTGTAATCCACATGCTGCTCCTATGCAAATTTTTAGTCTTTGTTTCCATGTAAGAGGTTCAATTTTCATGCCACTATTTTGTACACAACAAAGATGATTTTTGAGAGAACCATTGGAATTATAATCATACACAATAATCTTCTCATCTTTGTGGTCACAATATCCTAATAAATTGACCAAATTAGGATGATTAAGTTGGCATAGCAACTCAATTTCATTCTTAAACTCTCTTAATTTTTTGTCTGTAATTGGATAAATTCGTTTGATTATGACATTATAATCAATAATACCATTATGTTGGAGACAACCTTTGTACACTATACCTAGGCTTCCACTTCCAATTATTCGATTTTTATCAAAGTTGTTGGTTGATTTTTTAATACTGGCTAGAGAAAATTGATGGCATAACTCTTCTATTACCATTGGATTGTGCTTCCTATGCTTCCAAATCCAACGGTAGAAACCCAAATATTTGGGAAACATTATTGTTAATTATTAATTTCAGAATCTATATAACCTATGTAGCTGTTAACCTTCAATCTTCATTGCTAACCTTACTTGAAATGCATCATAAAAACGAATACACTTCTTTACCAAATATATTCTTTTGAGCACAATTCGGCTGAAAAATGGAAATAATGCTATCTGCATAATATAATAGAAACTCGTTAGACTTTTTATGTATAAATTTGTTCTTAATATCGCAACAATTTTCAAATTTAATGTTAAAAATTCCGAGGTATTGTCAGTTTTGGGTCTAGGTGAGCCCTCAAGGTTTTGTTATTTGTTAAAGGCACCTCGTTGAGTTGAGATGTATGGACTATTTTAGTGTACCGGAGCAGTAGCCCTCAAGGTTTTATTTTAGCTTAAGGCGTAGGTTATACTCCTCCTTCTAAAGATTAATGTTCTCATGTGAAGTGTGAACCCTCACAATTTTGTCATTTATAAAAAACGTTTCGTTGGGTTGATAAGTGTTGTGTGTGTATTGTTTATAATCTACTATTACTTTTGATTCTCAAGCAATGTGAGACTATTTTAGCGTACCGGAACAAAAACATATAACATAGACATCGAAAATGAAATTTAATATCTTGGTGCTCAAAGTAACAAAACGTGGTAGCTCTATAGTCGTGTGAAGCTGAATACATAGTGGATGGTTGGATATAAAAAACAAACAAATACAGCTGCTAGTGGACAAATAATTCAATTGCATATGAAAAAAGTAAGCATATAGAAACAAAATTTCATTTCCTAAGAGATCAAGTTAATAAACAAAAGTTGGAATCCCTTCAAAAAAAGGAAGCTGGTATTGATACAATGCAGCCCAAAATTGCAAGTAGCTGATGTGTTTACTAAACCCCTTGAAACTAGCAGATTCAAGAAGCTAAGGGAGTTAAATTATTAATTTGTCTCTAAACTAATCACTGTGTTAATTAGTTAAATTGACAAAATTAGTATATAAAACCCGTCAATTTAACTGACTCCTAAAATATACAAAATCCATCAATTTTGTCTCTAATATATAATCTAAGGATTAACTTGAAAATACAGTGATTAGTTTAGAGACAAATTGATAATTTATTCCAAATCATTTCATTATATTGGTTTTTAGATCATAATTCAAGACATCTTCCAGCTGTAACTGTACTAGAGTTACAAAATTAAATATCACTTCAAGCTAAGAAGCTAAATATTATGAATATTTACACGATCCATCCAACAAAACATAATCTGGTTGTGAACAATGAAGATTTATCAATTTAATTGAATAACATTAATTTAAAGTGCTATATATGAATTAATATTTACCTGGATCAATCCCCAAGGCTATCAAAATGAAATTAATTGATGAAGCTTATGAGTGTTGTCCGATTCAATTTAATAATCAGTTTGTTGATGATGTTTTAGGGGTTTCTATCTCACGTTTGATTTCAATGTAGTTTTCTCTTTTTTCAAGTTTAGACCCTCTATGAAATGAAAAATAAATAAAACGAAGAAGCTTCAATTTTCTCCTTTCAGACAATGGTCCCATTCCTTTAAGGAAGGATTGAAATTCCAACATGAGCATTCATTCACACCTAACACTTTGTCTTTAATTAGGCACCGCCAATCATGTAAAAAAATGATTGGAAAAATATAAAAAAAATAACCACATAATACATTTAAGAAAATAAATAAACTATAAAAAATGTTGTTAAATTCTGAAGTATTCCTGTAATGAGCATTTTTGTTTATTTTTTATTACAGTAATACTTTAGAATCTTTAAAAAAAATAAAAAATACTTTGGAAATATATTCATACACTCTTACAATAAATAAACTATAACAACACTAGCCACACCAAATAAAAAACAAAAATGTCTTATTTCTTCCTTTAAAAAATAGACATTTTTTTATTTTAACAACAACATCTAGCCCTAAAATATTTTTAAATATAACAACAACAACAACAAGTTATAAAATATTGGCTAAATTATATTTTCATCCTTTCAGTTATTTTGAAGTTTCACTCTAGTCCTTTAAAATAAGTTAAGGAATTAATCATGAAACATTAAAGGGAAAAAAAATGTAATTTAGCCAAAAATCATTTCATTCGAAAACAAGATCCACAATGTATGACGCAGTTGAAAGCATAGGCTACCAAGCTCAAAACCTAGATTGAAAAGAGATAAGTTTGCAAGCGATAAACTTGTGAAAATAGAGTTTCATAATCCACCAGAAATTGAGAAAGCTCTCTAAAATATTATTGAATGAATAAAAGATGTCTCGTAGGCTACAACTGTTAAGCTTAAATCGGAAAATGACAAACCTTAATGGGCCGAAAATAATAAACTGAAAACAAAACAAACAAAATAAAATTAGACTAAAATAATAAAATACTATGAAAACCCTCCTACATCACAATGTCTTTAAGTTGCACTTCTAAGATTTCACTAAATCTCTCTACATGAGCTCTTTCTAGCACCATAGAAACTTCAATACCACAATATTCATCCTTAGAATCAGAGAGACAAAAGGCATTTGATTGATCATTATTGAGAACATCAGTCAAAACAGGCTTACCCCATCCAAAGTCAGTTTCATACACATCAAACTTTGGTGACCCTATAACATGAATCATATTCAAAGACTTATCAAACTCTTTATCTTCTTTTAATGGATCTTTGAAACTTATTTCTCTTCCAATAACATTTGCTGCTTCACATATACCATTTTCTCCCACTAACTTCCTCTTTGGTAGTGTTGCAACACAATATGACAAACAATTTCCAAAATATGTGGAAGGAATTGAAAGTTCAAAACGATTACGCAAATCCATTAGAAATCCAAAACCATGAATATTCTCAAAATCATCGTCTGATGGAGAATTCTCTATTACCTATGGAAGAAAAAAAAAAGTGTAGATACAATATCAATATAGTAAGATCAAATTTATTCAAAATTAATTTACTTAAAAAATAATTAAATATAAAAAAGTCAAAATATGTTTTTGCTTCTTACAAATAATTTATTTTTTTGGTTTTTAGTTCTTGTAAAATATGTGATATACTTTTAATTACTAAGAATAAAAAAATATTTTACAAGAGCTAAACATAAAAAATTATATATTTGCAAACACTAAAATTATATACAAATTTATAGAAAAAATATGTGATATCAAATGATTAAATTTTGCGTACGACAAAAAAATAAAGTATAAAGGATTGGAGTGTTCACCTTGCCTGAGAAATCTTCTAGTGATTTTAACTTTACAATACAAACCCATAACAAAGAACATGCAACAACGAAGGTTGACAAATGAAATGTTTCAAGTCCAATATTTTGACATTTTGTAGCAACCCATTTCTTCAAATTTTCAACTTGGTGACGTGTCAAATTAAATCTATAACGAACCATGTTGTTTCTAGAAGCAGCATGGTCATTGGTGGAGGAGGTACGTTGTAATGATTTTGGTGGATGATTCCATAGTTGTTCTAAGATGCTTTGTTTAAGTTCTTTTGGATCTTGAATGATTTCCCTTTTGTGTAATGGTAATGAAAGAGAAGAACATTCTAAGTTTCCTTTTGAAAGTGAAGACCAAAATTTAATGAAATGATGAAATGCTTTACCATCAGCAATTTCGTGTCTAAAAGTGATGCAAATAGTAAATCCTGAGTTTGGAAAAATAGTGATTTGAATGGTCATTGTTGGGATGCACAATGTGCCATCTTCTAAAATACTTGGTGGAGGAATCAATGGGACAAAAGGAAATGCAATTGTTAGATCTTTTGGTGAATTGGATATGAGGTGGTTGAAATTTGATTTGGATTCACAAATTGTTAATGAGATGGAATCACCTTGAGAGTAGAGAATGTGAGGGGTTTGAGGCTTAGGAGGGAATATTATTTTAGAGGAGAAAGGGAAGAAATGTTGGAGAGTGAGGGAAAGAGAGTTTTTGAGAATTGGTAGTGAAATTTGAAGGAAGTGTTGTGTGGAATGAGGGAAGTTGTAGTAGAAAATTCTTTTAACATGGGGGCAGTGAAACCAAGGGAGGTCACGGTAACTTAATGGAATTGTGATTAAAGATGGAAGAGAACCTTGTGGTGGACTCACTTGGTATTGATGTATGACCTTCACCTCTTCATCCATGGAAACAAAAGTGTTTCAATTTGTTTGGAGAAAAGATATTATGTTATATAGCATAGTAGCAAATGAATCTTTGTTTCAATTTATAGATGAGTTAAGGGGTGGACATAGTAGTAAATTGATTGTATCCTCTCTCTCTATCTTATTTGACAGTTCGTTACAACTCTCTTTAATGTTTTGAATAAAAAAAGATTATAAAACCAATAAAATATGAGTATTTACAAATGTACTTTATATTTTAAATACTTCATCAGTCTTAAAATAATAGTCGTTTAATGTTGCGTATAGATTTTACGAAAATGATTCATTGTGTTAATTTCAACGATTAAATTATTATCATTTAGGCTTAATTACACTTTTGAACCCTTAAGTTTTTCAAAGTTGTGATTTTGATCCTTTAAAAAAACAACTCTTTTCAGGCCCCCTAAGTTTACTTTTTGTTGCAATTTTGGCCTCATAGCCCAATTTTGACCTAGTCAACGCTGACGTGGACGCATTTTTGTATTTTTTAATATTTTTTTTATTTTGTAATTAAAAAATAAAAATTTTTAATTTTTAATTTTTGTAATTAAAAAAACAATTTTTTTTATAATTACAAAAATATTTTTTTAAAATTAAAAAAACAAAAAATAATTAAAAAAATAAAAGGAAAATAAAATAAAAAAATTTACACACGTGTTCGTTGGCTGGGTCAAAATTGACGTGGGGGGCCAAAATTGCAACAGAAAGTAAGCTTAGGGGGCCTGTGTAATGCCCGTTTATTTTATTTTTGGTAGAGTTTAGAGTCCTATTTAATTGATTTATGTGATTATGTGATTTGTTTATTTAATTAAATGGTTTTATTAATAGTTAGTAAGAATAAGATAGGAATTAGAATAT
>Ga0228711_1007614_pt1 | contig 15602 bp, 4 predicted proteins | sample MedpolnodulmetaG_2_FD_177996 | JGI IMG/M metagenome (GOLD analysis project Ga0228711, IMG submission 177996) | Root nodule microbial communities from Medicago polymorpha collected in Santa Monica, California, United States - brown nodules | ecosystem: Host-associated > Plants > Roots > Nodule...
TATTGACATTTCTCAAAAAAAAAAAAACTTACCATTGTTAAAAAAGTTAAATACTGTAAAACATATTTTATAGCTGTATTATTAACTGTACTTTATATATTGAAGAGCTAGGGTGTTAAACTTCAACTTAGAGCATAATAGTTAGGAAAATATAATCAATTATGGCCACCCTTATTGCTCCCATCAACCATTCTCCTGTTGCTGATGCAGAAGCTCTTCATGGAGCTTTCAAAGGTTATATAATTTCTTTAATTTGATCATAAAAAAATTGTGAAAAACAATTGTTGTTGCGTTGTGTTCTTTGATATTGCAAAGAACGCATGGTAACATTGTGTTGATACATAAAAAAATTGATGTTGCGGTCCAAATCGTGTATGCAAACCTTGCTTATAATACTTGATTTATTTTTGAATGATTTTGAATTGTGTAGGATGGGGGACTGATGAGAAGAGTGTTATCACAATATTGGGTCATAGAAATGTTTATCAGAGACAACAAATCAGAAAATCATATCAAGAAATTTACCAAGAGGATATCCTCAAACGCCTTGAATCTGAACTCTCCGGTGACTTTGAGGTACAATAATTTTGTACCAACAATTTCATATACCATTTTTTTATGTAACTTATTATGTCGTAAGCCAATGAGTCGATATTTTGAATGACGCGGTCTAATAAAAACAGAGAGCTGTATACCGTTGGATGCTGGAACCTGCTGAACGTGACGCTGTTTTGGCCAATGTAGCCATCAAGGATGGAAGCAAAAGTTACCATGTGATTATTGAAATTGTTTCTGTTCTTTCACCGGAAGAAGTGTTGGCAATGAGACGTGCTTATCATAACCGTTACAAGCATTCCTTAGAAGAAGATTTAGCTGCTCATACCACCGGTCATCTTCGCCAGGCAAGTCATCAAATCATCTACATTAGTCCTTAAGGATTAAAATTATCAAATTAGGTCACAGTTAGCATTTTCATGTTAGTCAGTGAAATGAAGAATATGTTTTGTTTGTGTCTTGGCAGCTGTTGGTTGGATTGGTGAGCTCATTTAGATACGGCGGTGCTGAGATCAATCCGAAATTGGCAAAAACTGAAGCTGATATTCTTCATGAATCAATCAAGGAGAAGAAAGGAAACCATGAAGAAGCCATTAGAATCCTTACTACAAGGAGCAAGACTCAGCTTTTGGCAACTTTCAACCGCTACAGAGATGACCATGGCATTTCCATAACTAAGGTGAAAAAAAGTAGCTCAGTCTTTTACCATTTATTTTTGTTTTCACTTTATTTCAATGTTCACAAAAATTCTTATATGTCCTTGATTACAGAAACTGTTGGATAATGCATCTGATGACTTTCACAAGGCTTTGCACACCGCGATTCGATGCATCAATGACCATAAGAAGTACTATGAAAAGGTTAGTTAGTTTCTTCGATTGTGACACCGTCTCACACATAAACTTGTAACATATTTTAATCGATGACTATCGTTGTTGCTTTTTTTACCATGATGTTTAGGTTCTGCGCGGTGCGCTGAAAAGGGTTGGAACCGATGAAGATGGACTGACTCGTGTGATCGTGACAAGAGCCGAGAAAGATCTGAAGGACATCAAGGAGCTGTATTATAAGAGAAACAGTGTTCACCTTGAGGATGCAGTGGCTAAGGAAATTTCAGGAGACTACAAGAAGTTCATCCTTACCTTGTTGGGGAAGCAAGATTGAAGGAATTGCTCTTGTTAAGGCAAATATATTGTAATAATGGGATTAGATATTGCTGGTTTCTTTCTAGTGGTTTGGTTTGGTTAATTTCTCTATTTATATCATGTTTTCATGAGTCATGGCTGTGTTAGAGATTTTATGTACTTCTATTTTAATAAATTACTAGTTGAATGAATGGTGGAATTAGAAAATTTAATGGTCAAAATTAAATAATATTTTGGAAAGAAAAATTACAAATCCAACATATTAAGAGAATTATTATTTATGGCTTCAAGCTCAAGCATAATGATACAATCAATCAATCAATATATCTTGAGAATTGATCAATGGCATGAACACCATATAATAACTTAAATCACCAGCTGAATGTACATTCAAGGGGAGTTTGAGACTCTTATTTTGATAAACAAGAATGACCAATGAACATGAATGATATTTGTACAATTGAGTTTTACTTCCTATTTCCTTATAAAAAAAAAAAAAATCATTATATGCACCAATTTTTATCAATAATATTGTATCATACTTCTCCCTTAAAAGGCAATAGCATTGGCCCAGATGATTGAGCATTATGGCCGCACCAACTAGTCACGACTTTGGTCTAAATCTAAAACTCTTTTATTAAACTATACATAAATTTTTTTTTTTTTTTTTGTCAAGTAGCCTAGTGATTAGAGCTCACACAATTAAATTATGGAGAAATGGTGTATCCGGGGTTCGAACCCCAACCCCTGCATATAATATGCAATATCCCAACCAATTGAATTAAGCTCACAGGAATTACATAAATTTAATTATAACGAGACAAGCTAAAAAAAAACAAATACGAATGAAGAAACTAACAAGATAAAGAACAAAATAAAAGAGAGTAAAGAAGAAGACAACAAAATTATCATAAGGATTTTCAAATACATAAGTCAATGAGTTTAAATCTAATTCAACAATTCTCCGTATTGGATAGAAGGTTCTATCACATTTTTATCAATTCTTTCATCGAAACAATATTATCAACTAATTAAGAAAGATCAAGCAAAATAGGCTTCGTGAACAAAACAATGAACTTTGACCAAGAAAATGACAACAAAAAATGATTGTTTTTTATTGTGGACTCCTTGACTAATAAGTACTCAATTAACCTCTTGGAGTTATCACCTATACAATAACATTAGAAAAGAGGTAACGAGTCCTTTATGTAATACAACTTTTCAATGAAATGAAAGTATTAATTTATGACGTAAGTCGATCATTATCCAACTTAAAGACTTGTCTATTAGATAGAAGAGTCTAATAATTTAAATATCACTTTAAACTTTTTTTATTCAATGTGAAACCTATAACACTTCCCTCCGTAAAAAAGTTACTATTATAGAAAGTCTCGTTCATATTTCTTCATCGGCCTTGCTTGGATAAATAATTTATTATGCGACTTATAGCTTAAACGCTCATCCACACTTATCACTACAAATAACTACTGAAATTCCGAGGCATAAAACTTTTGAGAAATTGTCTTTTTCTCTTCGGAATGAAAATGTTGTGAGAAAAATGATATATGAAAAAATTATGTAAAGAGCGGGTATTATATAGAAGAAATCTGAATTTTCTGCGACATTTCACTGCTATTGCATGGTAAGGAAAGAGTTCCTCGAAAATTGACATAAAAACCAGGTCTGCTGACACTGGTATAACAAGGAAAATGTTCTTTGGAAGAACGTATTTTTAGCAAGGAACAACTTCTTTAGAAAGTTTCGTCGGAATTCCATGGATTTCTTGTAGTGCTATGATTAAGCTATTTCTATAAGACAAGATAAAATGAAGGCACAATATTTTTGTTTAATCTATCAAATGTTTTCTAAAGCTATGCTATTTTGGAGTGCTTATAAAAATAACTTGAAAACAACTTATGAACATGTCATAAACATGTTTTCTCGGTTCTCTCAAATCGAACAGTGTCACAACTGTTTATGTTAGTAGATAAACTTAAATAAATGAGTATATTTTAGAAGTTTACTTTCCATACCTCTTGATATTATTACATGAATTCCCATAATTAAGCATTTTGTTAATCCCCAATTGGCAAGTAACTCGTGAGTTTCAAATACAGTCTTCACTCCTCACACAGTTGTTGAGAACAAAATCCTCGCGGTTGTTGCCATTTATCTTGCATGCACAAAGAAAAGAACAAAAATAGCTTTCAAAACATAACATGATAATACATGCTTTTCACACATTATTTTTGCCCGATGAAGCATCAATTACATGTGAAGCTGGTCATGAGTATTTTCCATGTTTTCGAACCCAAAGATGATACCAATGACCAGTAACGTATAGAATAATAATAATAATACTAATATTAATAAATAATAATAATAAATAATATACAAAATCAAAAGTAACGTCCGAAGTCCAAATATTATAGTCGTGACTAAACGTTGATCCTCTAAATAAATTGTCACTATTCTTTAACGTATTAATCCAAGCCATCATCATATTTTCACGTTTTTTTCATAATCACAAGAAAGGCTTATAGAGAAAGAAGAAGAAAAAAATCACAAAAGAAAGAGTGGATCAACAAATGGCTACACTTGTTGTTCAAGATTCAACTACTTCTGCTCAAGATGCTGAGGTTCTCCACAAGTCCTTCGAAGGTATTAACCAATTAATTATTATATGTTCGTATTGTTCTTAATTTCTTTTGTTTGATTGTGTCTATAACTTGCATTTCCTTACGTCCGATAATCAAACTTTTTTTATTAAACTTTTTTATTTTATGATTATTGAATAGTGAAACTTGTGATTAAGTTTAAATTATAATAAGATTTTTTTATTTTTGCAAATTATATTAAGAAGTTTTTTTGGAACCAAAATTAATTTTTTTTACTGCTGATTAATTACAATATTGTGTAGAAATTTTGTTTTAATTTCTTTATTTTGTTTTTATTCTATGTTTATCAACCCAAGTGATTGGGTATGGTTTTTTCTTTTTTGAATGACAAAGTGATTGGGTAGGTTAACAAACTCCAGCCGATCGACCCTCATCAATATCTCAACACGTTCCTCTCATACTAGAGGGTTGAAGACAAAAAATAAAAAACTTAATTCTTTTTAGCAATTATTGTCTAACTTTGAACAATTAAGTAATTAAATTGAATTCAATTTATTGATTAGCGATACTAGAGAATATTTGATATTATTAAGTATTAGAAAGTTTCAAAATCTATAATACAAAAAATATATATATCAACAAACAAGGCCGTTCCTGTGAAATAGAAGGCTCGACTCTCTTTTTAAAATAGGCCCCTAGTAAAATAAAACGTAATAGGAATAAAAAAAAATTAAGTGAAAGAGGTGAAATATATCTAACGGTGTCGTTTGGATTTGTCACTCCTTTGTTGTGGAAAAGGGTAAAACGGGTGGTTTATATGAACAAAAAAATGATTGTTGTGATTCTTTCAATGAAATAGTTTTCCAAATTGACTGATTAAGTGATTATACAAATTAGGGATGGTTTGATAGAATCAGATTTATATACAAAAAGAAGAATTAGAGTCTAGAAAAAAAACTCAAACATATACTGAAGAAAGAAAAGGATATAACATTTTTTTTTTATTTAAGTAGGGGATAGGTATTAGATTTAATTTTTTATTTGAGGCCCGTAACATTTGGAGGCCCGGCTTGGTTGAGCACCTTGCAATCCCCAAGGCCGGGCCTGTCAACAAAATGGCCTTTGATTCAATCTCAAGATCAAGTCTGTCAAAAAAAAAATCAAGATCAAGTTTTTTCTTTTTTGATAAAATCAAGAAGTTGAAGAGGTGATATATACTAATTAAGTTGATATAATTAATATTATACTAGACTTTTGACCCGTGCGACACACGGATCTTCTCAGCTATAATAGAGACCAATAAATAATCTTTAATCCGTAAGATCATGGGTCGATCAATAAACGCAAATTAGATTATTAGAGATACAATATTACAGTCAAATGATAATAAAAAAAATTATAAAGAAAAAAGATAAAAAGAATACAAAATTATATTGTTGCACGGGTCAATTTTTTTATTTTATTTTTTATAGTTAAACATCAAAAATTAATGTAGTTCATGGTTCCTAACAGATTATTTAGGTAGCCGAGTTTAAATGAAAATTAGGGTATTCAGTTTGTAAAGGTATTAAATAAGTGTACAATAACTTGTGAAAAAAAAAAAATCAACAGAAACAATAGGTTAAGTTTTTGTAGACCTAATAAAATTAATAAATAATAAGGATAAGGATTAAAATATCTAGTAAACTTTTGCCTTTGAAAAATATTCGCGGTTATTAGAGAGAGAAATGAAAAACATATATGATGCAAATTTAGAGTCAAAATTTTAGGATAGAGTTGTTGCAAACCTAATAAGGGATTAGTGAAGTAAAAAATTAGGTTAAATTGATGCAGACTTAACAAAATTAATAAATAATAAGGATTTATCTGCTATAAAAAATATCTTGTCAAAATGGATAAATAAAAGTTTAATTTTTTATTTATATTTAAACACTGTTTCCAGAAAAATCGATAATAGGAGTAGTTGAACAAACACTGACATAACATTCTATTATGTGACCAACATGTGGCTTGAGGTACTCCAAAGTCCAAAATAGAACCAGTTTACTTTGCTGCATCAAAGATAATTTTTTTAATTTATAATTATCTTTGCATACTAAAAACCACAAAAGCGTAGTTACTCTATCACGAATGTAACCTAATTTTTTGTTTTGGAAGAACGTTGTTTGTTTCTGTCTGGAAAATTAATATACTTTGCTGCATCATCATATTCATATGATGGTAGCTTTTGATCATGCAAAAAAAAAAATGGTAGATTTTTTATTTGAATGCTGATGTTTCATACTGCTGCTGTAAATCCGTGAAACTCACATATTAATGGTCATCAAGAAAGTGTTATTTTTCTAGACATCAACTACTAATAACACAAGTACACAACTTTTGTTATGTAAGGTATCTCAACTTCTTATAGCATGTTTTGTATGGATGAAAGTATATGATAGAGTATTATGGCGTTGAATCATGTAACGGATTCATTTAGTCAAATAAGATTTTGTTGCGTTGTTGTTCTTGCTTTTTTGTGTGCGTGAAACCAAAAAATAAGGCCCTGTTTAATTGTTGAAAGGAATTTTAGATTTTATTTTCTTAAATTTATGTTAAATTATTAACAAGGAGACGAAAGACTCATGCAATAAAAAATTATGATCGAGAAAATATGTAAACGGGCATTTTCAAAAATGCTAGATTTGTTTTAAAAAAAGGTTTAAATATAATAATCATCCCTGTAATTTGGGGCAGTTTTGATTTTCGGCCCTGTAAACAAAAATTGAAATACATCCCTGTAAAAAAAAATTGTTTGAAAAAGGTCCCTGACCCCACTATTCAGCTGATTTGGCATGGTTTTTGCCACGTGGCATGCCACATAATATTAAATTTTAAAAAATATTTTTAAAATTCTGAAAATTGTTTTTAAATTTAAAAAATCTAAAAAAAAATTTAAAAATCATAAAAAATTTCGGAAAAAAAACTTTGAAAATTAAAATTTTCGAAAAATTAATTTTTTGACAAATAAACTGTTAAAATTAAAAAATTTGAAAAAAAAAATGTGAAAATTAAATATTCAAAAAATAGATTTTTTAATTTGAAAATTATATATTAAATTTTTTTCGAAAATAATGACAATTATATTTTTAAAAGTTATAAATTTATAATTTTCGAAAATAAATTATAAATTAAAATAATTATTTTTGAAAAGTTATAAATTTTAATTTCTTGTTCTTTTACGAAAATTTTAATTTAAAAAAAAAATCATTATTTTTCAGAATATATAATATTCAAAAAAATTCAGAAAATTATTTAAAAATTTATTTTCAGAATTTTTATATTGTTTTTTAAATTTTTTTTTCCTATTTTTTTAATTTTAAAAACAATTTTCAGAATTTTAAAAATATTTTTTAAAATTTAATATTATGTGGCACGCCACGTCAGCACCACGTGGCAAAAGTTGCACAGTCAGCAACTGCCATGTGGCCAAAACCATGCCAAATCAGCTGAATAGTGGGGTCAGGGACCTTTTTCAAACAATTTTTTTTTTACAGGGATGTATTTCAATTTTTTTTTACAGGGACGAAAATCAAAACTGGCCCAAATTACAGGGACGATTATCATATTTAAACCTTAAAAAAATGTAAAAGGAAATAGTGAAAAAAAATATTGGATCTATCTTTTTTCACTTTGTTAGTTGAAGGAAAAATGAAAACACAAAACATGAAAAGACAACATCATCAATTTCCTTCCTTTTCTTTTTTACTCAAAAGGGTAGTCATGACTCATGATACTATTATGGAGTTGGAGCTTAGATCACATTTTGTTTATAATGTACCTAACCCACAATTAGGTACTAAAACATCATCTATTTATTTTCACTCGTTCCTACTAAACACAATTATTTATGCCGTAATAAACTCACCAAATTTACCAATCCATATCACTATAGTTAGTGTTACAAAGAAGGAAAAAGTTGCAATCGATTATATATGGTATTATAATTTGATCATATTATAAATGGAAGAATACCATTTATATATGGTTCACCGTCCATGTGACATTGATTTGTGCTTTGATCACTTTGATAGTACGTGGCAGTGATATCACTAATATCAATGAATTAACTATTTGCTATTTACAGATTGGTCTCTTCAATTAGTAAAAAAAAAAGATTGGCTCTTCAAGTACTGCCAAAATAGTCTTAGAAATTGAATCCGTTTTTTCAACATGAAAAGGAAAAAGAATCAATGTGATAAATTATTGTACAAATATAAGCCTTAAATGAGATTTCCAATGCATGAATTGGACCGTAGTGATTAAAAAAGGTTAAATTAGAGCATATATAGAATTTTCAATCTTTACTACTTTATAAAAAAATTGCACAATTCTGAGAAAAGTTTATGTGAATTGAGTCTTGATTTCAATCACGATGACTTGTTGTATTGGAGAATATTTTACCGTTTAAAGAGAGTTTAGAGACACATGCATTTTTTTGTTTACATGATTTGAGTTCCCGTTGTGATGACTCATCGTTAACTATAAAACGTCTCATTGTCCAAACATGTTTGCGTTTTTGGTTTTAATTTTATCGAATGTCTCATATAGGTCAACTTACCTTTTAGGTCTACATGATTTGAGTCTTGTCCCAATGACTCACCGCCGACCAAAAAATAACTCACTCCCGACAAAAAAAAATATTACGCCGTCCCAAGATTCATTTATTTCACTATACTGTTTTAATTTTATCGGATGTCACTTTTATAAACAAAAATAAACATTTTAAATTAATTAATTAAATAATGTATGTGGTCTCTAATAAAGGTGATATTCATATAACATGATCCGAGAGATGTATTCATTTTTGTTTTCATAGTATTATAAATAGAAGAGCCATAGACTTAGATTTCTTCATCACATTTTCTTACTTAGCACTATAGACAATACATATTCAACTATGGCTACCCTTACTGCTCCCACCAACCATTCTCCCAATGAAGATGCTGAAGCTCTAAGGAAGGCTTTCGAAGGTGTTATCATCCCCTTTTTTCTAGTTTATAGATCATGCCATAGTCCTATAGATTTTATTTGTCATGAAAATGTGACAAATTTGCAAACTTCATTGGCTATTTTAATTTCAGTCTAATCTCAAGTACTTCTTTGCAATCTGTTAAATTTGTTAGAATTATTGATGAATCTGTAACATTATGTTGTATTAAAATTGATGGATGATTAATTTTTGTAGGATGGGGTACTGATGAGAAAACTGTGATAACAATACTTGGTCATAGAAACTCTAATCAGATACAGCAAATCAGAAAAGCTTATGAAGGCATTTATAATGAGGATCTTATCAAAAGATTGGAATCTGAGATCAAAGGAGACTTCGAGGTACCATATTGATTTAGTACCATGATTAACATTGAAAAAAATGAAACTGTTTATGTCTGTTTCTTTATTACATGATATTGTCAATGTTCTGTTAGACATGTTTTTGAAACTCATTGTGTATTGATGAATTTTGAAACAGAAAGCTGTGTACCGTTGGATACTTGAACCTGCGGAGCGTGATGCTGTTTTGGCGAATGTTGCTATCAAGAGTGGCAAAAACTACAATGTCATTGTGGAAATTTCTGCTGTTCTCTCCCCCGAAGAGCTCCTTAATGTGAGACGTGCTTACGTCAAACGCTACAAGCACTCCTTGGAAGAAGATTTGTCTGCTCATACCTCCGGCCATCTTCGCCAGGCAAGTCCTTTTTCCATTAACGCTTCCAACAATATGCAATATTAGATCATGATTTTAAAATCGCGGACAAAAGATTGATTTCAATTACATATATGAAAATTAGGAATTTAACATAATGTGATATTTCTTGAAATCATGGTTTCTTGATTTTGTGGTTGATTTTTCGAGCAGCTTTTAGTGGGGCTAGTGACTGCGTTTAGGTATGTTGGTGATGAGATCAATCCCAAATTGGCACAAACTGAAGCTGGAATTCTTCATGAGTCAGTGAAAGAGAAGAAAGGAAGCCATGAAGAAGCCATAAGGATCTTGACTACAAGGAGCAAGACCCAGCTGATTGCGACATTCAACCGCTACAGAGAGACTCATGGTACTTCCATCACTAAGGTATATAATAAAAAGATTATGTTATTAAAAAAATTATGATATTATAATTCGCTATTTAAATCTGTGTTCCTTTAATCTTTACAGAAGCTGTTGGATGAAGGATCTGATGAATTTCAAAAGGCATTGTATACTACTATCCGTAGCTTCAATGATCATGTTAAGTACTATGAAAAGGTAGATCTCTCACTTTTTTCTGCGATGAATTTAATTTTGATACATTGTCAAAGTAAAAGTTGTACATTGAAAACAAATCGGATCCATTCATAAAATGTTCTGCTAGAGTTTAATTTTGATACACTCTCGTTATAAAATGCTTTACCATGTCCACAAAATATTGTTACTACAATGATTTTAACTTTACATTTTTCTGATCATATCGTAGGTGGTGCGGGATGCAATCAAGAAGGTTGGAACCGATGAGGATGCGCTCACCCGTGTGATTGTGAGCAGAGCTCAGCATGACCTAAAAGTCATCTCAGATGTTTACTACAAAAGAAACAGTGTTCTTCTTGAGCATGTTGTGGCCAAGGAAACTTCAGGGGATTACAAGAAGTTTCTTCTCACTCTCTTGGGGAAAGAGGAATGAGTTTTTCCCTTCTCTTGATGGAGCTTGTGCTTAATAGTTTAATCAAGACTTAAAGTTGTGATGTTTTGGTTTATCTTGTTGAATGTGGTTTTAGTTTTTCTTGCATTATGATAACTTAAAAGTACTATTTTATTTATAGTTGTATGGTATGTTTGATGGTTCATTTTGACTTGGAATACTTTATTTGAAGTTTCAAACATTATCAATAATACATGATGAACAAGCTCAAAAATTAAAAGATGTCTCCATGTGTGCAAAAATGTTAATTGTTAGAATAGGATTAAGGATTTCGTGCTCTGTCAAATTCCAGAAGTCAATGGTTCATTTTATGCGAACCTAAGACATTCTGAATCAAATTCTTTGTAGTTGAAGAATTTATAATTCGCCGATATCAAATTTGAGGTTTTGCAAGGTTGAAACTCATGTGATTTAAATCAAAATTGGACAGTCAATGAAGATTAATTTTGTTTGGACAATTCAAATGACCAAATTGATTGACATGATTCTCAAATCAAGAGGTTCTAAGTGTGCAGCATGTATTTTGATTTTAATAAAGGTAAATAAGAATTTTTTATTTTTCATCAAGGAAAGAAATCCTCGAATCAATCGACCTATGTGACCATGACCTTGTACCCAAAAACTACTAAAATAATAAGCCAAACAAGGAAGGTGTCAATGCAAAACTAACCAAACAAGAGAAACGTCATTTTACAATTCTTGAGAAGGCCACATATTGGAATCATGCAAGTTTAATTGTAATCGATAAGTACAAGGATTGGTGTTTGAATGTGACAGGCCTATTCTCATTAAAGATCTCTTGTAGCATAGATAAGCACTTTCAAAGCAAGTAGAATTTGTTTTTTTGAAATTTCTATATGTGAATTTATTTTTCTTCCCAAAATTATTGAATCATCAACGTAGAAGGACTCTGCTTACCCTTAGAAAGGTGGATATAGTTCGTAGGCTCTGATACTTTTATTAATAAAAAAATTATCTATTTATCAAAAAAAAATGTTATGAACCCGTAATTTACCAAGTTTTGCATTATTGTTTGGCTATTTCAACAAGTTATCGGCTCAATACCTCCCAACATATCTTTAAAATTTGAAAGCTGCTCTCTAGGCATCTAGTATTTATTCTCTGACACTCTGAATTGATAAAAATATTCTTGGTAACAGTTAACTACCGTTTGAGATTTTTAAATCGATTAAACCGATTTTAAAAATGATTGAACCGATCTAAAACATACCGAATAGCACTTGACTATTGTTTTGTAACAACACTCTGCCAAGGATAATAGCATTTTTTAGGAATTAGAAGGTGCATAAAGAGCAACTCTCCTTTTACTTCCTAACACTGGTACTTTACACTCACCCGTATATTTTCTTTCAAAACTCAATTATTTATTTTTCTGATATTAAATTCTTATTTTTTTAAAATTCCAAAATATAAATTTACTTTTAAAAAAAGTAATATTCATCCACTGTCCAACCATGACTAATATAAATTTGAAAATTTATATTAGGAAATTTAAATTTTACTTATTTCTTTCTATTGATTTACAATAGGCGTTACTTGTATTAGTAACATTTTTTGGAAGAACTTTTATTTATTTTTTTCATTTTTATATCTTTGTCGGATTTTGTTAAAGAAACGGGTCAAATAAAAGTGAACCAATAAGATAAGAAAATTGTTTTTCCCACTTCAGAAAATGTTAAAATAACACCAGAAATTGCTAAAATAACCCCAGCGACAGTTAGCTGCCGTCGGGTAGCATACAGCGATAGTTAGCTGCCGTTGTTATCAGTTATGCAGACAGTGGGTTCTGTTTTATGAACCAAGCCAAAAATCGGCCTGCTTATGACCTGTAATTCAAAACAACAATTCTGGAGGCAGTACAACCTATACGCCAATTATAGTAAGTCATAAGCAAGAACATTACATAATCTATCACAATTGATCGAGATTAAATCAAATTTCACATTTCGTTAAAATTACATGAATATTTGAAATTTAACAAAAGTGCAGCCGTAGGTAAAAAAACAACACATAACACAACATTACATGACATCTATATTGACAGTTTGGGTGTAACACCCTAATTACCAACAGTGATTTAATAAATAATGCAATTAAATTTAAAATAAAGAGGATGTTACACATACTCATCAATCATTCCTTCAAATAATAAACAATACGTCATATTTCAGAGTGTAGAAAATACTTCAAAAATATTTCATAAAATAAACAAGTCTGAATCTCAATCGTCATTTTGAAAAGTGTCATAAAGATTTCAAATACTTAAACTTCATAGAGTTAAACATTCAATGTTTGACCTCAACCCTAGTGTTACAGATCAGAGCACGTGATTATTCGACTACGTAAATAATTAGATAATAACTACAGATGTATATCTCTGTCGTCACCTTCTAAACGTCCCGCAAACTAGAGCTCCTCGTCCTAAGTGTCTGTACCCCAAGAGAACAGACACCATAATACACAACAACAACAAAGGAGTGAGAATATTCATCATAACATATATTGGGATACATGAATAATATATAAATAGGCATAGCATCATTGATCATCATTTACAACATATTCACAATTCTTCATGAGGTTATACAACATCATCATTATCATAATTTTTCAATTTCAAAAGATTAAATAAATGCACATATCACTCACAATACATCAACATTGACACATATACCATATCTATCACATATACATCATATACACCAAACATGAGACATATGCAAATGCACTTCGTTCCTAGACCTATATGCATCCCGATACCAGTTTCTAATCAACATTTGTATGTCAGAGTTGTGTTACTGAACATACATACATCATTCCTCCTTTGTAATTTTTATGCAATATGATATGATGCATGCAGACTCGCTAACAAAATATAGAAAATACATCAACAACAGATCATCTTCACAGCATAGATCTTTTTCGTGATTTTACTTGTTATTATAAAACAAGTACGTCATTCGTCATTATTCGTCATTCATATACGTCATTTATACATCATCAAAGACATCTTTTACGTCGTCATTATTCAACATTATACAACATGATTATTACTTCATCATTCAACATTTTACAACATAGTCATTACATCATTACTCGACATCATAATTACTTAACATAGTCTTTAAAACTTATACTCAACATTAACTATCTTCATGCACTAAGTGCTTCATCCTAACGACAACTCCTCATTGTTCATTCTAGTTAAATTTTTACATCACCATTATTGATGCAGCAAACACCTTTATTCTCCTCATTTAAATCAACATTACTCCGTATTACCTCATTCACTCTTATCATCCTGCATTCATTCTAACTTAGGTCATTATTTCTCTAGTGATTCATTATTTTGTCTCATCGCTAATATTACCCCTACATTATTCATTAATTAACACATAACTTTCTATTCCCGTTCTATTTCGTCTTATCAATTCTCTCAACATCATCTATCCTCTTAAATCAACCACACTCATTTCATTTTAACCTAAGGTCGTTACTTCATCAATATCATTTTTTCTAACATTATCTCTTACTTTAACTTACACATTTATATTTCCAATTACCTTCGTCTTATTCCTTCACCTACATCTCATTACCTTAAACCACATCACCATTCTACTTGTTCATTTTAGCTCTACACCTTACCTTATACAGTGTATCCTTATTCTTCGTCTTAATGTAAGCCCTAACCTCATCATTACTTTCACTTATAAATTCCTATCTTCATATATTGACTCATCTTCTTCACCTTCTACTGTCTTAGGCCACTAACATCATATTCTTGTTTTACTTAGGTTTTGTACTCTTTAATTGTAACTTTTGTTATTAGACTTAACCTTTATTCTTCGGTTCTTTTATTACCTCCATCTCTTGTCTATGAACTATTCCTAATACAATCCACTTTTCTTCATTTATCCCTTATCTTCTTTCTCATTCATCTTACTTTCTTCTAGTTGATTCCTATTCTAACTCAAAACTCTTACTACCCCTCGCATCATTCGTTTACTTCATACACAACTCTCTATCTTCATTTATATTTCATAACAATCCCCTCATCTTCATCAATTCTCTAATTCGACCTCGTTATTTACACTGTTATAATCTTTTCCTATTATTCATGAGTAACTCAACATTCATCCTTACCGCGAATGACATTTCTCACCATATCCCTTTATTTAGCCTACTTCCCTCTATCATCGGTTACCTACACTCTCATCGTATCTTTATCATTACCATTTACCTTGACTCTTCTTCTCTTCAACCTAACAACATTCCTACATATAAGCTCGCTATATATACTCGTCGCTACATTTATACTTTACTCTAATTTACTATTATTTTCAGCTTTATTAGTTCATGAATTAACCTCTTGCAACTCTCTGTACTTTACCTTCAAGTCTTTCATAAGCATCTTTTATTACGCCGTCCATCATCATCATATAACATTTATATTATCATCATACCTCATCATATTACTAAGTTAACATCTCATTCATCGATTAACATCATATCCACATATTATATATATATATATATATATATATATA
>Ga0228711_1007616_pt1 | contig 15599 bp, 11 predicted proteins | sample MedpolnodulmetaG_2_FD_177996 | JGI IMG/M metagenome (GOLD analysis project Ga0228711, IMG submission 177996) | Root nodule microbial communities from Medicago polymorpha collected in Santa Monica, California, United States - brown nodules | ecosystem: Host-associated > Plants > Roots > Nodule...
TTCCACTGCTGACCGGCTAAATTCCCTATCTGAGGGCTAGAACCGGACTCCCTGGTTGTGAAGGTTCCCTATCTGAGGGCTGGCCTACCCAGACATAGTCTGGAGCTTATCTGAAGCCACAACATATATGATTATAATTATCTAATCATAATAAAATACATATAGCTGATATGCCTACCGTCATAAGAATGTCTGAAACGCTAGCTGAGTCTATGTCTACATAGAAGCTTATGCTAGTACTCGACGGTCTACGCCGAGGCTCTATAATTCTCCCATCCTTAAACCTGAGTCCTACCCAGACATAAAGACGAATAATATTGTGCTCTCATGTGCCACTTACCATTGGAGAAATGCTTATGTTACTCATACTTTCTATATGTAAGACCTTAACGTATGATGCATATTAGATTCCTGATATTTGAGGGTTTATTTAAATTGCATAAGTGTGCGAGGAACGGCCCCTTCCGGCATTCTGGACCACATGAACAATTTTCGAAAAAATGCTATCAAAGTGGTTGGTCGCTTAAGTGAACCTCTAAGCGAACGGGGCCAGTTCGCTTAAGCGAACACGTGAGCGAACAGAGCTGTCCTCTCGACGTTTTGCACGCTTAAGCGAGCATTCATCGGTCCAGAAATGCAGAAATCGCATTTTCAGTGTAAAAACCCCAAAAATCAAGTTCTAACATCCATAATGCGTCTAGGGTACCTGAAAAACAGTTCTGAACCAGTGCATGGCAACAATTTACATAATCCCAACAAATCAGTGGCAAAGGGAACTAATTTCATACTTTCTATAAAACTAACTTTCAGTCATCCTCACAATGCATAACACAGTAACCCAAGGAAGATTGCTATCTATAGAACTCACCTGCAGGTACTAAAGGACATGCACAGACACACACAACAGCAGCTCTGATTCAACTCTACAAGGATGAGAAGGAAGGAGCTTGAATGAGTTTGGCTTGAAATCTACTTGTCTAACCAAAACCCCTAACATGCAGCATGATTTCTCAGCAAAGAGGTTGGAAGGATTGGATTGAAGGAGAGGGGAACTGACCTGGGTTCAAGAGAGAAAAGGGAGGACAGAATTATGTTCTTGCAACAAGAGAGAGAAAGAACAAGGAAGAATGAATTGGTTTTGGGTCTAACCCACTTATAAAGGCCCTAACTGCAATTACCAAACTGCCCCTCAGTCTAATACGCGCATAATGCGAGTTAACAGATAAAACATCTTGAACTAATAAGCGGAATATTAGACAAAACTTATCTGAATTATTATTGTTGTGTGGACTTTCTATCTGAGAAAATCCCACTAGCATAACCTGGGCCTGCCAAGGGATACAACTTGTCTGAATTATACATATATACATATATCTGAACATTGTATGTAGCATAAATTTATATTTTCATATATTTAATAACCTATCCAATCAGGCTCTAATTTCATCATTAGTTTTTTCCATACCCATCGAGTTATCTTACGAAGAGTTAGGTCACACACTCGTGTAGATGCATTGCAAGTCAGGTTCGTTTTGCATTGTAAGTTTGCATGGTAATTAGCTGCTATATCTATGTAAGTGATTACCACATGTTTAAAGTTGAAAACGTGAGTTTCTGAGCTTAGTAATCAATTACCAGGCTTTGGTAATCGATTACCTAAGCATTTTGCCTATTCTGAGCCCCCTTAAAACCATTCTTTGAATTTTAGTGTTTGGTAATTAATCGGTTACTCTATTGTAGTAATCGATCACCACTGAAAAAAACACGTTTTCTGGATTAGCAGGTGTGGTAATTGATCACCACCAACATGGTAATCAATTACCATAAGCTGAAAAATATATTTTCATTGCAATACAAGAACTAATGCATGCAATGATCAATGGGGAACTTAAACTTAGTTAAATTAATCTAAGAGTCATTGCATACTCACAAGCATATACATACTACCCAAGGGTGAATGCTAATCTAAAAGGAACTCACCTAAAGTGCTTATGGCAACTTAATCAGCTTATGATCAACTTAAGCTTCTGCAATTACCTCAATCCTTGTACTAATCCTTTTAACTCTTGCTCCCACTAAACCAGCCTGCATTTTAGCTCTCAACCACACAAGGAGTAACTTAAATTCACTTCCCAATCACCCTGTGGAAATCATTTGGAACATCATTGAATATGACTTCTACAGCTCACCCTCAAACTGATGGACAAACTGAGGTCACAAATAGGACTTTGGAAAATATGATTCAGTGTGTTTGTGGTGACAAGCCGAATTAATGGGTCTTAGATTTGCCTCATATTGAGTTTGCTTATAACAACACTATGCTTTCTGCTACTGGGAAAACACCTTTTACACTTGTTTACACTTCCGTTCCTAGGCACGTGGTTGATTTGATTAAGTTGCCTAAAGCTCCTGGAGTTAGTGTGGCTGCTGAAAGACATTGTAGCTGCGAAAAACTCTATCAATGGCAAGTTACAAGCTACTGGATGAAAAATAAAGCTGCTACAGACAAACACCAAGGGTCAAAGTATTTAATGTGCGAGATGATGTGATGGTGTTCCTACAAAATGAAAGATTTCCAGTTGGTACCTACAATAAGCTACAACCCTGCAAGTATGGGCCATTCAAAGTAACTCGCAAGATTAATGATAATGCGTACGTGGTAGCACTTCCAGTGTCGATAAACATTTCCAACACTTTTAATGTGGCAGATATATATATATATATATATGAGTACCATGTAGATGAGGTCCTTTATCAAGATGAGAACTCGGGATCGAGTTTTTTCGAGCTAGAGGAGACTAATGTAGGCAGACTGGCTACGCGTATTAAATAGTGCAGATTTGCCATCTGGTGTCCGATTGACTGAAATTTTACCTTTTTGGAAAGGGAATTTTCCCACGAGCATAACCAATGGCTTTGACATGATGTAGGGATGAATTTAGCCATTCAAAGTGATCATAATGCCCAAAACTGAATTTTTATTATTTCAACACAACTTTATTTTTTTCTGTTTTGTTATTTCAGCCCATTAGGGTTTGTTATTTCCCTAGTATTTAAGCTAAACATTCGTAGCCTATAGTATTTATAAACATTATGGTATAATAATTACTTATACAATAAGAACTTAATTACAGTGTTTATTCATACAGGGCTATAAGGCATAACTTCAATTGGAATACTTATAACTGTTAATAAATTTGCCATACTTTTTATTGCCCAACGAGCTTCTTTTTTCTTTATTATGAACAAGCTGTTTAACGATTTTCTTATTATTTTCAACTGTGCTGTCAGGATCCACTCTGAGGTGGTAAAGATGACCTATTTGATCATGCAGTTGCTGTAGTACATTCCGGTGATAGTGATGCTCTTGTAACGGATGCCATGGTACCACCAAGGGCCGGGACAACTTGTTCCTGAGATTTTATTTAAGATAGCCGACAATATATGTCCCTTCTCAGATTGTTGCTGGCTGGATTTTCATCTGTCCCTTCACATTTAGTACAACATTTTGTGTATTTATTATTCATGAACTTCTCTTCATACATCATTTTATACAATATTTTATCCTTCCTTTCTAAGTTTGTGTATTTTCAAACACTTCATTGAGTCACACTATATTTCTTGGGGGGTATATATTGAGGTTCCTTATAGTGTAGTTTATCAGAATGCAGGGTGTTACCTAGATGTTCATGTTACAGTCATATATTTTATGCACTTTTATATGTTAAATTTAATTACTATTTTGGATGTCATGTATTCAATTATAGATTGACTCCAAGAGTAACTATTTGTGGTTACTCCATATCATAATCATTGATTCAATTTTAAACCAACAGTTCCAAATATACTTTAATGATGGCAAACAAATCCACTTTGAAAATCATTTTCATCCCCAACACATTCTTGATTGCGATCGGAAAATTGTAGGGTTTAAACTATAAGTAATTTATTTCATCAATATCAGTTTTTTTACAAATATTTCATTAATAACATTTGTTTAGTTATTTTTGAAAAATGAAATAGATTTGTTCTGCCAAGGTTCAACATACTAAATAATACTCCATTTGTCCCAAATTATAATAATTATACCTTAAGGGTGTGTTTGAATTGAAGGTTTAGGAGGGGAAGGGAAGGGAGGGGAGGGCTCATTTTTATTTTATAAATTACGACCAATATAAAATGTTTTTTTTAAAATAAATTGAGTGTTTTTGAAGGATACCAATGGTTAATTTGGATAAGGTTTAGCACCGCTTCACCAAATTCTCAAAGTAACAACATGAATCATTGATTCTTGATTCATTGTTGTTTTGTCCTTTGTATGTCATTCATCTCCCTAATAAAGCTTTTTACGTGTTGCAATTTTCTTCTGGTGAGAGAAAGCACTTTTTCAATTTAATTCTTTTAGTATTAGAAGCTTCTTTGGTTTAAGATATTGCTCAGCGGTTCCGTTTCTGTTCTAGATTACAGCTTCTGCATCGCAAAATCTTAGTAATTCACTGAACCTGATTAATAGAATAGGTCTAGTGAATTGCAATCTATTCACAGATGGCATACACGTGCCTCTAGCCGTGTGTGTCTGAAGCTGCACCTTCTGTTTCAGCACCAACTCAGTCATTCGCAGCAGCTCTTGCGGGTGCAAACGTAATTGATGACAAACCTTTTCCTTCTCTTTACATAAAAGGCGATTCATTGAGTATCAAAATATTCTAGGACGAGTACCATAAGGGAGTTAAAGAGTGCAAGAATGCTTTAAGGGCTCGTTTGACTCTTAACAAAGGAGATAAACCGTATTCTGCTCGTGACTTAAGTAACAAAATTGGGAAGCTTTGGAAAACAACGATAGGTTGGAAAATGGTGCCGCTTGGCAAGGGGTATTATGACTTTCACTTTGACTCGGCGGATGATCTAAGAAAAATATGGGCAGCATGCACTGTTAACCTTAAGCCGGGTTTGTTACGTCTATCACAATGGACCAAAGATTTCAAATATCTGGCGCACAAACAAACACATGTATCGCTTTAGATCCGATTGGTGGAGTTACCGCAGGAGTATTGGCGGGAGAGAACTTTGAAGGAAATCGCAAGTGCGATTGGTACCCCGATTGACATAGATGGACCGACAAGAAACCGTACCTTTGGGCACTATGCAAGAATTTTAGTCGACATTGATCTTTCAAAGAGAGCTTATGATGAAATTCTTGTTGAAAGAGAGGGCTTCGCTTTCAAAGTGGAGGTTCAATATGAGAGGAGGCCATTGTTTTTTCACCACTGCTATTCTATTGGGCACAATGTCTCCACCTGTCGATGGTTACATCCGCAACCATTAAAGGACAAGACTGATCGAGGGAAACAAATTGTTATTGCCGAGGAAGCACCTACTAAACCTTCACAGCAGAATAATGATGTGGCTGTTTCCACTTCAGCCAATGGTAGCACTTGGACATGGGTTCCGGCTCCGGTTATTTCAACAGTTACTACAACTCAGAGAATACCGATCACTGCTACTACCTCTACATCCTTGGCTGCGATTCCATTGGTAATTCCTACTTCAATCTCACAATTTGAGACGGGGATGGATGTGGTGTTCCCAACTACAGATTTCCAAAGTCTGTTTTGCTGGGTGTTTTTTGTTGTTTTCTTTTTCTCTTGTTTTCTGTTCTTTTTGGTGGGTTTTGGCCTAGTCCCCCCCCGCCTTTGTATTTATTTTTTCCCTTTTTTAATAAATTTTTAGAGTTTGGCGGCATAGGATGGAGGTCTCTCGATGTGCCAACCTAGTTGGGATGTCGATGCTTCCTTTTGATGCATGTCCCCTCTCCTTGCTCATAAAAAAAAGTATTATATGATCATTTATCTTATTGTTAATTCAGTTTTCTAAAAATCATTTTATAATGTCCGGAATTTAAAAAAGAAAACTAAACCCTCCCCTCTCTTCCCCTCCTAAACCCACCATCCAAACACACCCTAAGAGAAACAACAACAATATAAAAATTGTACCTAAAAAGCAACAACAAAAGAAATAAAAATTGATAGTAGCTATTTATGAAACTCGAATCTGTTGATCCTTCAAATATACTCAAATTCATCCATAATAACCTTTGAGCTAAACTGACTTGCAGTGTCCTTTTTAATGTAAATAAAGTGTGTTTCCTTTCCTTTGCTCAATTTATTTACTAATAAATTTAGACTAGTACTTTTTCTACCCTATTTGAGCAGTTGCGGATTTCGCTTTTAAAAACAAAGTTAAGAAAATGATAAATCATGTGAAATAAAACCAAAAAAATATAAAAATTCCACAAGAATTCTTAAAATCAAATATAACTAATGCAACTTTCGGGGATTTTTCTGAGAATATGAAAAAAAATTAAAACTTGGGGGCAGAGTCTCGTAAGTTGCTGTAGTTCATTATGATGGAAGTTTGAATTTTGTGGGGCGGAGTCCCGTAAGAAGTCTATTCTTGGGGAGTCTTGATCCTTGATTTTTTTTTCTTCTGATTTTATGGGAATGTTTCGGAACAATCTGATCAAGTAGACCGAAAGTTGGATTTTCGACTAAGAACAACTAACAATAACCTAAAACAGAAAGATGAGAGTTAGGAAAATTAATATGGTCCTGAAACTGGCTATCCATGTCACAAACTCAGAATTTGTTTTGATACAATTTAGGTTATATAATCCAAACTGTTTATCCCTTGAATAAGGGTGTTTGAATTTGTTCGGATTATATGATATATGTTTGGACCAATAGTAACAGATTAAAAATATGTTGTTTTGGTCGTCATATTCTTTGTTCAATAAAAAAATAATACTATTTTTTTGGGTGTTAATTCTTTAATTTTTGGGAGATGGGATCAAATAATCCAAAGTTCGACCGAAAGTAACCAAAATTGGACAAAAAATTATCCCACCTAAAATCAAACATGGGGTAGTGAAATATATATTCCTAAGGGTATATAAATATAAAAATATACCAACTCATTCAATAATTTTTTTTTGGGTAGCCATAGCTTCTCCTTTTATATACAAGCATTCACCACTGTAGGTAGACAAGCGCACACACACAAACAAACACACACACATATTTTTTTTATGGTTACAAGAGAGAAAAAAATAAAGAACGAAAGTAATTACGTCCTAATAAAGGACACTCCTACATCATCCTCTAGAAGTCCTAAAGAGAAAAAAGGTATCAAAAATACGCACAATGCCACCATAGCCTGCTTGATTAGAGTTCGTTAATGCACTACCGTCAACATTTAGGACTGAGGTATCATTGTAGCCATGATGTCAATTCAAAATAAAATTGTCACCATATCCAATGAACCACACCCACATTAGAAAAAAGCAACCACACACAAGTTAGAGATACACCATACTTTTATCCAAAATCTTAAGATATCGAGTTTAGGAGTCCTCTCATTTTGAATGTGCTCAACCTCCAATTTTCTAACCGATGTGTGACTTCTAACTCACTTTCAATAATTGGATGCATTTGAAAGTCGTTTTGTTAAAATCAGAGATCAAATTTCCGATCATTGTTTCAAAATTGAACCAACCCGAATAAAATGCTAAAATAAATATTGATATTTTTTATTGATATAATATATTGCATTAATATTTTTATAACAATTTTCTAAGCAATACTTAATGGTTTAATAATCTATATATTTACTACTTCGTATGATTCAAATTGAATCAATCATATTGTAATATTAATTTTTAATATATTTTATACCATACATTTTTCTTAAGAAGAAATTATATTATATTTTCTACCAACCTTTTTATTTATCGACTTTGTGTAATATTAATAAAGATTATTACATGTATTTTGGATATAAAGAAAATGAAATGACCCTTACTCTAAGCCAGATTGCGCATATATTATTTATGTGCTCAACCTCTCATTTAAATAAAGAAGAAAATACAAGACCGCTCCAAATTTGAGTTAAAAAAAACACTAAGTAATTTTTAAACTTGCATGGGAGCACATATAGTAGTTATTAAACACTCATTATTTTTTAATTTTTTTGAGGATTTACTTAATCATACTATATCCTAGAAAATAAAAATAATAATAGTTGACACCATTTCATGACAATTTCTATTTATTCCAATGGACACAACTTTTCAACTAAAAAAAATATGACCGTTATGTTTAAAGTTTAGCCTATAAAAGATATTCAAAACCAAACCGAATGCACACAGTTGTGAACTCTCCAAAATCTCTTTCTCTTGCTTTTTGATTTGTTCCTGCTACATGCAAAAATCCAAGAGATGGAAAGCCTTGTGTGTTGAAATTTTGCCACAATTGCCTAGGTATGGTTCACCCTTTTTTTTATTACTTTTTGATTTGATTTTAAGTATTATTCTATTCTTACTGTGTTCTTGTAATTTTGTTTTCAATTTAGATATGGGGAAAAGATAGAAGCGGTGTATATTTTGAATGACTGGGTGTGCCCAAGGTGCCGAGGCATTTGCAACTGCAGTGTTTGCAGATGAGTTCTTGTTTGAGTATGTTTTTTTTTTAATTTCGGTGTTGTCGTTTTCCTTTTGTACCATTTTGTGTGTTGTTTCTGAAATTTGAGTGCCCATGTAGGAAAAATAATGATCAAGAACCTACAGATCAATCTGGGCAAACTGAGAAGCGAAAATCCCAAGGTGGAAATAAAGGTTTCAAAACATATCCCAAGAAAACCAAAAAAGCGAGACGGGAAGAGTTGCAGGAAGTATGCAATGACAGCAACGTTGAGTGGAAAAGAAATCCAAATGATAAATTGAAAACTAAAGTAGAGGGCTTCTTCACCCCACGCCAGCCACACTCACCGGCTGAGCAGCATCCAATTGTGCCTGGAGGAAAGCTGAACCGTGGAAAGCAATCCAAATAATCATCCTGAACTTGAAAATATGTTCCCATCTCAACAAGAATGTTCTTTACATCAACATGGTTATCCAGATTTTCACCAGCCGTTAGTAATACACATGCAACTGGAAGGTAAAATGAATAATAGGCAGTCTTGGACTGAACAATGCACCGGTGCAGTGATAAGGTGTATTTGGACAGGTCTTTTTCTCCTTCTAGTGTGGTGATCAAATCTATCATCTGTCCTGCAGCAGTTTGTTAAAAGAAGGAGAGGCGTTAAATGTTGGCTTCAGGCATATTTTCTTGTTCTTGACGACGTTATGGATAACTCCCATACACATCGTTGTCGGCCATGTTGGTTTAGAGTACCCAAGGTTGGAATGATTGCTGCGAATGATGGAGGTCTACTAAGAAACCATATTCCGCGCATCCTTAGGAAACACTTCAAGGGAAAGCCGTATTACGTTGAACTTCTTGATTTGTTCGATGAGGTTGAGTTTCAAACTGCTGCAGGACAGATGATAGATTTGATCACCACATAGAAGGAGAAAAAGACCTGTCCAAATACACCTTATCACTGCACCGGTGTATTGTTCAGTACAAGACTGCCTATTATTCATTTTAATTACCTTCCAGTTGCGTGTGCATTACTAATGGCTGGTGAAAATCTGGATAACCATGTTGATGTAAAGAACATTCTTGTTGAGATGGGAACATATTTTCAAGTTCAGGACGATTATTTGGATTGCTTTGGTGATCCTGAAACAATTGGAAAGATAGGCACAGATATTGAAGACTTTAAGTGCTCTTGGTTAGTTGTGAAAGCATTGGAACTTTGCCATAGTCAAGACCCTCTATAAGAACATTGTAAATTACCATATGGACTTAGAACAACTTCAAAATGTCGGAAATTATGCTGGAAGGAATTAGTCTGCTTTGTTTTTGGGATAGGTTGAACTGATAATGAATGGAGCTGCACTCATTTTTATCTCTCATTTTGAATTGTAAAACTCTCATATTAGGGTGTGAAGAATCCTCCTCTCTCCCTCTGGCCTTTCTAAAAGGATCGTCTGATTTTATCTTTTACTTCTAATACTGTTGAGAAAATATGGAATAGTCCATATTTCCCTTTATGATATTTATAATGTAAACTCTCTACTTCCTACTTCTGCAATTAATTTCAAAGATCTCAATCTCTCTACTTGTTGATTTGGAAATTATTAAGTTAGAATTAGAAAATCTTTTGTATTAACCTTGTGATCTATTACATCCTCGTGTATAAAGATGATTTTTACAACAAAGCAAACAAACAACATATTAAGTGAATTATTCTTCGACATTTTGGGCTACTGAAGCTGCTGAATCACCTGAGCTAACAAATATAATGATTGTTTGAGCTAACAAATTACTCTTTAATGATTGTTTGGACAATTACAAAATTTAAGTGTAGGGATTATTCTTATCGTAAGTTTCTGGTAGTTCATTTTGTTACTAAACAAAGGCATAATTTGTAAACTTGTACTTTTGTACAATTGGGATTAGAAAGAAACAAAATTGGCGAATCCAATTTTAATCTTCATAAAATATGCTTTATGGCACTTAATATTTTCAATGAGCCTTGGAATCTGCCACAAACAATTTCAAAACAAATGCAGGATATTTCCTTGTCTTGCATTTGATGTTGTAATGTTCTCAACAACAATAACTACCAAGCCTTATCCCACTAAGTGGGGTCGGCTACATGGATCAAATTACGCCATAGTGTTCTATCATACACCATATGGCGATCACTTGGAGCTGAGCATTTGAAAAGGTAAGCGCTTATAATGACATCTTTAATACCTATCGGGTATATGGTAGTTGTTGTTCTGATGTTGGTTGACTAATTGCAACTTACTGCTGCATCAAGTAATAAACCAATCCTTAGATTTACTTTGTAATGGACCATTTTAAAATTATGATGAATTGGTAATTGGATATTCATTACTAGCATTAAATTAAATTGAATTAAGTTCTTCATACATAATGTTGTTATTTCAGCCAAAATAAATTTGTTTACACTAAAAATCCAGATTTCCCCCACATCCGCACCCGGTTAAATCGTCTTTTCCCCGTTAAATTTGGGGCGGGGGCGGGTTTTGTTGCCATGTCTAATAACCAGGCTCTCGATATCCAGATAGGAGAACCTGAAGCAAATTTATGGCTGAAAGTTTTGGAGGAATTAATATGTTTAAACTTGAAATTAATATCTAAATCTAATCTTTTTCTAAAAGAATTTCCCATTGATTGGATTCATGAAGGCATTAGTGGATATTATGATATGAATTTATCTAAAAAACGAGGCCTCCTAAATTTCATCTGTGGTGAAGCTCTGTGCACAATGTAAGTATTTCAAGTTCAAACTGAAAATTGTTGTTAGAACTTTTCTTCAAGTTCATTGTTTGCATATCTTTAATAATTTTTCTGTTTTTTTTCTTCCTTTGTTTTCTCAGTAATAGTCTTTATCTTGCTTAATATGTTCAAGAAACTAAGGAGTTATTTTGATGATGAAAATGTAAAATTTGCTCAAAAAGTGAAAGAAGCAGAATTCAAAGTTGCCGCAGCTAAGGAAAAGGTATGTAACGAATACTGCAAGGTAAAGGTGCATTTCTTCAAGGTTAGCCCTTCTATTTAATTTGTAACTTGTTACCAAATTTGGTCAGAGTGTAAAATAGTCTTTTTGATAGTAGATATCTTTCCTCACCTAGGGGTGCCAGCACCTCAATAAATGTGACTAATCAAGTATATTTATCTTCTTGCTTGATTATAGGGCTAAAAGAAAGCAGTGGTGCAGATATAAAAAGAATTCAAACTCATAGTTACGATAAAGCATGCAGTTGAAGAGGTTGACAAGCTTCGGAAACAGATTCCAACGTTACAGTCTGGAAAAATTTTCAAAAAAGCTTTTATGATAATTCCGTTTTTAGATATTGGGAAAATGAGGAGCAGATCAAGCCTGTTCACGGTGAACTAGATTCAGAGATTTGTCTTTTGTGTCTGTTGTTCATGCTTTAGTGAGTAAGCCTCTGGATGTCTTTTGTTTAAAATCATGTGACACATCAAATGGGAAATTTGTGAATATTGTTGGTTGTTTATTATGAGCTGCAAATGTGATTATTTTTTAAGAGACTTCTATATCTTTTAGGAATATATCTATTTGTGAATATCCAGGTTATTTTTTCTAAAAGACTAAAGGAGGTGAGGGAGAAGTTAAGCTCCCTCATGAATGAATATCATTATGATCAAACTAATCCATAAAAGGTTAGGTTTGGAATGTCTATCATTTGGAGAAGTTTGTGCAGTACTATGCTCTTTCTGATCTCGAATCAAAAGCGATCGGCCCACCATAATCCGGAACAAAAATCTTGAGGTAGTCAACAGATGGAATAGAAGCGTTAACAAAACAAGCTCGAAAACAACCCTAAACCAACACGAGTAAGCAGCGACGGTGATGGACCCAAATCCGAGGTCATCACATAATCCACTTGATAACCAAAATAAAATGAAATTCTAGTCACAAACAAATAACACTCAACGAAATCACAGCACCACCAATTGATGTACAGTTATGCCTCCCCCTCGTCAAGAACCTCAAACTTTATGACCAACACCCTCACCAAAACCCCGATATCAAAATATAAAAACCCCACCCTTAAAACACATTGAGAGCTAAGATCATCCAAAGGTTGCGACCACCATTGCTAAGCCCAAGTAATCACCTAAAATCACCACCACCGCACTTTCGAGCTACTACTCAGTTAGAAGTGTGCGGTTAAGCCGGATGAAGCTCTTGAACAACGTCAACTTGAGAACCATTGGTCAATACAGTACAAAAGCACCGATTGATTTGGAAACTTTGTTGGTCAGATCTGTAGAAAAAATTCATAAAAGTTTGATCCGGCTCAGGAACTATGAAAAGATCAGGGCTCTGCTGGACGCACCAAACGAAAACATTAGTTTAGCTGATGCGTGATCTGTTATGTTTTATTTTATTGCATGTTTTGTGTTGTTGAATTATGTTCTTAAAATCAATATATATATATATATATATATATATATATGGTCATCTTTATGTTGTTTTATTTTGTTTTTTTTCACTGTTCTTCGCACAAATTTATTTTTGTCTGCACCGAAGGAACACATTGAAGACATACAAAGAGAAAAGTTTTCTGAAGATCTTTATCATGCGGTCAAATATCTCTCCGTTGAACTTTACGCCAAAGATGGTCATTCAAAAAAATAGATAGATAGAAAATATAGATCTTCCTCATGTTGTCAAATATCTCTGCTGAACTTTACGCTAAAGATGTTCACCATGAGGTTGCTATGAGCTAGATCTTGCTGCCTTGACAATATACCTATGTCAGACATATCTAACTCAAAACAATCATCTTGAAACACCTTGCGTTTCATCATCATGTTGAAGATCTAATTCCGAAGAGGTTTTTATGAACGTGGTCCAGTTGACCTTCCGATCAAAATATGTCAGTTAGGAGGCCAACAAGATCAAGTAAAAAAGCACCTTTTCAAACACCTTCCCAGAAGATTTATCACTTATTTTTTTCTTGTTGTTTTAAGCTTTTTAAATATTTTTGTACCTTTTTTTAAATATTTCCCTATGTCATCCGCCATGAAAAACCTACCAAAAATGAAACTTAAACACAATCTAGTGCTATTCAGATTAAACAATCCAAAAATATCTAGACAGGTTCGGATTGTATAATCTGAAAACTCTCAAAGTAAGTGGACTGTGGCGTTTCACCAAAGGTTTGGACGGTTTGTGGTGTGTTTAATGCATTTTTGGTCGGTTGGACTATGAAAAACCTTTCGTTAGACTGTAGTTATGGTCTAGGACTTGTTTAAGGCTACAAATAGGATTGGATACATCAACAATTTCATTCATTCTTCAATTCCCATCCTTTCTTACTTTTCCTTAAACATTTTTTTGTTTTTTAGGAGTATTTATGATGTCATGGTCCATGCTGAACGTTCATTGAATCCCTCGAACTACGTTGTAGTTTATGCGGGGATTGAACGACGGAGCAATGACCTTCTACATCAAATACAACACAAAAAATTGAGATTCGTTTTGTTTCATATTTTAGAATCCGAAAATATCTTAATCTAGTTCGGATTTTATAATCCAGACTGAGGGTATTTTCGGATATTTAATAGGACGTGCGAGAATGGCGTAGGGTGGAAAAAATAAATCCCTATTATAAAAAAATAATACTATTTTTTTGGGTGTTAATCCTTTAAATTTTGGAAGACGGGATAATATAATTCAAAGTTCGACCGGAAAGTAACCAGAGTTAGAAAAAAATTATTCCACCTAAAATCGAACATGGGGTATCAAAATATATATTATTAGGGGTAACTAAATACAAAAATATACCTACTCATTCAATATTATTAATTTTTGATAGCCATAGCTACTCCTGTCATATACAAGCATTCACCCCTGTATGCAGACACACACACACACACATTTTAAGAATGTTCAAATTCAAACCATTTCAAATTAAAACCGTCACATTAGACAAAAACAACCACACAAGTGAGATATACACCTTAATTTTATCCAAAACCTTAAGACAATGAGTTTATGATTCCTCTCAATTATAATTTGCTCAACCTCTACTTTTCTAACTGATTCGTGACTTCTGACACACACTTTCTACACAAGATATTATAGGATGCATTTGAAAGTCGTTTTGCATTAATATAATTCTTTTATAATAAATTTTTCCTATGCAATACTTCATGGTTTAATAATCTATATATTTACTACTTGGTATGATTCCAATTTAATCAATCATTTTACAATATTAATTTCTAATATATTTTATATTACATTTTCTACCAACCAATTTATTTATCGACTTTCTGTAATATTAATAAATAAATTACATATTTATTTTGGATATAAAAAAAATGACTTCTCTAAGCCACATTGCGCATATAATAGTTATTAGTGTGCTCAAGCTGTCATTTATATACATAAAATATAAGACCGTTCCAAATTTGAGTTAAAAAAAAAACAGTCTCAGTAAGTAAAAAACTTGCAAAGGAGCACATATATTAGTTATTAAACACTCATTATGCTTCTACCAAAAATAAAACACACATTATGTTTTAATTTTTTTTTAGGATTTACTTAATCTTACTATATATCCTAGAAAATAAAAATAATAAAAGTTGACACCATTTCATGACAAATTCTATTTATTCCAATGGACACTACTTTTCAACTAGAAAAAATATGACCGTTTCATGTTTAAATTTTAGCCAATAAAAGATATACAAAACCAAACCTAATTCACACATTTGTGAACTCTCCAAAATCTCTTTACTTTCTTTTTGATTTTTCTTGCTTGTGTTGTGTTGTCTAAGTTCAGTAAAAAGAATGTATGCTATTCCGATTCGATCTATTCCCTCTAACACTAACAGCAGCATGGAAATCAATTCCTTTGCACTACAACTAAATTGTCACCAGGTAGATTGCTAACATCTATGATTATTTTTTATCTTCTCTTCTTCATTTATCACTGTCGTATCCGATGTCGGTGTTTCTGTGTGGTAAAAAGCACTGGATGATCAAATATGTTTATTCATAAATTATATTTATTTATCTAATTGTTAGTGTCGTATCCGGTGTCAATGTTTGTGTTTGAGCTTCACAGGTTATGATTATGGAGTAAC
>Ga0228711_1007618_pt1 | contig 15595 bp, 12 predicted proteins | sample MedpolnodulmetaG_2_FD_177996 | JGI IMG/M metagenome (GOLD analysis project Ga0228711, IMG submission 177996) | Root nodule microbial communities from Medicago polymorpha collected in Santa Monica, California, United States - brown nodules | ecosystem: Host-associated > Plants > Roots > Nodule...
TCCCCCCTTCTTTTTTTTTTTTTTTTTTTTTGTGGTTGAAAATGGCTTAGCAGTGGTACCTATTTTTGTCAGTTTCCCTTGTTTATTCTGTAGGATACAGGGCTGATGGTCACAACTGCTTTTCTTGTGATATAGTTTTAAGGTTGTACTTATGAAGTTATTCACACTCATAATTGTAATAAGCCTCTCGATGACCAAATTATTTGTGTGCATTATTATAATTTGAGTGTGTGTATTAATCGTTGGTTTGCCTTTTGCAGGGTGGAGACTTTATCAATCGAAATGGTAAGTATTTTATGTATATTCGCCTCATATTGTGAATTATTTTTCCACCTTTCGAAGGTTTCAATTTGATAAAATATGCGTGGTCAATTTTGAAGGTTGCAAGCCTTGTTCCATTTTCATGTTTCCTGTCACAATGGTGATTTCTTTTACTAGTCGGTTAGGAAGCTAAGAAAGTTCCATTTGCTTGGTACAGATTGGTCTGTCATTTAGTGGGGCACAAAAGCGATTTGATTTTCTAATTTGGGTTAGTTTTTGGATACTGTTTTACCGTGACTTACTATTAATTTTAAATTAAAACCATGCCAGCATTGGCTTTTATCTGCATGCAAATTTCTTCACCTGCTCTTCTTCTTTAGCTTGTTTTAAAATCATGTAATGTTTTGGTTGCTAATTTTCTATAACAAATTATCTCAAACCAATGTAATGTAAGAAGAGTTCTGAGTAGTCACTTTTTTTCTCATTTTACTGACAGTTAGCTTTTCATGAATCCTCATCGACAGGCATCACATATCCTCTGCATGCATCCCAAATGCAGCATGTGTTGTATGTTATACTAACTCCTGTATCTTTTTCCTACGTGTTTTGTAGGGACTGGTGGAGAGAGCATATACCCCAAGTTCCCAGGTTCGAATACTAAGTTGTTGTCTTGAACTTATTCTCCAGCTTGGGTTCTATTGAGTTACGTCTCAAGCTTATTTAGCTCTTATACTTGTACCTCTGACCTATTTTTTCAGACGAGTCTCCTAGGCTAAAGCATGATTCTCCAGGCCTTCTATCTATGGCGATTGCTGATCGTGACACTCTTGGTTCACATTTTATCATCACTTTGAAAGCTGATCACCATCTTGATAGGTCTGTTTATGTTATTTATTCCTAGTGCCATTTAGTTTAGTACTTTCGGACCGTTTGGATGAGGAAATCTGATTTGAGTGTATCTGCAAACAACAATTATGAAGCATTTTAGTACTGTTTTGATGAATGATTAAAAAAGCTTTTGAAACCCATGTAAGATGTTTTTGGCATATTTTTATATGTTAAAATTAAAGTCAATGAAAAATAAGTGTTTGTAAAAGCTAGAAACAGCTTAGGAGGTAGCTCTTTTTATAATAATTGTCTAAAATATTCATAAAGAATGTTTAAGTTCTCTGTTTGCTCGAGGGCTTCTTGAAATTTTGAAACATATACTCGAATGGAAATTGGCTTATTTTTTGCTGCACATAATGCAATGTGCCTTGTTTAATTAACAGGCTTTACTTGATTAAGTACTTGTTTAAACTTCAATGTGACCTTGCTTTACTTGATTAAGTACTTGTTTAAACTTCAATGTGACCTTACTCTGTTCACTATTCTTGCATTGGGTTGGAGAGTAAATTGATATACAGTCATTATTTTGGTTAATCGAACTAAATCCTCAACTTGCTCATGTGTTCAGTTATGGGGTCATTTTGCAGGAAGCATGTGGTTTTTGGCAAGCTTGTGCAAGGGTATGATATATTGAAGAAAATTGAAGATGTAGGCAATGAAGAAGGACTACCAACCGTAACTGTCAAAATAATTAATAGCGGTGAACACAACGAGGGTGAGTATTCCTTAGCCCATTTAACGAATACCGAGTTCTTCCCTTTATACGAGTGATGATAAATAGATCGCTAATCATCTGCTGAACATTTCATCAAACTTTTAAAGGATGATGTATTCTAGTGTTTATTTATTTTCCCTCTTCAAGTTGATGCTTTTGTCCAACCTGTTTATTTGAATCTTAATATTTTTTGTTTTAGATGGAAAGAATACACACAAGTCAAAAATTGGAAAGAATGCATCTTCTGAAGCAAATAGTCATGAAGTGCGGAGAAAGGGAAAGCATAAAAAATCTTCAGGTGACAGAAGGAAGAAGAGAAAACATTACTCATCAGAATCAGATAGTTCCTCAGATTCCGACTTGGAATCTTCTGAAAGTGATAGTGACTCTGACTCAGATTTGTCCTCGTCATCTTACACAAGTTCATCTAGTGATGACAGGCGGAGGAAAAGAAAGAGATCTAGGAAAGATAAACATAGACATGGAAAAAGAAGAGATAAACGTCGAGAAAAGAGGCGAAGGAAACAAGATAAGAGATCAAAACGTAAATCAAGGAGGTATTTAGTCTGATTAAATATTTTGTTAAGATTTATGGATAAAAAATTCCAGTCATAGTTGCTTGTGAAAAATTATAATTGTATCATATATATTTTGTGCTCTCATAGGTTGTTGGTTTTTTTCCTATTAGTATGTTATATAGGTGGTCTAAATATTGTGTGCTGCTGTTTATTTATATGAATATCATAGTTATTAACCTACCATATGAGTTTAACTGCATCCATTGTTCTCAACAAGACAAAATTTATATAAACAAATTTTAACTAATAATTCTACTTTGATCAACAATTTTGATGGTTGACACTGAAATTTTGTTGTGTGGTGTCAGGGAATCAGGCAGTCCTTCTGATGCAGATAGTGCAAGTAAGAGTAACGATAATTCTAACGGCAAAGGTCTTGATACTCAAGAGAAAATTCTGAAGCAAAAAGATCATTCTCAGATAGATGGTAATTTTGATGTCCTTCACTTTTTGTTGATATGTAATTTAGTTTATCCAATAAATTATTTATCAATCCTTCAAAAAAAAAAAATCTTTTGTCTCCAACCAAGCCAATTCCTAAAATATAAGCTAGATGTTGTTGGGGTTTTTCGGGGGGTTCCAGGTAAATAATGATTTGTCGGCCTAGACCATTGTCGTTTTACATGTAATTATGGCCTGAAAAATAAAGGCAATCTAGGACGGTTTGTACCTGCTTATTTTTTTCTTTCGAATCACCTAACCTTGCATCTTCTCTTGATTATACTGTGTTTGTGGATGCCCTTTTTTCTTGCCTTCTATTGGCTGTTAGCTAGGAATGACACCATCTTGTTTGCCTTAGAATTGGGAAAATGAATCAATTGCACTTTGCACAAGTAAAATTTCATTTGCTGGTCCTTTTTTGTTTGTTATGTGAGCCACTGAAGTTAAGTTTCAACATACTTGTAGCTTCATTCTATGGTATTTTATAGATTTTTTTAATGTTCAGCCTTTGTTCTTCAGTAGCATGTGTGATGTCTTGTCTTTGTTTTTCTCTGCCAGCTGAAGTCCAGTCATCCTCAGTTTTGGAGAAAGAATTACCTCCACTGAATCATAAAAAGAGGGACGGGGTTGGCATGCTAGAGGAGGAAGAATTCCCAAAAGAAAATGGAGCGCAGCCTAGCAACGGCATCAAGGCCAACTATAGACCTGACAGAAGTGAAGAGAGGCAGCATGGCGTGATGGATGATAATCCAGGAAAATCTAGGTCTACTTTCCAATCTTGTCACACCTCTGTTATTTCTTATGCTTACCATTTCTTCCAGATCTGGTATTTTATTCAAAGTTGATGAGCAGGAGCCGAAGTATGAGTCCTAAGCAAACCGTGAGCAAGAGTATGAGTATTAGTCCCAAGTTTGTGTGCAAAAGCCCGAGCATTAGTCCAAAGAGGAGGTTTAGCAGAAGTCCAAGTGGTAGTAAAAGTCCTCGTGCTCCATCGCGGAGGAGTTTGAGCAGGAGTCCTGTTAGAAGCATAAGCAGGAGTTTAAACAGAAACGTCAGCAGAAGCCCCATGAGAGGGAGGAAGGGGAGAAGTATCAGTAGAAGCCCAATGAGAACAACACACATTCATAAAAGTGTCAGCAAGAGCCCTGTGAGAAGTCCCAATCGTAGAAGTCTTAGCAAGAGCCCTGCCAGATCTGTTTCTCAAAGCCGCAGGAGTTCTGCTAGAGTATCATCGCGAAGAACAGTCAGTAGGAGTCCTGTAAGAGTGTCAAGAAAGAGCATAAGCAGGAGTCCAGTTAGATCATCTGCCAGAAGTCTCAGCAGAAGTTCCGGCCGAGTTCCTTTGAGAAGCATTAGCCGAAGTCCTGTCAGAGTGGCAAGCAGAGGCAATCACCGCAGCTATTCCAGGAGTCATAGCCCTGTTCGTAGGGCAAGGACACCTCGTGGGAGGAGTCTGTCGAAGAGTGTGTCACCCGATGCTTCACCAAAACGTATCAGAAGGGGAAGAGGTTTCAGTGAAAGATACTCTTATGCTAGAAGGTACAGAACCCCCTCTCGGTCTCCTGTGAGGTACCGCTATAATGGAAGGAATGACCGTGACAGGTAAACTACTTAAGTAGCACGTGGTTTTTAAATTCTAATTTATACTAAGGTAGTATGGACTCCGTTGAGAATATGAGTTAAATGTCATAACTTTTTATACTTTCTGCTCTCAGATATTCAGGATACAGAAGGTACTCGCCTAGGCGTTTTAGGAGCCCACCGCCACGGAGAAGAACTCCACCAAGGTTATTTTCAAACTTCATACGCTGCTCACAATTTTTTTTTTTAAACTTCTAGGTGAAGACATTGTACTTACTGCATGATTTTATTCATCGTTGAGGCATTTTTGGTACCTACCTAGTATTCAAATCCCCATGCCACTGAATAATAATGATAGCATCAAGCCTGTTGTTTAGAGTGCATATGATTGATTATGTGTAAGCCTATATGTAGGTACCGGAGTAGGAGAAGCAGGACACCGTCTGTATCACGAAGTCCACCTTACCGAGCACGAAGGTATAGCCCAAGCCCTAGCCCAGTTCGCAACCGCTCACCTCCTCGTGTGAATAGGCGTGCGTCATCATCCCTCAGCAGGAGTCCATCTCGATCCAGGTCTTCTGTGGAATCACTATCTCCAAGGAAAGTAAGCAAAGATAACAGGTCAAGGTCTCCTTCTAGAAGCTCAGACGGAAAGAAAGGCCTGGTCTCTTATGGAAATGGTTCTCCTGATTCAAGCTAAAGGTGAAATACTGAATTCGGACCTTTCAGGGAAACCTCACAGCGTTCATTTTTTAACTTCACATACTGCTTTACCTGCTTGCTGGAATTAGTTACTGTTACATATTCTTCATGAACCAATGCTAGGAATTGATTTATCCTCGTAGTAAATTGAAATGGCATGTTGAAAGATACTAGGTACTATAATAAGTTTGACTATACATGCCATACTCAAATGCAGCTTTAGTAAGTATCGATATTTGCTCGGACGTGTGGGTGTAGTACCCCATCCATATCCCCAGTTATCAGATTTGGCCTATCCTTTATGGTTAGCATGCGAATTGATCCTATATAGGTGTGAGAAAATATTGCTTTAGTATTTTCCTATATGTAACGTTTAATTTTCATGAGTATTTTGTTAGAGACATTCTTTTCCGACCTCACGCCTCTAAAATACCGCTCATGTGTCTGGAAGTTTATGTATGGATGAGAATTTTTTTATTTTTGATGCTTTCAGATGGTACAAAAGCTGTTACTTTTTCTTCCCATAAGTATACTGCAAATGTGGTATATAATCTCTTTATTTTCTTTTTCCAAAAGTTCGTTTCTTCCACAGAATTCTGGTTGGCAAGGAATGTAAATATTATACACTCAAATAGCAGATAAAACTTAGGTATAATGTTCTTTTTCGTATGGTTCTTAACTAAAAATACATATTTCTTGGAAATAGCAAACTTTGAGGAAATCATGATGAATTTAGTTAAGAACGTAAGGAGTTGTACCTTAGTTTTTTTTTCCTTTCGGTAATTAGTGGCACTTTAATTAATGAAAATTTATCCCTTCAATTTTTAAAAAGATATTAAATACTTTGAAATTTAACATTTTACTGTTAGAAATGTTTTTTTGTTGTTGTCAATTTTAGACTAAGGGTGAAGACTTTCAAAATTCAAAAATCTTAGATTTAGTTTGTTAAACTTTAGAATTAATATTTTTATTTGGTCATATTAGAAGTTATATTTTTTAGGGTTTAGTAGTTCAATTGGTTTAAAGAAGTTCAGAAGTGGTGCAAATCTTGGTAAAGAGATAAATAATAACATAATAATTAATCTACTAGCATTTGTCGTTAAAAAATTTTACACTCATTTGTAACCCATAAAAAAAAAAGTTACACCTTTGAATTCATCGGGCAAAATTGAAATGAGATGGTTTACATGGCTTCTGGACGAGGATGACACATGGTTTAAATTTTTTCTATTCCATAAAAAAAACTAGACACTTGAATAAAATATGAAAAATTGAAATTTACGCAAAAATACTATTATAGAATTTTTTTTTTTTTTTTTTATATATATGTTATTGGTGATCAAGAGGAAGCAAAAGCTCCCTCTAGCCAATAGGATTTAAAATCCACCGCAGAATATAGTATAAGCTAAATCTGCATAACATAGCTAAATTCTTAAACTATTTTTTGAAGGAAGTGATTCTCAAACTATGTTTAGCTATAGTATTAGTATTGGCTACTTGATTTACTTCACGAAGACTATGATTCCAAATAGAGAAATAATATTTTTACAACCATTTTCTTACAATTTTTGGGACAACTCTCTCTCCCATACACTCATTATGTTTTTATTTTCTCTCTCTTGTTTTGGTTTTCGTGTCAAGATATACATTTCTTTCTATATTCTTGGTTGTCCCATAAGTTGTAGAAAAAGTGATTGTTCAAATAACACACCTCTTCTAAATAACACTTCCTAGTTTTCTTGTTGCATCCGTGTTTGACTAACTTGATTGTCATCATAGAGTTGGATTCCCATAACTCTGTATGTAGGGTCGGTTTTAAGATTTTTGATGCTCATATCGCCTATGTTCAGAGCCACCTCTGTCTGTGCGCACCATTGAATAGCCACAAATATTAACTGCAAAGGCTGCCAGAAATATTACACAGTACTAGATTATAAATTTGTTTTGAACTTATTATGGCCTCTACATTTTTTTAGAGAAAGTTTAAAATACTTCAAAAAATCACTTTTCAAAGCTAAGAAAAGAGAAGGAAAAAAAAAAACAAACATGAGAGTCCTTTTTCTGTTTGATATAAAAATAAAAATAAAATAAAAAAAAAAGGAGTCTACACGGTGCAAGACAAATTAACTGAAAACTAAACACCCCATCAAAATTGTAGTCCTTTGTCTTTGTCTACAATCACTACAAAGACAATATTTTAATGCCGTTAATTAAATCATCCTCCAATCTTTAATTCGATCGGAAAACATTATCTCACATATAATCCAAACACATGCAAACCATATAATAGCTATCTTATCAAATAGTAATTTCATCGTCAGATCAAACCATAAAAAACAATGATATTTATACACCCTTAATTTTCATACTTATACTCATTAAACATCTCATTTTGTTTATATCACTCTCATCTTACTCCATTAATATATCACATTTATTATATCGCTTTCGTTATATCTTTCTCAATTTGTCAAAGGGTTTTAGATGTCCATCGATCATTATCCAACTACAAAAATAACGAGTATCTACAGTATATAACAAAAATGTCAAAATCATGAAGTGCTTGAAATTTTTGTTTGAAAATGCTATAGAATAATTTATGCATATAAATCTATATATAATTAGAATCAATGATAAATATAAGAAGAAGAAAAAATTATATTAGAGAATATAATTTTTTAAATTAACATATTATAAAATTCACTATGAAGCGTACCATGCTATATAAAATATACAATAAAATATGAAAATCATATATTAAAAAGTTTCTTTCACAAAAAGTGCTCACGTGTGTGATTTCAATTAAAACGTTTATAGGTGCAATACTTTTTTTTTAAATTTTAAACAAAATACTTTTAAATGTGTGAAAAATAACATTTTATTATTATTTTAAGACATGCTAATATTTTGAAAAATTAAGTAGTAACACAACAAAATAGATGAAAACTTATAAGTTAAGTAATAACATTTTATAAATTAAATAGTAAATAAAGAGTAAAACTGAAGAAAAATAATAATTAACATTATAAATTGAAAATGGCAATGATTTTATGTGCAAATATGAGATTTATATTAGGACAAAGGGAGTATACCACATGACTAATAAACTAACCTCCATAGTATATGTAAGGTATGGCGATTTAAACCATCACTTTGTTCTTTTTGGAAATAGTGCGGCTTTAAAAAGTTGAGCTGCATTAGGAACATGAGCTCCAAGAACAGTTTTTAGTGTGTTAGATGTGTCAAAATCATTTGTTTATATTATATGGCTTAGTTGATTAGATAGTTCACAAGTTTGGGGAGATATTCTATGGATGGATGAATAGGAATACAAAGACTATAATTATAATGAGTTTATACCAAAAATAGTTTATACCATAAATGAAGTTGACCACTGAGATTACAAGTAAAACCATGAACACAACCACATTCTGAATCTCTGATGAGGCCTTCGCAAGCTGAAAGATCAGTATTACTTTCATCCACATTGAGTTTGTAGATGTTGGTAAGAGGAGAGCATCATTCCACATGGATCTCATGCAATTTACCCTCAATGACAGTAGGGGGGGTAAACAAAAGACATGATGGTGAACCGATTGAAAATACTAGTGAAGATTGTATATAAAAAATTGCTCAGGAACAAGAGGTGTCCTTGAGAAAACCAATTGATTTGTCTTGTCAAAGCATGTTTGCCATGATTCTAAAAAGAATAGGTCATTGTCAATGGTTATTACATGGAGCATTCCTCTGAAGATTAATGTTCACCAATTGCGATAAGTCAAGACTAGAGAAAGGGTTACAATCACCATTTTTTTGTTAGCATACACGATTTTACACTAACATCCAATAAGAATAGAATGTGGTAGTGATTTTTAAAAGACGGTTATAAAATAAACTTACATGACAAGATAATAGATTTTCGTTAGACGAGTGACTCTATATGTCATCGTTGATGCATAACGATTAAACTCGTGATTTTTTATCGATATTATGAGTATGAAACCACTACTTAATAATGACCAACCTTGCTAAAGTATCTATTGTGCAAACTAAGAAATTGTTCATTACATTTCATCTAAGAATTGCTGTATACTGAGGCATGCTGTGAAGGAACGATAATAGGTCAAACAGTTTGGCAAATGCCAACAAAGTAGACTACATCAAGTTAGTTTATGAACCAAACAAATTGAATTACATATAGCTAGAGTTCAACCATCTATTTATCGAGTTCAACTTTCAACTCGAGTTCGGCTCAACTAATTCATTAACTAAACTCAACAAGTTAATTTTGTCAAATTAACCTTGTTTATGTACAAGCACTAATTATCAATACATATAATCAATTATGTACCAAATAACTGATAACTGATGTTTTAAGTAGCCTAATTAACACGGTCATCCAAGGACGAGACTCCATTTGAGCATATGGAATAGCATTCATTCATACCAAAAAATATAAACTATATAGAATCTGTTCCGAGAAATAACTTATAAACAACTTTCAATGTGTAAAAATATAAAGTAATACTACACATTGGAAGGATGATTCGGTCATAACTTCAATTTGCATTGATTCATACAATAAGTAATCTGGGAACCTTTGTTAAAAAAAAAGGGTCATTTGGAACCTGTTTGCCAAATAGATTGAAGAGGGAGGTGTCACAGAAATGGTAAGGTTCCAAAACATTCTACACCAAATAACGGGAAGAAAAAAAAAATCAAATCAAATTTGTCGACATACATTTATCAGACAAGATGCCAACCATTATACACACATTGAGGGCAATATTTTGCTTTCGGGTTATGTCACTTTATCTGTGCTGTTACCCGAATCCTCACTGCCATTGCAAAGGACTTTAGAATCAGCGCAAGGGGTCAACGGAGGGAATGAAGGAACAGATTGCAATATAAATTTCCTGCCACTTTTCAAGCCACCTGAGGAGCTTGACCCAATCCGAAGTAAATGGCTCTGTGGAGGAGAAACTCTCTTTTGGATTGGAGAATTTGCTTTCACAGACTTGATGGGAGTTGAAGCTTCCTTCAATACATCAGGTGTTTCATCTTCTAGAATGTCAAAGAGCTTCCCATCTGATTCATCATCTAAGTTGGCGCTTGGGGTAATCGGTGAACTACCGCGCCAACGAAGAGAGCCCCCAGACAACTGGCGAATACCGCATCTATTGGAGAGCTGGTATGGTGGAAGATCTATCCACTCATTTTCTGTAGATGAAGAATGTGTAGGCGCATTCTTCTGAGAATCATTTGACTCTGAATGTGCAAGACTGCTGCGTGGTTTTTTAGAAGATTTAGTCAATTTTGCAGAGGAATGTCTGGACTTTGCACCCTGTTTGCCTTGGCTGGACAAATGGAAAAAGGCCAATCAGCACAAAGGAAAGGACGTCAAAATAATTAAATACTCAGAATATAACTTCTTATTCTATACAACATAGAAAAACTTGTACTGTAAGCAATCTTACTCAGAGCATTGCAACAATGGTGTTACAGGTGAGAGGTGATTTGCTGGTCGCAACAAGTCTGTCCTGATTGTCACAATTTTCTGTCTTCTGTGCAGTTTGTCATCCAACCCTTCTTCAACAATGTTGCTCTCCCTTTCATTGCTAGAAGCATGTTCCATTGCCACAAAATCTGCATTTAAAAAATGTGTAATACATTAACAGAAACATTTAATGATCTGCGCCCACTCTTCTCTCATGTGGCACTAAAATAAAATGTCAACTATACTTTAAAAGCTAAAATAATTCTAGTCTCTGTAATTCACACCAACTTTCAATTTAGTCTCTTAAGAAATTCTTGCCAGTTTGAACCCCTAAAATTTAAGAAAAATTGCTTTTGATTTTCATTCTTTTAATTTAGTTTTTCAAAATATTTGCCCATACTGAAATAAATTCCTATAACATGTGGACCATATGTATTCATTTTAATGTGGACAAAGTTACAAGAACTCAAACCAAAAGAAGTACCAAAAATGATGTTATTGTATTTCAGGGATTGAAATCAACTAGAAATTTTAGTAACTAAATTGGGAATAGTGTACATTAGAAACACTAAAAAGTTATTTAATCGTAATTGATTCAATTCATAAGTTCGTGAGACCTAATACTTCTTTTAAAACAAACCCACCACTTCCAAAAGTGCACCGCAGAGGTTATTACTAGCAACATAAAGCAAAGGAGTGTCATTTGTATGGCAAATATGACCATCTCTAGCATTCTACCTGGACTCGGTGGTGGGTAGGGTTTGAGTTGAGGTTCTGGATTCAAATCTACACATCATTAAAAAACTTAAAAGTTGTGCTGGGCTGGCCTCAGCAATTTTCCTTATAAGGACTAGTATTTGGTAACATCAAAACCTCCCAACATCAATCCATAACATTTATACTGACCAGAGAACAAGTTAAACTGTGTAGTGCATTAAGTATTTAAAATAGCTATTCATACTATGAGCTCTAACCTTCTCTCTTGCCAAAGACATTCATACATCCATCACATCGACATCCAGTCGAGCATCCAACGTTAGCCTTTTTACAGATATTTGAAATAAATAAAAAATATATTAGCTGACACAGTAAAACTAGAGAAATATTTAGAGCATATAGAAATGTGGATAAAATACACAACCTGAAAACATTCACAGTATTTTTTTGTACACTTTGACCTTTTGCAATTGCAACCTCTTTTGTGCCTAGCTGATGCCGGTGTTGTCATATTCACATCTTCCTGCAAAGGTCACATCAAAATATCACCTAATTTTTTAATACCAGCAGGTTGAACAACAGTAATATATGAAGATCTTATACCATATTATTCAGTGGAACATCAGCTGCACATGGTACAATCTTGGGAGCAAATGCTTGTGGATTACGGGATTCAATTTGCTGTTTTGTTTCAACAACTTTATCCTGAAATTCTACTCTATTACCACAGCCTTCGCAAGCACAACCGTCGCCACAGAAGATTCCAGCACCAAAACAATCACAGTAACTGCAAAGTACTCAAATCAAAATACATAGATATTGTATATCATAGAAAGTATGATATATCAAAACACATTTAAAATCTACTCACAGTTTCAAACATTTACTCTTCTTACAGTTGCACGTCTTAGGTCCACTGGCATCATCAGTACTTGTTTTCTTCCTATATAGAGCAATGCAATATTTGGTAAAACTAGCAAACATGTAAAGAATAAAAATTATGACCTATGAGAAAGATGATGATAACTAACTTTTTCCTGGAGGTGCTAGGATGGTTGAATTCCTCAGCATCTGTAGGGCGTACCCTCCTCTTATCAGGTGCATTTGCCGGATATAGGTCGATAGATTCTGTCAAGATAGGAGACTCGGAAATGAAAGAATCTGCAACTACTGAAGCATCAGTTTCATGGCTCTCATTCTTAGTATCAATAAAAGATTGACCATCCATATTGGACGGAGTTGAGGATCTTGCCACGTTTTCCACTATATGCAAACTTATAGAAGATTTGGACCCCTGTATACCATCTGATAATCCCACACCTGTAGTTGAAGCACAACTAGGTGGCATTGCATTTATAATGCTATTTAAATGCAACCCAATGCCTGGTGGCTTGGAAACTGTCACAGAAACCATTTTCGTGTTGCTTGAAGTTGTATTCAATTTCACATGAGACTTATTACTGCCAAGAACAATGGAAGAAGCTTCCCCAAATTGTAGGCAGCGTCTACGAATGCCATGATACTTTAGACTAGCCTGCATTGACTGTAACAATTATTATATTGGAGAAAGAAAATCTTCATTTAATCGAACAATAAAATGCAAGCTCCTGATAATCAGAATGCAACTCATTATCCTATGCAAATTATGTGTATGATTGCCAAGTAGATAATGCCATTACACCACTTTAGTCTCATCCCACATGACTAAAACCTTGTAGCCAACAAATTGTTGCTGATTTTTCTTCGTTCAAAATATATTCCATGATATATTCATAAACAGAAAACTGACTTCCTTATTCTAAGAGATTCCCTTAATCTTTTGAGTCCATGATGTAATATCATGACTCACATTTTATTAACAATCTTGATTGAAAAAACTGCAATTACCAGAGATCCACAATTTTGAAACCTCCAATCAAAGCAAAACTTAATGAGCAGAAAAATGGGGGGAATTTTTTAGTTAGAGATATCTGATTACAGCACCTATCTTCTGCAGAAATATGCAGTATACCACTGCTGCTAATTTCGTTAAAAAAATTCCTGCCATGATGCATGCAAAGGGCCGTAAACAAACTAGATCATTGAAGTGTTATTAGGTTTATAAGATTGACTGTGCCAAGTGCAAACAAAGTACATGTACTGTGCTCTTCTTTAATTGGAGATAATAGATGGCCATGATTAAAAAAACTAGAAGTGTATTCAAGCCTGTAATCATTAACCTCTAAAGAGGCTATTTAGTGTTAAAGCCTAAAAGAAAGCAGACATAAGCAAAACCATTCAGAAGGAAAAGCATAAAAAACTGCAAAATCTATACAAAAGTTCATATATTTCTTCAGAGGAATGCAACAAACTTGAAAGAAAAAAAAAATTGATTACCTCAGAACCATCTTGTGGGATGTTCTCCGAATTTACTTGTGAGGATGACACCATCTCACTGCAATTTTCAAATTCTTTAACAACCTGGATAGGATCATGCATCAATTGAGGTGCACAATCACTATGATGCCGTTGATCATTTCCTGCACACTGAAGCTTGAAATTTTAAAGATCAATCAAAAGAGACTGGAGGACATCTAGCTCACACTAATCATATATATGAATACTGACGGCCCTATATCAGCATAATAGATATAGACAGCAAGAGCTTAGTTACCTGGGGAAGTGAATCATGGCAATATTGTTTATCAAAAACATCTGCACCTGAACTCGAACCTAAGTGCTCTTGAGAAACCAATTCAGCACCATTTTTCTCCCCTTCTGTTGTTGCAGGATTTTCAACATATTCTGTCCTTTCTTGATGAACCATATTAGATTCCTCCAACAAAGGCAAAAGTTCTTCTGCTATGTTACTAGGACCGTCACTCGTATCAAATTTTAATATAACTTTCTCCGACTCAGTTAGTGATGATGACCCAACCGCATCAGTAGATTGTTCCATTTCTGGGTTGACTGGATACATTTGATCATCCACGGGATCAGCCAAATATTCATCGACAGATGCTGGAGGACTGCAGCTTTGGGTATTCGCGTCATTCTTGAGGTCAAAAGCCTTTTGAGCAACTGTTGTAAACACATCTGGCAGTGGCTGCTGAGAATTCAATTTCTTCAAATCACCACGAGCTTCACCAAGACTGTTGTCTCCTACGTTACATTGAGATGTTTCTGGATCTGATAAATGGGTACCTTCAAGCCTGATACATACAGAGTTTGTCAATAAATAGCGAGCGCATCGTCAATAACAAAAGACACGAACACAAAATTGAAGTCACGAACCTTTCCGAATATTGTGTTTCACGGTGGGGAGCACTGATACGCGGTGATTTGAATACGAGAGGTGGAGAATTGAGTCCGAGAAACCCATGTGTGGCATGAGAAGCCTTGACAGGCTTTATTGGAGATAGAGTGTTGACAAATCTCAAAAAGGGAGATTCCTGAAATGAAAGAATTTGAAAAATACTACACAAGTCAACCAAAATAACACATTAGTCTCTAGAGATCTATAAACAAAAAAGACTGTTCCAGAAACACAATTAACGCACTGCAATGCAATGCAAATGTGCCTAATTGATAAGCATGTATTCATTTTAATGCAAAAATGAGACAGTGTGAGTTAATTAACATAAAAGCAATTCCAGTGAAATTTATGGAATCAAACTTCCAAACAAGTTTGTCACAACAATGAATTATGAAAGTGAGGCACCACAACGCACAATGGACAACATTGATTAACAGTTACCTAATCGATAACCTTAAAATTGAATAAATTAATTGGAGTGAATAAAATAAGGAATTAAGAAGTAAAGTATACTTGAACTTGAGGGGATTGATCAGAAGGATTGTTTGTGGCGGCATTGATAGTGGAGAGAGAAGAAGAAATGTTATTGATCTTAGAAGCTTCTGGAGAATCCATCAAAATCTACTCTGAAGATAGAAGAAGAACAAGTGTTCAGTTTCACACTCGATTTCCCTTCTCTCTCTCTCTCTCTCTCTCTCTGTGTTCAATAATGCAATTCACTCTTCACCTTATTTTTTTTACTTTTACTTTTTTGTTAGAGAGAGAAGAGAAGAGAAGAGAGCGTGCGGCGCGTGAATTCATACGGAAAAATAGGGCGGCCGTTTAAAATACATGCGAGCGGGAGGGAACCAAATTTCATCTAACTTCTTTCTTCTTGGGCCGGGTCTCTCTTTTTCGTTTTTTTTTTTTTTTTTATAATT
>Ga0228711_1007623_pt1 | contig 15585 bp, 6 predicted proteins | sample MedpolnodulmetaG_2_FD_177996 | JGI IMG/M metagenome (GOLD analysis project Ga0228711, IMG submission 177996) | Root nodule microbial communities from Medicago polymorpha collected in Santa Monica, California, United States - brown nodules | ecosystem: Host-associated > Plants > Roots > Nodule...
GAGAGAGAGAGAGAGGGTTTTTGAGTGAGGAGTTTAAGGATGATACTAACTAAGTCAATACAAAGAATGTTAGGACAAGGACTCTTTCAATTAATTGCACTTTTAATAATTCTTCAATAATTCCTTTAAAAAAAAATCTTCAATTGTAAAACTACTTAATGATAATTTTTAAGACAATTTTTTTCTTTCTTTATTGATAAAAAACAGTATAGAGAGATTGAAAAGAATTTTTTTTTTAGGGAAAAGATTGAAAAAAAGTTGTTCAAAAATTATTACAAAATGGTTGAACAAATATATTTTTCCTAAAAATATGTCAAAAAAAATGTTAAAATCAAATCTCTTTTTATTATAAAGACAATTTTGAAAGATAGGATAGGATGGTGTCATAGTCGTATCAAAAAATACTTCAAAAACTAGTCGAATTTAAATCTGAGACTGAATCTATAATTTATATTTTTATTAGAGCCGTAAATTTTGGTATCAACTTTTTATTGGTTGATTTGTTTTATTTTTGTTAAACTAGGTGGTTGAAATGAAGAAAACTTAAGGTGACCCTCACACGGTCATTTTTTTTTCTAATGGAAGCTAATCAAAAATAAATTTCTTTTGGCCAAAAACTAAATTTTTGCTATAAAAAAAAAAGTATTCTTGATTAATGCAAGTTTCCACAAGAGAAATTATATAAAAATAAATGTATAGTCAAAACTATGGATAGGATTTAATCTTTAAAACAATTAAGAGGAATCACCTTAAAAGGTGAGTGTCCAAGTCTCTAATTTGGAACTTAAGATGAAGATTCATTATTTGTTGAACTTTCCTAATATTTACACATGCAATTGGAGATTTATTCTTTCGACTTTGATGAAATGCTTGTCTTAAAATTCTTTCTACCTAAGCTAATTGCTTAAGGACAAGCAATGGTTTATCCTTCACAGGCATTAGGAATGCCAATATATGTGGCTCCTCCTAGTGTTTTTGAGGCACCATGATCTACCTAAGACTCCAATAGTAATGACAACACATTTCATTAGAAAACATATTGACATAGGGATACATGATATCATGTATCAAGTCTCTCAACAACTTGTTGGCATTTTTAAATCCATGGTTCATAACGAGGTGCAACAAAACAAGGAGTTTGAGGCCAAATGATTCAATTATAGTGACAATTCTATCACCAACACCCCGCAAATATTTCAAAGGAATCAAGTAGGGTTGTCCATGAGGAGTTGCAAACAGCTCTATTGAGTTGGGCCTCCCCAATTTTAGGGCCCAATTTTTTTATTTTTTTTTTTCTATATATATATATATATATAATGCATTGAAGATTTTAATATATACCAATAGCATTGAAGAGTTTACAACATGGAAACCATGACCTTAATGGTAAAACATGGAGATGTTAAACTCTTGTACTCTAGTTTAACTCTTGTGAGAGCTGATTTTTGTTTTTTTATCATTTAATTTTTTTTCCAACATATTAGGGCCTCTTTTTTGCCTAATTTTTATGGATTTGAGGTTTATTATATCCTAAATACTATCTCCTCTTCTTCCAATAAGCTCTAACAACAAACATTATAATTTCTTTTTTGCTCTTTTAAAAAAATTGTGTTTTTATTTTGACTAGGAGCCTATTTTTATTTGAGAATCGTGCCTCCATTTTTGTAGGAACGACCCTGGAATCAAGGTATCACAAGTGTTGTTAAGAAAAGCCAGCCAATCATTACATTGGTAAGACCTCAACAGGTTCAGCTAATACCTATACAACAAGTACCTTGTACTTATAATTCTCAACCTAGTACTTTTGATGCGACTAACCTTGGAGGACACCCATTGGTGATTGATAGATACAACCAGGATAATATTCAAGTTAGACATGTATATATGGCAAGGATAATATTGTATGGTAACTCACATCTTCAGAGAGGGAAACTAGGTAGCTGACCTTTTGGCTAATTATGACTTATCTTTAAACTCTATGTTTTGCTGTCAAGAAGTTCCTGATTTCATCTTAGATTCTTTTGTAAAAAACAAGTTGGGCTGGACTAACTTTAGAATTTCTTGACCTTGGGAGTTTCGGCCTAGTCCCATCCCTTTTGTAATTTCTCTTTCTTCTTCTAATATAGTTTTGGTTGGTTGCTCTTTGCTTCCAACCTCTTTTTGCTAAAAATAAAAAATATGGCAAGGAGGTCACCTTAACTGGAAGGACAAAATGGTATGCCGTAAGTCTCCCCTTATGGCAACATTAGACAAGCAAACACCATGTCTTACACAGTAGATTATCTGATTCAACAGCCATAGGTAAGTTATGCACTTATACTAGCTAATCCTACAACATACCTGTCACAATGTGATGTACCTTTACCACCTCTGGTGGGTTTGAAGACACATACGTCTGTCTTGGGTTATGGTGGTGAACAACCATGGGTTCCCAATCCAATTCGCCAATATAACACTTTGTTGGTTCCAGGAGCTCCTTGGAGAAACCACAGTTATTCCAACCAAGAGTATCCATGGGAAATACCCCCCATTCCCCACCTTAGGTTCAAGCTCAACAAGGTTTCCAAATTGCCAAGAAAATGTATGGTGCCAACTAGTTGCAGTCAAGTAAAGACCTTCAAAACCGTAATTGATGAATCCCAACATCATAGTTGATACTATCAAGAGATACTTTGGAATACAACTAAATTCCATGGATAGGTCTTTGTATAGGATAACTTACTCTGATTTTGCTACCTTGTTTAGGGAAAGATGTCAAATCAATGATGGAGAACATTGGAGTATTTACTGCACAATTCAGTAAGGGAAATAATGAATTTCACAAACTCCATATGTTCCCTTTATCATTGACAACAATAGTGTTTGCATGGTATTCCACTCTCCTACCAAACTCGATACAAACATGAGTATACATGGAAAAGTGTTTCCATGACAGGTTCTATTGGCCTCAACGCGAGGCTACAAAAAATCGATTTAATGAATTTAAAGTACAAAGTGGATGAATTGGCTGATGACTTCATTTAAGAGTTAAAAAAAATGACTTGAGTATGCTAAATATAATTTCCTAACGCTGAATGTGCATCAAAGGCCATTAAATGCATGATCAAAACAAACTGGTTCATGAGGAGCACACATAAAACAATTCACTTAAGAGAAAGAAAAGAGACATAATAGCCAATCTAACAACATATATCCTAATGGCTGAGATCATGAAAAAGGAAAAGTTATACATGTCATTCCTTGAGGTCAGCCAAAGTGAAGGTCATAAGTTCATCCAAAGATAGAATGGAATACACCTTTGACATCATAAAAGCTTATCAAATATTGCAAATGGTACAACTTTTACAACCACGACAGGACTGATTGTATTGTCTTCCGGAAAGCTATTCAAAAGTCTATTAAGTAGGGTAGGTTTAAACTAGCTGATAAATGGATGGTAGAGATGGCCATTGGTACGGATCTTTTCACAGTTGTTGAATGACCATGGTATCGTTCTCTAAACCCGAAGGCCAGTTTGGTGTACATGATAGAATATCAATAGGATATGATAAAAAGTTGGATAATGATATGATAGGATAATGGCAGGATAAACATCTATCATATCATGTGTTTGGTTCACACATGATAAAAAATATGATAGCATTATTTTATCATATCATGTGTTTGGTGCATACTTGACATAACGTTGACACTTTATGAACAAAGACACAACTTTATGGGTTTCAGTGAATGAAAGGGTTACACTTATTGATGAATGTACGAAGGTTTGAATCAACAGTGGCTTCAAAGTCGGTAGACCTCCTAAGGTGGGACGAATTCTCATCCATTGGAAACTTATTATGAAGAAATCTCCAAAGCAAGAAATACTTGAAAGGAGGAATGAAAGATTTCCAAATTAATTTTCCCCAAGAAGTTGTATGAGTAGTATAGTGGAAGTGGTAAAAATCATCAGGTTAGATCACCATCACTGGTTCTAGACCAAATGAGCCTATCAAGACAGAGATTGATAGGCAAGACTAGCTTCTTGATATCTTCAATCAGACCAAGATATACAACACAAATGAATTGAGAAATAAACCAGTTAACCTTATGATCTACACACAATACTTGTTCATGTTCAACTTCTCCAACACTGATATTTGATTTCAGATCGAATCCAAGGTCAATTTCGTAAATCAACATTGATGATGACTCTCACGGTGATAGTCATCATATGTGGTGGTGTTTCTTTAGCCTTCCAAATTCACCATCCATAATAAGTTTCCAATGGATGAGAATTTACAAACCAGGGGTTTATGGCATCAAGATGCATCTTATGTGGTCTAGGAATAGAAACTTATCCTCATTTGTTTCTTCAGACTGTTCATTCTTCTTCCAGTATCCAAATAAGATACATCTCATTAGCCTCCATAACTTTTTTTCTGAATTCTGTCAGACTTCTCATAATCAAATCATATTTCAAAATACTCAAGTCAAGCTCTTTATGGTTAATATGATATAATAAGCTTAGGGAAAATCTTGCTTTAATTAGGAATTTGTGACCTCATTTGAAACAACTTTAATACAATAGAATTCCATCTCAAATCTCAATGAGATTATTAGTGAGGAATGACATTCATTTCTCATATTTCCTTTCATGATAATACTAAGCCAAAATAATTTTCACAATATTTCAAAACTTGCACCAATCTAAAAATAAGAGTAAATTATTTAATGAAACAAAAGTACATTCATAACAGCCATATAGAAATGGATGAGAGTACAAAAACAGAGTAATTAAAACATAAAGCTTCCAACATTCCCATGATGTATACTCATTTATATCAACTACTATGGGAAAATGAAAAAGTCAAAAGAGAAAAAAACAAAAATCTTACAAAAATATTAAAGAATCAAACTCAGTGCCTCAGTACTTGACTTTTCATTGTTGAATCAAATGATCAAATGTATTTTATGCCACAGCTGGCATGTCCTTGAGCCATGCATCCAATGGTTTTCCAATTGAGTAAACAATGAAACCAATCTCACGTAACTTCTCAGCGTCGACAACGTTCCTTCCATCAAAAACAAATGCTGGTTTTTGCATGTTCTCATAAATCCTCTGGTAATCAAGTGTCTTGAACTCATCCCATTCAGTCAGAATGCAGATACCATGTGCATCTTTTGTTGCTTCATATGCATCCCAAACCACACTCACTTTCTTCACAGTTGTTGGACTCATTGGCTGCAAGTGGATTGGATGGTCCCAATCAAACTTGTTCATGGATAGATCCCTCTGGATTTGGTCCTCAGTAACTTGTGGGTCGAATATGCTTATGTTGGCTTTATCGCCGAGCAGCCCTTGGCACACATCAATGGCGGGAGTCTCCCTTGTGTCACCGGTATCCTTCTTGAATGCGAATCCAAGAATAGCGATCTTTTTGTTTGAAACCGTGTTGAACATAGATGCAACTACACGGTTCACAAAACGGCTCTTCTGATAATCATTAATCTTGATAACTTGTTTCCAGTACTCCGCAACCTCCGGAAGGCCGTTGCACTCACAGATGTAGACAAGGTTCAAGATATCCTTCTGGAAGCAAGATCCACCAAAACCAACACTAGCGTTGAGGAACTTGGGTCCAATCCTTGAGTCAGTGCCAACAGCATAAGCCACTTGTTGAATATTTGCACCGGTAGCTTCACAAAGTGCTGACATTGCATTAACAGATGAAATCCTTTGAGCCAAAAAGGCGTTAGCAGCGAGCTTAGATAGCTCAGCAGACCAAAGATTTGTGGTTAGTATCTGTTCCTCAGGAACCCAATGAGCATAAACACTCTTCAATGTTTGAACAGCTTTCAGGCCTTCAGGGGTTTCCCTGCCTCCAATAAGAACACGGTCCGGATTAAAAAGATCTCTGATTGCGGTTCCCTCAGCAAGGAATTCCGGGTTTGATAGAATCTGAAATTTGATTCCCTTGCTATTGTGAGTCAAAATTTTCTCTATTGCCTCAGCAGTTTTGACAGGGACAGTTGACTTCTCAACGACAATTTTGTCAGACTTTGAGACATCGGCAATCATACGAGCTGCGCTCTCCCAATAAGTCAAATCTGCGGCTTTGCCAGCACCGAGACCCTGAGTTTTAGTCGGAGTGTTAACAGAGACAAACACTATGTCAGCCTCAAAGACATGCTTTTCAACATCTGTGCTGAAGAAGAGGTTCTTGCCACGGCATTGCTTTACAACATCATCAAGGCCAGGTTCGTAGATTGGAAGCTGGTCACTGTTCCAGGCTGCAATGCGGGGTTTAGATATGTCGACAACAGCCACTTCAATGGATGGACACTTAAGTGCAATGACTGCCATTGTTGGACCACCGACATATCCAGCACCAATGCAGCAAATCTTCACCATTTTGCTTTTTGAATTAACCTATCCAAATCAAGATTCAAACGGATCAGTAATAACAAAAGCATACAAAAGAAGCCCCTTTGACATTGACACCCTCTAATGACAATTAACATGTATTCTATCAATTAGCACTAACACTGCATAATATAGCCATGATCACAGTTTCCAGCTACTAATCTATTATCATCTTGGAGAAATAATACATCCAGAATAGACCAAAAAATTTACATAATGAAGGTTCAATTCTATCTCAATGAGTTCAAATTGTAGATCAAAATCATTTTGATACATCATAACATGCATCGGCCTATTGTCAACCTTCATTAGAGAATCTTAAAAGTTTGACTTTCTTGGCCATCTAAACTACATTTAAAAAATAAAAAAAAACACATGCATCCACATCGAGATTAATGAATATGCACCGTTAGAGTAAAATAGTTTTACACCGACAACCAATGAGAATTCATGATGTTGCCACGTAAACTCAATTTGATTCTGATTGGACGTCAATGTAAAACTAGTTTACACTAATGGTGCGGTGCATATCCCATTCTCTCATTCAGAACCAACACCATGTTGGTTTCTTTTGCATTAAAAATAAATATCGAATCAGATCATGAGATCTATAACATGAAAATGACATGTATAGCACATGAAACCATTAAACAGATTCCAAAAATACAGATCTAACACAAACACATGCACAGGTATATGATTTGATTAAAAAAAATCAGCATGACTATAAGTTGACCATTCAAACCAATCTCACAAAATCAGATCTATCACCAACTGAAGAACAATGAACTAAATGCATGTGATTTCACATTTTCAATGCAAAAATGTAACTAATTCCATTAGATCCATTACAAATTCAATTCAGATCAAGTTCTTAACCAAAACCCATCAACAAAATCCAACAAAAACATCAAATCAAGCTCAAATTCAATCAACAAAACAACACACAAAACTGAAAATTGCAACAGATCCATCTCATTTTGAAACCAAACCCATCAATCAAAATTCATATATAACAAAAACAAAACCGACCCATCAAGTAAAAACACATGTAAACACTGAAATCAAGTTAAATTTGAAAACTTGCAATCCAGAATGCATGATTCAACTATAATTGACACAAAAAAATGAATCTTGAAATAGAGAAAAAAAGCTGAAGAAAAATGGAATTGTAGTGTGAAATTTTTTACCTAGAGAGATGAGTGATGAAACCCTTTTGACTTGAGGGAGAAGAGAGAAGAGAGAAAGGTTTTGTGTGATTTGGAAGAAGAGAAGAACGTGAGAATGGTTATATATACGCAACGAAAATTTAGCTAGGAAGCTTGTTATTACCAAAATGTACTCGTTTGGTGTAATTGTCAAAAGAAAAATATTTTCTATTTTTTTTAAAAAAATAGAAAAAAAAAATGAGAATCTAGAAAAAAAAATTGTTTTAAATGGGTAGATATTTTAAAAAGTATACATAAAAACCATTCTCGTTTTTTTTTGACAAATGATTTTTTTTTAAATGTATTTTTCTCATGGTTATTAAATACAAGACTAATTGAGAAATCTCTAAAAATTAATATTTAAAATATTATGAATAAGTGGAGAATCGGGGATCGAACCTCGATCTCTTCATATAATATACAATGATCCTGCCTATCGAGTTAAGTTCACGAGGAATGTAATCACATTTTTCTATAATCACGTTCATGAGGAATGTAATCGCATGTTTCTATAATCATTTGTTTCTATAATTGTAAACGTTTGTTTTGTGCTCTTCACTCTTGGCTATTAGATATCCTCTTAGCTAGAAGTGGGACAATTTATGTAGTTGGTGGCGAAGATACCCTACCTATATCAAAAAACCAGTTTGGGTTCTCTAATTTGTTGAGTCTATCTTAGATGTGATTCTCACATTGTTGTTATAGATTCTAATTCAACACCATTGTCACATCTACTTTATTCTCTATGTTTTATTTCAAACTCTTATGCATGAAATGACTTATGTTGCTTGTTGTTGTCATGACAGGAATTTGATGATATGTGAATCAGATTCATGTTAGCAATTGGTTCATTTGCCAACTTTTCAAGCCTGGTTGGTGGTCGCAGATGGTCACTCTTCATCTTTTCTTGCAACCTGATTTCGCCCTCTTACATGACTTCATTGGATTATGTTCGTGATGACTTCTTGATTGTTAGGATTTATTAGGTCTGATTCCACTTATATTGTTCTCTCAGTTATCACTATGTATCACCTGTTTGGATCTGTATTTTTTTTTTTATTTAATCCACTTTTCTCTTAAAAAAATAATTGGTAAAAAAACCTAAATTATTTACGTTCCCCGAAATAAATAAATTATGTTAAATACACACAATCATAATTGACTTTTCAATAAATAATACTTTTTCTAGTCAAAAAGAAAAATAATGTTTTCATTAAACATTGCTTAAGACTTAAAATTGTATTATTTTAATATAATTACTTTTTGAAGAAATTATTCTTACATTTTTTTTTTCTGATCTACTCTTACATTCTTTTGGACACATGCTTAAATGACACTCATTCATCTATCTCACATTGTTTGCCCTTAATTATAGAAAACGTTAGCTCCTAATATATGATGATTAATTAAAAGTAAGGGTGGCAACTAATGTGGTTTGTTCAGTGCATCATTGAAACGGCTACGTTGACTACAACTTTGCTTTACCTAAATAAAAGAGTTCTACAGATTTTCGTAAATGAATTCAAATAAAAATTGATTTAAGCATATACGTTTATTTAGAAAACTGGGTTTTATAGGTGATTTTAGAAAACTTATATATAAATTTTTTTAATTTCTCATTGTATTTAGAATTAAATATTCAAGTATGGTATTTTTTTCTGTAGAAGAGAATATATACGGTAGCAGTACAAATTTAATGTATATTTTAGTCCAATTTATTTTTTCCTTTAATCTATCTTGTATCATAAAATAAGTATACATAGTTAATGTGGTGGTATGATTTAGTTAGTATTAGAAATGGTGTTGGCGTGGATCTAGGAAGGTGGATCGACAGTACGTAGTTTAAGGTGTGAGTTAGGAGATGGAACTTGAACGTTATCTTGTTAGAATTCTTGATTAGACGAAGGAACTTTTAAGGTAAGGTTCGGCAGCCTTTTTTATATTTTTGATAATAAAATGGTAACAGTGGCCGAGATGAAGCAATTAGGTGAGGGTGAGGGTGGAGAGGCTTGGAAATGGTGAAGGAGATTATGGGTTTGGGAGGAGGATCAATTGGGAAGTGTTGTGTTTTGTTAAATCATATTGTTTTGGAGATGCATGTTGATGACATATGGCTTTGGAATTGTTTGGTCTCAGCGGATCAAAACATCATTGTTGAAAATACTCATTTAGCTGGAATAAAGAGGCTCATCTGAAAACAAATATCTTTGTGTGGCGGCTTCTTCGTAATTGTATTCCAACGAATGACAATCTATTCAGGAGAGGGTGATCTTGGCTAATGCTCAACTTTATGTAGGAGGGTGTGGTAATTTGGAGAAAGCTGGTCATATTTTCCTGCATTTTGACTTTTACAAACAAATTTAGAATGTTTTTTACAACTAGTTAGGCTTCTTCATGGCCAACCCATATCGTATTTCGAGTCATTTTATTCAAGTTGGTGCGTTCAGATGTTTTTCAAAACATTCTTGAGATATTTTTCATTTGATTTTCTACTGTTTTTATTTATCTAGAGAGAAAGAAACACTTGAGTTTTCCAACAAAAGGAGGATAATATATATCATCTTCTTGACAAAATTAAGATTCAGTCTTATTGTAATTGAAGATGAAACACGTCAATTTTGCTTTTAACTATCATATATGGTGGCTTAATCCTCTTAATATTTGGGAGGTGTTTTGTATCGCCGGTGTTTTGGCTTTCTTTCTAGTGATTTATCCCATGATTTGATATAACTGGTACCTTTTTATAAAAATGTCGGTTAGGCCAATGCAAAACTAAAAGTATTTTTGTCATAAAAAAATTCTTTCACAATTTTATTTTCTACGTAAAGTGTGAATGGGCAAAATTGGAAACTTTGGTTATTTTATGTAATATCAACGAATTCTTAATTTCATGGTTTTCTTTGTTCTAATATGCAACTGGCACATGGCAAAAACTAAGTTCACAGCTTCCACACGTTTTGCCGGTGCGTCAAACTATAAACTTCAACATGAAGCACCACATTCTCATCACTACCACCTTCCTAGATGTTCATATTATTTATTTAAATATTACTACTATATACTAAGAAAGAATATGATTAATTAATTACTGTGAGCTGTAAATTAAGAAATTTCTCGTGCTGGCCATATTCTATATTATTTGTACTTTATGCTAAGGGAATGTACCAATATGCATTATTAGATGTAAATGTGTGATTCAAGTAAAGATTTTGGATTATAAATGGACCATAAAAACTTTAGGCACACATGAACTGGACGGGGATGTGGGAAGAGGGGGAATTAAAAATCGTAGTCTTATGTACTTTTCACTTCCAATCATGCTTCAAGATCTATCACACTTTACTTTACCCAAAAAAATAAAAAATCTACCACACTTTTTGCTCTTTTTAATGTGATGTCTAATTTATTTGTGTTAACGAGCTTTTGTAATTTGAAGTTCAACTGAGATTTAAGTAAAGTCTGGTCAAAAATTATTTTATCAAAGAATTTATTTCAGTATTTATTTTTTGTAAAGCTTATTAACCATTTGAGATCAATTCGTCCTTTTGTGGTGTCTAATTTAACATAATTGATATGAATATGTTGTTACATAAAAGAATGGAAATAGCTTGAAAAGTGTTTACTTAAAAATATTTTGGTCATTTAGAAAAAGCAGTCCTATAAATATTTAGAATTTTGTTTAGTCCTTAAAAAATCTGCATTTTTTAGTTCCTATAACAATTTTCGTTAGCGTTTTTAGGGACAAAAAAGTTAATGAAATTTTTTACAAAGATTAAAAATACTGATGAAAAGTTTTACAAAACTAAAAAGTTCACCACTAAAGTATGGTCGTATTTAAAGAATGTGTATTATGACATTATGAGTGACTTGTTAACTCATTATTCAACATGACTCGTGTAATCAATGACTATTTTAAAAAAAAAAAATCAATGGTGGGAAAAATGTCTGAAATTTGAAGAATTCAAGAACTATTTTTCAAAGTTAGAAATGAGGACCAAACCGAAAACAACATAAATTCGATGCCGCTAAAACTAAAAAAAGATGAATCTATGAATAAATTCACATCCTCCAAGTTAATATTACAAAAATGGCAAAATGTCTACAAAAGTGACAAAATTAAAGTGATCAGAGTAAACATGATTCAGATCTGTAGTGTATGATCAACTCATCAATGGTTGAATATATATAGAGTTGAATTTTATCTGTCAATTAGAACGGAACAGACACTCCAACGGAGTAAAAAATCAAATTACATTGCACAAGACGGCAAACAAAACAATGGGTTGTTCATAGTTTTACTTTATTTTGTTGGTAACAATTTTACTTTTATTCTGTAGCCATAATAATTACTACAATTCAATTCGCAATATACTAACTGACAGTAATTAATGGAGCAGGATTTCATGTGCCTTTAGGTATTGACCAAAGCACCATGATTAAGCTACCTTTCTAATGAAAGCAGTTGTGCAAACTTCAAAACTACGAATGAACTTTGCTTTAGATGTTAGAAAATGAATACTAAATATTGTGTGCATTTTAAGCTACTAAAAGAAACATTTAACAATTTCAATAACTATAACTTAAAATGAAAAGGAAAAAAAATACTTGAATGATGCATGGTCATGATGTGCAAATCATGATTCATGACAGATCTCAAATAAAAGTCCAAGTGCAACAAATAGAAAAACTAAAATCAGGTATTCAAATAAAAACTAAAATAATTTTTGTAACAATTTCAATAGGTTGACTTGTGACCTTATTGTGTGTTTCAATTTGTCCTTGTTTAGACATATTCATCATGTGCTTTTTTTTTTTTATAACTGTATTAACAATAAATTTTACTAGAGTTTGGTTAATTTTTTTCAAAGACTTTAGTTTTTCATTTCAGTCTTGGTTATAATAATAAAATTTAACCATAAACAAAAACAAAAAACTAAAATTCAAAGAAAAAGATAAATATAATTATTATACCAAGTATCCCATCCCATTTTTTTATCAATGTAGAACAAAAACAAAGTTTGAATATATGTCATATAACAAGCTCGCAGCTCTTTTTATATGCACCAAGTGTTGTGGTGCTTCATTGAACCTTCAATGTGGGACTCTTATGAAATAGCTCTTTTCATGTAACTTTTAATAATGTCTCAAATTCTGTTTATTGGAATATTTAGATTAGATTATTTTATTTTCATGTATACCAAAAAGAATCAACTAGTCATGTTCCAATTTCAAGCCAAGTGAACAATATCTCGATAAAATGGTGTATCAAATTTGAGGTCGGAACATTGACGTCGTTTTTAGAAATATGAATGTGAATGTTTATAAACTATTCTTATTCTTAATTAAGGTGATCGATTATGGTGTAATCCAGTATGAGATTTCATTTTGTTGGTGCAAACCATGTTATTTGGAGCAGAAGCTGCTGTACATGTTGTTGTCTCTGCAATGTGTGTTCATGCTGCATTTTAACAAGAAATATTGCTCTGTAATGTAGGAGTAATTTCATGTGACCTTAAGAAGTGGATAGGTGAGTAGGTGGGGTGGTGCTTGGACTGATCTTGTTATTTTTTACACTTCTTAAGCTTGGGGGAGAACCTATCATTGTATTTTGCTTCTTAAAAAAAAATACTTATTCTCAAGTAATGTGAGATTCATTTTTTTAATTCAAATTAAAATAATCAATCAAGAAAATAGTACATAGTCTAAGTTACAAAAACAAGCCTCCTTTAACTATAACACACTCTAAGTTTCTCATTTAGGTTTAAAGCTTTTAATATTGACCTTAATATTGGACTCGTGAGTTAGACACAAACTAGGTAGTTTTACTTGTGTTGTCGAACTCATCACGAACTGATGTGGCAGTTAGTGATTGGTTTCTTATAGCACATACACGCTGTGATTTCTACTCATTCTTGAACTACACATTACTTCTTCCTTTATAATTACAACGCGTATCGATTATGTTTTTGATAAATAGCAATACTAGAAATAAAATATGACAGTTATGGTCAATTATGTTTTTATGAATTCAATTTATGTTTTTGACAATTAAAAAATTTATATTTAATTTATGTAATGTTAAAAAAATTCTAATTTTTTTGGAAGAGACTGCTTATAATATTTTAAACATTTTTATGGAATTTCATTTAAAAATATGAAAGATACACATAAGTTGACTTAAAAGTATGGATCAAAAGTGGTAATTGAAAACTTATAGAGGACTAACACAATTTTGTCCGAATTTAATTATCCATCAATACATGAGAAAGAATGGTCTATCTAGATGGATGAAAGAAATATTATGTTGACAACTTTTTGGGTGTCTAACACACACAATATGTTTATAAGGATAAAAATATATGTGACCTTGTTGGGTTTTTATCTCACTATACTCAACTTTTAGCAATAATTGTCTTCTTATGAAAAGAGTCATAAATATATGTATTTACTTATTGTCATTTCAGTCCATACATGAAAAGAGTTATTGTGAGTATTGATAGATTATTTTAGTCTCATGGACTATTTTGACCAACAAAGTGGACAATCAAAGACTATTTTGAAATTTTGATACATTTAAAGATTATTGTGACTACTCCTTACACATTCAAGGACCAAAGTGACTATTACTTCTTTTCTTCTTCTTCTTCTTCCACCTGGACTTATTTTTTTCAATGGAATTTTACTTTCTCATGTTGCTTAAGAATGAAGAAGAAACGGTTTTAATTTCATATCTATGAACTTGATTAGGGTTCGTCAATTTTGTTAGTTTATAATGAATTATTTTAAGGGTAGCATTCTCGTATTTTTGAGTTTGGTTGAGTATATACCCAAATTTCCCTTTTTTTACTGAATTAATTTTTGTCATAAAACTTGCCTTTTTGTGAAGTGGGTATCTCATTTTGCAACTGTAGAGGTTAATCCATCGAGTCATGTAGGACTAAAGTTCTTGCTTGTAACATTGAATTGAGTTGAAGAGATGGTAGGAAATAGTAAGTGGCTTTGACATTGATAGGCAACAAATATATGACTATATTGGTTTTAGTATAAATGGCTTGTCAAATCCACATGGACCAATTACAATTACCGCTATACAAGGTTGCTAAATTATACCAACCTAAAAACATTAATGTCTAAGTTAGAAAGTGTGTATCTTTTCACTTTGACATAAAATCCCTTGCCATTAGTTTAAATTAATTATAGCCAAATGACAAACATGTAAATTTGAACATAATGTTCTTAATTTACACCCAATTTACTATTTTATACCAACTTTATTTATAAACAAAGAATTAATGAAACATATTTGTATACATTTATGTACATTTTGACTTAATTCATGTTTATATTTGTGTGTTCCAAAAGAAAAATGCGTTTTTGTTAAAAAAAAAAGTGTTATAATAAAATGGGTCTAAGTTAGGAAAGTGAATGCAAATTAACACATATTTTTAGTAAAAGTTACAAAAGAAACCATCTAAGAAGGTGCAAATAATAAGGTGCACAGTGTCTAAATAAAAAGATGCACAAGTGTACATAACTATTATTTTTTACTTTAAAAACTAAATTTTACTAAGTTTGTTATTTTTCCTTAAATTTGGAAACCCACTTTCAGACATAGACTATATTAATAAAAAAAAAAAAAAAATTGGTGCAAAGGAGGGCCAAAGCCTAAAGAGAAAGAAAACTAAAAAATTAAACGGACGTTCCTAGGCATGCAAGCTCCGGAAAAATCATCAAACAAAAGACTCTGAAGCTCACTAGGGGGATTCTCCAGAATATGAAAATCTAGAGAATCCATCGAAATGCTGAAATTAGCAAGCCAATCTGCACTTTTGTTGTCTTCACGGCAAGTATGGGTAATTTTGACAGTCCAACTCAAACTCAAAAGTTGTCGAATACGCTTGACCAAGGTAGGAGTCGTTCCACCAAAATTGCAATTTTCAGTAATCATGTCGACCAAAACCTTTGAGTCAC
>Ga0228711_1007625_pt1 | contig 15581 bp, 7 predicted proteins | sample MedpolnodulmetaG_2_FD_177996 | JGI IMG/M metagenome (GOLD analysis project Ga0228711, IMG submission 177996) | Root nodule microbial communities from Medicago polymorpha collected in Santa Monica, California, United States - brown nodules | ecosystem: Host-associated > Plants > Roots > Nodule...
GTTTAATTTTCAAGCTTTGAAGCCAAGGTAGTGAGGTACATGAAGACCATTCAACCATTCAGCTGCAGACTTGGGTCCAGCTTGGAGCCATATACCAGCGGTGAATTTGGTAGCCTCAGCCCTGCTAATGACACCGTGATAACCCCTCCACTTGACCCTCCTAGCAACATTGGCACCAGGTCCAGTGTTGGCATACTCTGCATAGTAACATGTGTTGTGATTTTGTTCTCCTTGCCAAATGGTCCATCCATCTGGATGAATGAAATCACCAATGGTGGATTCCATGACGACAGTCTTTGCTAAATACTTCCATGGTCTGCCCAAGTAAGACCTAATTGTGAATCTTTCAGGGAACAATGCTGCTTCTGGGATGATATTGCAGTCCTGGATCACAATACCAGTATTCAAATTCTGGACGTCTGATCCGTCTGCGGTAACTGTGTTGAATTGCCCTTTGCCAGGCTTTCTTACAATGATTGTAGAGTGTTGGATCAAGGTAGCAGATGTTCCAAAGATGAAGTCAACGGTACCAGAGACAACACAATTGCGGTAGTACTGCCTGTTGCTTTGAACGTACAAGCTGTCTTGGTAACCCAGGATATGGCAACCCACCAAAGCAGACATATCACCTTGGTTTCTAAATGCCACAGCTTGGTGACCATCAGGACCGGCTGTGTTCTCAAATGTCATTGCCTTTCCAATGAACCCCATTGCGGTGTTGGCTGCATTCATGGATAATCAATTAATTAGTAATTTCGATCACATTGGCTATATATGTCAATGTTATATGTGTATTTTATATATATCTTTTCAATGTTAGTTATGTTTTCTTCAAAAATGAATTTTGAGAGTGATGCCACTTTTTCTCATATACTCTTTCTTCATTCATAAGTACATAATTAATTAAATAAAATAAAAAAGTTTTGATCGATGATAATTGAATCACGTACCGAAGGTGGCGGTTTGCATGGTCTTGACACCAGCAGCAAAGCTCTTTCTACCGGTGACAATGGTCCTTGCAGGGCCATCACCATACATAAGAATGTTAACAGCGTTCTTGGGGACAGTGATGTATTCGTCATAGACACCGGCTTTAACGTAGATAACATATCTGCCTTTGTTTCCCTTAGGGTAAGCGGCAAGAGCAGCCTGGATGGTTTTAAATTGGCCGCTACCATCCTTGGCAACAACAGCATTAGGCCTAATATTTGCTCTCCAATTTTTTCGTTGCATTTTAGCCAAAAGCTTGCGATCAGAAGCAGAGATCCATGAAGGGTATCCTTGATCATCAACAGTCACCTCAGAATTAAGAAGACGACGGGAAGCAGGTTTGATATCAAACTTCAAGTTGAATTGCTGGAGGATGTCGGACAAACCAGTCACAATGTCAAGGGCAACAGCGGTAACCTTTTGTACGCTGTCCAAACTCTGAACATCTAATTGCTCCTTGATCTTCTTCTCACCATCATTTGCATCGTCAAATCCTTCCATACAAGCTTGTCTGTAAGAGATAACCGCACTCAACCAATTCCTCATATCAGCGGTTTGGTCATGAACAACTTGAATGTTGCTGTCATGAACACATTTGGTGGAGAGGTCAAGACTGTCCAAAGCGAATTGCATCAAGTCCTTGCAGTCATTAAGAGCCATCTTGGCACCATTTTCCTTTCCATACTCAGTGGTGAGCCTTTCACTCATGTTAAAGGCCTTAATGACATTGTCAGTGGCTGCCTTCACGGTGGCTGCTATGTAAGCCTTAGGGTCAGCGGCATCGGCGCCACGCACAGAGCTAAGAGTTTCATGGCAGAGTTTTTGGTCTTGTACATTTTGGCACATAATTCTAAGATTTCTTTGTTGAGTTTGAACCTCGGGGTCTTCACCATTTTTGCGAACAGCGACAACAACACCGATGGCAACACCTACAACGAGAATAAGAGAAACAGCGGAGATAATTACCTTTCCCGACATTTTTTTTTATTTTCTGCTCAAATTATTTGAAGACTAGTTTCCTCCCCTTGGGTGTTTTAGTAGGGGAGGCTTATTGGAGATTCCAGAACTGTTATGGGATGATGTTATGGTTTTTATAGGTTATCAATAAAAGTTTCAACCAACCAAAGTAAATTCTATATCTGGCATGTTTTTTAGATGATAGGCAGATAATTGTCGTAGACTTCTCGGTTAATTTAAGGAATGGGTTGAAACACTGTCTACCACTATTTTTCTTTTCTAAAATTGCAAATTTGTTGTGATGTTTTGCAAGAGAACAGCATTTCTATAATAATGTTAATTAATATTTTGAGTTAAATTGGACAAGGTTGACAGACATTTTAATGTCTAAAATTAGTTGAAGGAGACCATTTCTAGGATCTCGAGGTTTTTGTGTGTATGAGTGTGATCTTGAATAGGGCTGCCATTACCATTGTACCATTGTGGATTTGTATATCATAACTGATAATAATAATTTAGGATAGTTATTTGGTACCATATTGAGTTGTGGTTGACTCGCATTAATCCATTATCGTTCTAGCCAAGTATAACTTTTAGGAACTACAGTAGTTTAAACTACTTTTGTTATATATTTTTATACAAGTTCAATTTAATAAATGAACTATCAAGTATGTTAAATATAAACCTTCAAAATACTCTTGATATTTAGAAGTTTAATGACAAGTCCTTCAAAACTAGGAGAAACACTAATCGTAAATGCCGGTCTTTAGGGGTGCAACAAGGCCTATAGAACAAGAAAATTGACTGTTAATAGATAAAAACAGTCACTAAATGTTAATTGTTATTAGATAAAGGTTCATTGATATTCAGGCTATATGTTTTGTTTGAAATCTATCTACGGTCTTGTTTGTAGGTAAAAGCTAAACAAAAAAAACGATGACTCTTTTTAAATAGAGGATGATTGTTTAAATATTTTACGTTTTGTCGGGTGTTATTTACTATTTAAATAGATGATAAATTTTTAAAATTAAAATTGCACTTTTTTAATTAGGGGTCAATTTTTTATATTTAAATATGGCCTCCAATTTAATTGCCTGATTAGCTAAATCCTTACATTATAGTCGATGCTAAGAAAATTTAATATATTAGGAAATCAGGAAGATTTGTTTGGACTGTAAAGTCATAAATGGAGAGAGCTTAACTACCCAACATAGAGTATTGGTGATGGACGTAAAGGTTAAGAGGAGTGCAAAGAGAAGAAGCCATAGTGGGGCTTCGCGAATCAAGTGGTGACATTTAAAGAGTGAAAAACAACGGATTTTCCAACACAAGATCTTAGAGGGAGGTTTCAAGCAACCACAAAGAAGCGCTAATGATATGTGGGACAAGATGGCACATGAGGTTAAAAAAGTAGCAAAAGCGACGTTGGGAGAGTCAAGAGGTTTTGGACCTAGGGGTAAAGAATCTTGGTGGTGGAATGACAGTGAGCAGAGAAGATTTCGGATCAAAAGATATTGTTTTAAAGATTGATCTAGGTGTAAGAATGCTGAAACTTGGGATAAATATAAGATAGCTTGGAAAGAGGCTAAGAAGGCTGTGAGCAAAGCGAGAATTCAAGCTTTTGAAGGATTATACCAATCTTTAGGTACCAAGGAGGGAGATAAATCTATATATAAGATTGCTAAGAGACAAGAAAGAAAGACGAGAGACCTGGACCAAATGAAGTGTATTAAAGATGAAGAGGGTAGAGTTTTGGTTCAAGAAAGAGATAAAAAGGATAGATGGAAGAAGTATTTCCACAACTTATTTATTGAAGGATATGAGATCTTACCGGACTCTCACAAGCTAGACATCAGAGAGGAGGACCAAAATTATAACTATTATTGTCAGATTCAAGAGAACTAGGTAAGAGAAGTGTTGAAAAGGATGAGTAATGGCAAGGCAGTTGGGCCGGACAATATACATATCGGAGTGTGAAAAATTCTTGGAGATAGAGGAATTGTGTGGCTCACCAAAAAATTTAAGGAGATTATGAGGACATATAAAATGCCAGACGAGTGGAGAAGAAGCACTTTAATTCCAATATATGAGAAAAAGAGGGATATACATAATTGCGCAAATTATAGGGGAATTAAACTAATGAGTCATACCATGAAGTTATGAGAAAGGGTGATTGAACGAAAACTAAGAAGAGAGACTTGAGTTACAGATAACCAATTTGGTTTTATGCCTGGGAGGTCGACTATGGAAGCGATTTACTTACTTCGACGTGTGATGGAGCGATGTCAGACGGATAAAAAATACTTGCACTTAGTTTTAATTGATTTGGAGAAGGCGTATGATAGAGTGCCTAGAGAGGTTTTTCTGGAAATCCCTAGAGAAGAAAGGGGGTTAGAATTGCCTATATTAGAGCTATCAAGGATATGTATAAGGGAGCTTCAACTAGTGTGAGGATGCAGGATGGGGCTACAAAAGATTTTCCTATAACAATAGGATTGCACCAAGGGTCAACCCTAAGTCCTTATCTTTTTACTTTAGTTTTGGATGTACTTACATAACACATCTAAGAGTTAGCACCGAGATGTATGCTTTTTGCAGATGATGTAGTCTTGCTTGGTGAGTCGAGGAGGAATTGAACGGGAGACTAGAGATATGGAGACCAGCCTTAGAAATGTAAGGTTTCCGTCTGAGCAGAAGTAAGACGAATTATATGGAATGTAACTTCAGCAAAAGGAGAAGTAGGTTTACCTTGGAGGTGAAAGTTGGAGATCATAACATACCCATATTACACAGTTTAAATATCTTGGGTCCATAGTACAAAATTATGGAGAAATAAAAGCAGATGTAAATCATCGTATTCAAGCTAGGTGGTTGAAGTGGAGAAGAGCCTCATATGTTTTGTGTGATAAGAAAGTACCACTTAAGTTGAAAGGAAAGTTCTATCGGACAACGGTCAGACCGACGATGTTGTATGGTACAAAGTGTTGGGCAGTTAAGAGCGAACACGAGAATCAAGTAAGTGTAGCGGAGATGAGGATGTTGCGTTGGATGAGCGGTAAGTCTAGACGAGATAGGATTAAGAATAGGCTTAGATGGCTTAGGCATGTAGAGAAGACTTGTAGATGTCGTCGTAAGAAGAGTAGATCAGATGGAGGAGAGTCGGGTCAAAAGAGGTAGAGGAAGATCTATGAAAACGATAAGAGAAACCATTGGAAAGGGTTTCGAGGACAATGAGTTGGATCAAAATATGATTTATGATAAAACACTATGACGTAATTTGATTCATGTAGCCGACCCCACTTAATGGGACTGGGATGATGTTTGATTGTTGTAGATTTTTTTAAGGGATTCTTTATTATAAGGATATTATTTTAGTTACATATGTGTGTGTATTCAGTCCGAAATAAAAATGTGTGTGTGTGTGTCTATATATATATATAGTTTACACCCACCTAAAATTTAGAATGTGTAACTTAGCAATCTAGGCATTCTCTGTTTAGAAAGAAAGAAAGAAAAATCACACTTGTTTTGAATAGAGCTATTAAAATGGATTTTTGCTCTTCTCCCAGCACAAAATACTCGTGCCCTGCAGCCATTCCCAAAATGTCTCTGCGCTAGTTAACTAGTGCAAGTGTTAATCTTTGCGCTACTTAACTAACGTTGCGTGAGTTAATTAACGCTGTGTTATTTAACTCACGCTACGTGTTGTTTTAAACAAGGCAGAACACCTCATTTCCTCATTTCTCATCTAAAATCTCAAAAATCTCTCTCAAATCACCCAAATCCAATATTCCTTCAATTTCAAATCAAACAACACTTCAATAACAAGTAAGTTTTCATAATCAAACACCATTAACCTTTTATGTTTATATGTTAGTTTTTTTCTCTTCAATTAGAATTTTTTTAGATTTAGGGTTTGTTTCAATTTTGGTTTTTTTGGCAAGAAATCATACAATGTTTACATGTAAATGACTTGTGTTGCTTAAATGTTTAGATGTTTGCATGTTTATGTTGTAGTTTTGAGTTTTAGAGAAATTTTTTAGAATTAGGGTTTGTTTAAATTTTGATTTTTTTTGCAAGAAATGATACAATGTTACATGTTAATGACTTATCTTGCTTAAATGTGTTTGGATGTTTGCATGTTAATGTTCTAGTTATGAGTTTTAGAGTTTATGTATAATTTGCACTCCAAATGTTTGATGAAATGTTTGAATGAGTTTTTCATTGATTGTTTTTAATTTCTTATTGTGTAGATTTGAAGCAATGTCTGGGTGGATCGACGTCCATGCACAATTCATCAGCGGAGAACCTCAAAGGTTGAAGGTTTGGTGCCTTGGTGTAACGTTAAGAGGTCTCAAGGATGAACTGAATGAATTCAACCAGGGAGTCAACCCCGGAGACACAAGGAGGGTGGAACACGTTCGGTATAAACGTCCAACGCTCGACGAGGGGAGAGTATCATTCAGTTGGGTGGAATTAACGAACGACGAAAACGTGACAAACATGTTTTGGGAGCACAGCATGTTCCAGTGGATCGATACGCGGGTAACGTTGTTGAGATCAACTGAAGATATTATCAATAGTCTGATTCTGCCAGAAGATCGTCATTAGGTACGGAATGAATGCACCTTCCAACTACAACAATTGTCTTCCTTTTAATGGGGTAAGAAAATTGTTGTAGTTGGAAGGTACAAACATTCGGTATAAACGTCCAGTGGATCGATATGCGTGTCAAGGAATGCACCTTCCAACTACAACAATTGTCTTACCCTGAAATGGAAATTCAAACTGGCTAAACGTCATGTCTCAAGCATTCACCCGGAAGTTCTATTGTTCCATTCAAAAGATTAAATTCATGTTAGGCTGGTTTAGATGAAGGTATTGAAGTGTTAAGGAATGCACCTCGTTCTTTTGACACTTCAATACCCTCATTTAAGCCGAGCCTAACAAGAATTTAATCTTTTAAATGAAACAAAAGTACTTCTGGGTGAATGCTTAAGTCCTGATGTTTAGCCAGTTTGAATTTACCATTTCAGAGGTAAGATAATTGTTGTAGTTTGAAGGTGCAACCCGAATGTAATGTAATGTAATGATAGGACATATTTATAGTTGATATACATGTTGTTTATGTAAAGTAATGTAACTTTTATTCGAATTTATTCAATAAGCAACTTTATTCGAATTCACGCTGAATTTAATTAGGCCTTTTTTCAAAAAAAATTTAATACGTAACTTTATTCGAATTTATTCAATACACAATTTTTATTCTAATTCACGCTAAAATGGAGATTCATAGATGGAGGGAGTGAGGAGGGTGAGAATGTGAGATGGTGTGAGGAAATGGAGAAGTTTAGAGGTGTATTTATAGGGGGAGATTGTAACATAGGTTATATCTACCATAAATATAGTCAAAAAACGTGGAAAAAACTTAACAAAAACGTGCAAAACCAATTAAAATGCATTAAACACCGTCCAAAAAAGGTGCTCTATTCAGTTCTGACCACTTGTCAACCTGCGTGAGTTAACTCGCGCACATGCCAGTGTTGCGTGACTTAAGTCACGTAGAGCTTATAAGGTGCGCTAGTTAAGTCATGTTGCGTGACTTAACTAGTGCAGGGGTATTTTAGACAAAGTTGCTGGGTGAGAGCGAAATGTGCAGGGAGAAGAGTAGAAATCATTAAAATGTGTCTAGCCATCGGACCTTTATTTTAACACGGGTGTAGCTATAAAAAAAACAACAAAAATCAATGATGGTACGCCTCTCAAACTGTTCAATCCATCGAATAGTAACTTTCAATTATTTTTTGGATGTAAACTCCGATTGAATAGTAACTTCTCATGATTATTTTTTCTTCAAAATTTGAGTAACTTTGAGAAATCTATTGAACAACCATCAAAATCAATCATATTTTTTTAGCCTAGACCAATTTAGCTTAATTGAATATGGATCACATTCGGGTGACCCATTTTTGGACTCACCTCTCTATGTTTATGTTAAAATCAATTAGTTTGAAACCCGTGCCATGTATGGGAAAATTAGTGCTGACCTTTTTTTATATATTTTAATTTACATTTTAATTTATATTGATAATATTTGTTAAAAAAAAGAGTAAAATCCATGTCAAAATGTATGCATATCTTATATATAAAGCAAATATACATATTTGAAATGAATTTTTTTATTCCATTGTTTCTCTTCATTTAAATTATTTTATCATTTTGAGTTTTAGACTTCGGAGTTACCAGGGTTAGAGTAGGCCTCAAGGCTCAGTAAACGTTAGTAGAGGTCCATACTAATAACAGAAGTTAAACACACGATCTCGCTGGTAAGTTAACTCTCTATACCAAGTGTGCTGACCTTCATTAAAGTAGACCCTATTTTATTATTTTTATGATATTCATTTTTATATTTGAGTACAATAGAAAATCTCTAGTTTTATTAATATAAATTGAAGTGGACCCTGTTAAAACATGATTATATTTTAAAAAATATATCTTACATGCTTGTTGACAATTAAAAATAGAAGAAGCTTGATCCAAAAAACAATGTGATATCCATGCAAAAAATATATAAAAAAAAAAAAAGCACCTGCTTGTAACCACTAAAATCAATTTAAATTGAAAAAAATCCATGTTAAAAAATGCATTGACTATGTTGATGGTTGTTTCAATAACAAAAAGTGTTTACTATATGAGCACAATTTTGGCTTTGAAGTTATTTCTAAGATATTCTATATCTTTTTTTTCAATAGTAGTTAGTAAACCAATAATATATAAGTAGAATAAACAATAGCATCACAGTGTGATAGTTTATATTATTACGATGAAATTGTTTATAAACAAATTTTCCAACCAACAAATTTATGTCAAAATCATCTTGAAAGATACCAACCCGTGGATTGAAATGATACAAATTTCATGGTAAATCATTATTGCTAACCCTTGTAAATTTAGTGTCATGCACTTTATCTATCTTGAAATTTAATAGTATGATATTCTCACGTGTTCTTGACTACATGGAACAAATGGATAATACAGACAACACATTCTCTCAATTATTTTACAAACATGTATATGAGCCTCTTTTTGGGTATTGCATGAATCCGATTTTCCTGGACAAAAAAAAAACCAAAATCCAAAATTAGATGTACCAAGAAACACTTTTAATTTAGTTTAATAACACTAAAAACAAAAAAAAATAGTGATAACCTCAACATCTATTATGACTATTTCAAATTAATGAATGTGACTCTTGAGATTTTGACAATTAAGTCACAAGACGCATTCTATCAATCCTCACCATAAGAAAAAAAATTCCAAGTAGAGTCTTAATAATATTTAGGTTAGCTATCATGTCAAAAGACTGACAAAACAAATATTTAGTAAAAAATATTTAACAAAAACATGGTTGCAAATCATGAACATAATAATAATAAAAATAATAAAGAAATGATAGTTTAGGAGAAAACAAATTGTTTAGGAAAAAATATAAAAACAACTGCTATGGTTTAACCCCATTTTTTCCCTAACACTACAACATTTGAGTTGGCATTCATGGTTGCAAATCATGATCATAATAAACAAAAATATAACTGAAAAAAGCACAAAAGAAAAATCGTTTAGGAAAAATAAGTATGAGAAATCACAATTTTTTAATTAAGATGAGTTTATCTAAATAATGTGCCTTCTCACCTTTGTGTCTTATATATTTATAGGATGCAAAGACCCCTCTTTACACTCAAAGAAAATTCAAAACTGATTAGCAATGATTAACAATAATACGACAATTAAATGGCATTTAAGGTACCAATCAAAATGATTATCAATTATTGATTACCAACACAAATTTCTATGCATTAATTTATACATTCAATCATGTTCAATAGAATATTCAGTAGTTTAAAATGATGATATTGAATTAATCTTCACAACCCCATAAAACAAGAAAATTAATATAAAAATCTTGACAATCAAACGTAGGCTCTTCTAACCAATTCGGCATTTGGTAGAATTCACTAATCAATTGAGAATCATTCTATTTTTTTTACTCAAATCATTCTATTTATTAAGATCTTATACTTGAGTTCAAAAAATAAGAAATGTATTCTGCTTTAAAATTGTGTCAGAGTGAAAACAATAAAAAAAACGAACTTTGTAGCTAATCTTTATGCTTCTTTTTTGGTTACCTATTTTTTTTAAGGTCTGGAGTTGGAAGGTTCAATAATTTTTTAAGGTTGATATTAATTATTATATGTTGTTTGTATGTTTAATCCTTTGTGTTGATAGGTGTTTTATATAAAATGTTTCTAATATAGAATAGAATACTAATTAAGATTAAATGTATAGTCATGAGTCCTAATATAGCTAATCTTTGTCAGATATAGAAAAGAAGTAGTATGCTTTGAAGGAGGAATATTTTTATAAGGATTACTAAAGTGAATGTGATGTCTGAGAATAATCATCGCTATCAAGAAGTTATCCGAAGCATTTTTCAAAAAAAGAAAACATAACTAAAATCCGTGATGTTGAGAATCATGACAATATTTGAATTGGAAGTAATGGAGAAACATTTACAAAAGAAGAATATGTGATGCAAAAGTATAAATCGTATAAGAAATTAAGGTACTAAATTTTTCTTTAATTAGCTATTTGTTTTAAATTGAATAATTAAAAAACATAAATAAATAAGGTATTTAACAAAATAATTAGAATCAGAAAGCGTGTTTTATGTTTGAAAGATAGCTATGACAAATCCATTGATGTCTCGGTTGCAAAATATAAAAAAATATGATTTTTGTTTTTTTTAATAAATTCATGAAAGATAAAAAAACATAAAGATATAAAACAATTAACAAAATAAATGATAAATAATATAAAAACACCATGATAGCTAGTTATAGTACTCAAAATACAAAAGATAGTTTATCCTACGGAGTTGAAGAAAAATGTGCACTTTTTCACATTTCAGTTGCCTCTATTTATAGGCTGAAAAATTGAAAACCAATTAGAGAAATTTAAAGCTATTAATAATATGTGATGTATGCACTATCAAATTCCATCTATATACATCAAATTTGAGTTTGGGATTAGTAGAATTCGACATTATAAAAATCTGATCAAATTAATTGTTTTTATGGAATATTAATTGGGAATTAAAATCCAGTATTTCTCAACTCTAACATTTAATTTTTCGTTGACTGCAACTTTTATTTAAAATATTTATTTTTTTGTTTACAAACTTAAATATTTCCCGTTGTGAATTATTTAGAATAAAATTTTGTTCCTTAGGACAAGCTTCATATTTAGGTATTTAGGTGTTAAATAATATTAAAATTGTATATATTTGGTTCAAATAAAAAACTATTTATTAATTATTTAATAAATCATCTCATATACTTTAAATAAATTAAACATTTCAAAATATAGTTAGTTAGATGGTGATTAAAAAAATAAAATTGATTTGTATAAAAAATTTGATTAGAGCATTACTGGTATTATTCTTGGTGAATAAAAACGCACATATTTTTTCCCCTCAAAAAAAAAAAGATACTACTTTTTTTCCTTCAAATAAATTCAAAAAAAATAGTCTCATGCAATTAATTCTATTTGTCTCCTTTGAATGTTTTCCTTTTATAGTTATGGTGACAAAAAATGAGAAAAACAATTTACAATTGCCAAGTGGCAAAATGTTCATGTGGATGGCCAAGTGAATAGAAGCATTTAATTTAGGTCATCGTAAAATATTCTCAATTCTATTTAATATAGATATAGATATAGATGACCCGGTTTACTATTAGCACTATGTTTATCTTCATTTTTTTCAAATTCCAAAACTAGCCCCTCTTTATATTTTAAGGGTCTAAATCTTCTAATTATTTTTTGGGTTAATAGTGGTTTTCACCCCTGTAATATAGGTCATTTTCGGTTTTCGTTTCTATAAAAATTTTGGTTTGATTTGCATCCTTGTAAAGCTTTTTTTTCTCCCAAAAAACACCCCTCCTCCATCCAACTCATCAAATGCGCATATGTGGCGTTGACTTGGTTTTTTTTTTAAATTTTTATTTATTTTTAATTGTCCACATTAGATTTTATTTTTAAAAATATCTGAAAATTAATTTTCAAAAATAAAAAAATTCCAAAAAATCAGAAAAATATTCAGATTATTTTCCAAAAAAATTAAATATCAAAAAATAATAATTTTTTTTCAAATATTAAAAAAATCAGAAAAACGAAATTAAATTCAAAAAATTAGGGTGCTTTCAAATTGGTTGGCTTTTTTATTATCCCAAATATACCCTTAAATAATTTTTTCTATAATAATGTTTATTGTTGTTATCAAAAGTATAAATTCTTATCTTTTTTAATGACACCAACAATAAATATTATTGTAGAAAAAATTATTTAAGGGTATATTTGGGATAATAGAAAAGCCAACCAATTTGAAAGCCAACTAATTTTTTCTATTATATTTGATATATTGTTGGTGTCTTTGAAATAGATAAACTTGATTTGTTGAGTTTGCTATAATTCGAAAGTCACAAACATATATATATTAATCCTTTTAATCAAAATCAAAATAAAAAACTTCATAAAAAAATAACATCCACTATAAAAAAAAAAAATCTATAAATTGCAAATATTAGCGCAATAAAAAGAGAGAGATCTCCAATTCACTATCATAGAGTTTCTTAGAAAGAGATACAAGGTTTACAATAAATTAACCTTCAACAACTTCTCTAAGATCAAATCATAATTTCTATCCTTTTTTCGAATAACTTCTCGTAGCCAAGAGACTCAATAATGTATCCCCAAGGTGTTTCCTAACCCTATTTTCTATCTCAAAAGAAATCAACCCTTAGCCTTTGATTTTCTAAGGATTCCCTCTTTTGATAAACTTTAGTTTGTCTTGTCTTACTTTTACCTCTTGTTAGAACTGAAAGCCAACACCTTGTATATATATGCGTCACTTAGGTTCTCTTACACTTCAAGAAAAAACATTGTGGATTACAGGAGTTGTCAAGCAAGTAGGTAAACAAGTGAAGCAAGCACCTTGTTTGTCTTGCACTTCAAGAAAATGCCTTGCAGCCCGTATGCCTTGCCAAGCAAGATAACCACCTTATATTTATTCTTTCTTGAGAATCTAGCAGTGTCTTCAACTTTCTTAAGAAACAAGAAAAAAATCCCAACAAGATTTTGAGTCACAAACAACAATTCTCCACCTTGATTCTAAATCGATGGTGATTCCCCTTTAACCATCAACCACCTTGCTCCTTATCTTTGCATCCAAGTACACTATGTAGTACCACATGCTCTTACCTTTACTTCTAAAAACCTCGGAATTCCTTATGTCGTCTTGAAGATCCTTGCTCCCAAATACACCAGACTTTTTAGGTAGTTCCACAAATTTTCACCATAACCTCTTCAACCCCCGGAGTTATCAATTTTCGTTCTCTTGAAGATCCCATTTCCCAAATTATAATAGGTCTTTTAAGGTAATCTCACAAGTCGTGCCATACCTTCTTCAACCCATGGAATTCCTTCAGTCTTCTTGACAAATTCCATTTCTCTTCACTAGAGCATGGAACCCAAGGTCTCTATAGGTGTACCATTATGTTGCCATCATTTGTTGCCACATGGTCCTGCTAGTGGAAAACTCCACCTCAAACTGGTCATTCTCTACCTCAACTTGAAAATGTGTATATTCGACATGTCTTTCACCTTGCAAACTCCACATCTAAGGCTCTAATAAGTGCTAGAAAGTTTTTAAATCCATGATGTATTTTAAGCACTTTTAATTACTTGTTTTACAAGTTATTTGAGGAAAAGCCATGAAATAGTAAGAAAATGCCTCATTATGCTTTTTATATCTTACTTAACCCATTTTGTGCAGAAAAGAAGTGATCAAGACTTGAACAAATGAAAGAAACATAAAAAGGAGCAAAAACAACAATTTGTCGCCCTGGCCACATCCTGTCGCCATAGTGGGAAATGACAAACAGATGATATGTTTTTGAAACCATCTGCCGCCCTGGCCACAGCGGGAAATGACAAACAAAACCTATGTTTTTGAGACCAGATGTCGCCATGGCGACCAATTTCCTGCCTGGCGAAGAAAGGCGGTTTGAGATAAGTGGATGATGACGTGGCAGAAACCTACTGGCAAAGAAAGGTGTTGTCGCCATAGCGACATATGGCCTGCCTGGCGAGATGTGCAAATTATACAGCAAGTATAAAAGCCCATTTCCTTCATTTTAGACGAGATATTATTACATTTTTAGAGAGATAATAGGGCGAAATTCTTTTGTTTTCATAGAGCAAGAGTGTTTGAGTGTTAATTCATCAAGATTCTTTGAGAAATCAAGTTCTTGGCATGGATTCTCAACTTTCCTTCCACTTTTGTAATGTTCACATGACAATGATGAACTAAATCTCCTTAGTTGGGATTAGAGGTACTTGTTTAAGCTTAGAATGTAATCCTTTGATCTTGTAATACATGATTCTAGCAAATTTACATGATATTGAAGTTATTCTTGCAATTCATTTATCATTTTTGATTTAATTGCTATTGAAAAGTAATTTTGAATCTAGGTTTAGAATATTCATCCATCAAAACAATGATTCTAGACATAGGATTGATGTTTTGATAATCACACAAAGTATCGGAACTTAAAGCTTTCAGATCGTTTAATAGATTGAGAAATCGTCGATTAAACGATACATTCGACTTTTGGATTGTTTAATAGTTTGGGAAATCAACGATTGAACAATACAATTGATCTCACAAGATTATTTGGACATGAATAATCTTGTCGAGCGATACGTGATAATATCGGTAAAACGCTAGAATCCATATATGTGATTATTAGGTTATGTTTGACGCTTAATCAAGGAACTCTAATTCCAACGTTTCTACGCCTTATTACTCTCAACTTTAAACTTTGCAAATTAGTTGTCATAGTTACAAACAAACAAATCAATCTTTTAAATTAAAATGATATTTGATGTCGAACGGTCCGTGATATCGCACTAGTCCCTGAGGAGACGATACATATAATACTTACTTTTGATCGTTGCAAACTACTACATCAGGCTCATCATGATTGTTCTTAACCCCGTCTCTCCAAACACAAACCTTGAGTATTCTTAGCACCGCCTTTCTAGGTTGATTTTAAGCGTTTAACGTCTCTCTAGACGAACAAACCTTCTTGATGAAGGCCAACCTACAAATTTCATCATTTCCATGGTGTGATACTCCACCTTCTTCCTGCTACAAACAATCGTTGCCTCATGTGAATTTCTCAATATCCCACTTAGCACCCATGGTGCTCATCTAATGAATTGTTTTGATTTCCCCATGATGGGCACCAATTGTTGTGAATTTGTATCAAAACTCACACCAATATTTCAATATGTGGAGCAAAATTAGCAGCAACCAAAGTGATCAATCAAGCACAACCAATAAAATAGGTGATGAGTCAATAAATTAGTGTTTTTAATATGTTATTTAAGTCTATTTTATTTAGATTTGATTTAGTTTTATTTAAATATTATTTCCTTTTAGAATTATTTTACTTCAATTGCAAATTATTATATTTCAGGAACAAATATCTAAAGATTTAGTCTTGGAGCAAAAG
>Ga0228711_1007626_pt1 | contig 15580 bp, 8 predicted proteins | sample MedpolnodulmetaG_2_FD_177996 | JGI IMG/M metagenome (GOLD analysis project Ga0228711, IMG submission 177996) | Root nodule microbial communities from Medicago polymorpha collected in Santa Monica, California, United States - brown nodules | ecosystem: Host-associated > Plants > Roots > Nodule...
AATTAACAACAATAATAGTTCACATATACTTATTATCAACAATAATTCACATATGCTTCACTTAGTTCCACTTAGCATTTAAATCAACAACAGCTATTCAACAACGACGACGACAACTCAACATTAATGACAATGCAACGACGCAACAACAACTTGACTATGCAGTATGCATGTGGTACCAATCAACGTGTTAGAGCATAAGCTCTCAAAGCAACGTTGGAGTATAAACTCCTAAAATCAACGCTGGAGTATCAACTCCTAAAATCAACACTGGAGCATAGCTCCTAAAATCAACGCTGGAGCATAGCTCCTAACTTTATATGAGTATGCATGGACTCAACAACTTAATCAACAACAACGTACAACTTCAACGACTTGACGACATCAACAACATTGACACATCAACAACAACAACAACAACATTATAATCTCATAAGTATTCATCATATAATTGCAACATCATATAATCATCATGTTAAATTGAACATAAGCATGCATATAATAATTCATCAACACATATACATACCTTCGTGTAATATTTCATCAACAAGTTATTCATATAATAATCATCAACATATATACATATATCAATTCATAAATCATGTTATTCTTGACAACAAACCATCTGAGTAACTGATAATATCACCTAAAGTTTTCAGGTATGCACTAAAGGCTAATTCAAAGCAGAAATGTATGAATACAACACAAGAACATGAAAAAGGTACAACACTACTAGGTTACTCGTCGTGGCGGGCGATCTTATGAATTCTACGGACTTTCTACACTCTTAACATCCAATTTTACAAGTTCTATCATTAAATTCGGTTTTAAACCCTAATTCTCAATTTTACATGAACAACAACCAAACTACATGCTAAATTCAATTTTAGAATTATACCCCTTAAGATTAGAGAATATTAGTCCCACCCTTACCTTAGATTGGTGATTGCAAGACTCGACAAGTTCTCTCTTCTCTTGGTTCTCCTCTTTTTCTCCAAAAGCTTCTCAACCTAATTTATGTCTGGCTCTTAGCTTTTATATCTCACACCCTCAACATATTTTCTAACTAAATCCAAACCACGTATTTTCTAACTAAATCCAAACCACGTATTTTCTAACTAAATCCACGTATTTTCTAACTAAATCCAAACCACGTATTTTCTAACTAAATCCATGTATTTTCTAACTAAATCCAAGCCACGTATTTTCTAACTAAATCCAAATCAGCCCCTCAAATATATTTATTTTAATTTTCCAACATATTCTACTAAATAATAATATAAAGCCACTTAATAAAATATTAAAACATCACAACACGTCATAAATCAACATAAATCATATAAGTCATATAAAAGACTCTAAACTCAACCAAAATTAATCAATAAATAAAATAGGGCGTTACAACTACTCCCGGTCCAACAACATTCGTATGAAAGTCTCGTTTAAGTGTAATATCGCGTGTCAACCAATTCAAGACTACTCTTGATTAGTCACCGCACTATGCCCTAAAAAGGCTAAGACGGTGTTAAAGGTAAATCTAAAGGTCCTCAACTTCATGGGACACTTAAAAATAATAATGCCAATCACGACTACTCATGACGACATTGTATTACTTTCAATAGATCTCCGTTGAACGGGGTTATATCACATGTACACAAAGCCCAAGAATACTCTTGGTATGACACTTTGATTATACCACCATTCTATCTTATTTATTCCCCTCAAGTCCGGGTGTAGGACTTATCTCACCACTCACGTATATTTACAATTTACAAGCAATTTAGCACAAAAAATAAAGGAAAACTAGATAGGTTTAACCCTCTTAGGGGATGGTCCCCAGTGAAGTCGTCATTTCTGTCGCGGTGATTTTTGAATATCAAGCTATTGGTTAGCGTTGACTCGCAATTTTAAGTTCACCACCGAGCCTTTTCTTTTCAAGGAAAAGGGGAAAAGATCGAATAAACCCTATACTTTAGAGATTAAAGGTTCATGGGTTGGTTAAGTAAAGGAAAGTTATTAGCACCCTAAGCGTCTATAGTACTCTATAGGAACCTCGTGCTTTTATTCCTTTTTGTGCTAGAATTAAATTACTTGCTTGCAAAAAACGGTTAAGTGTAAATAAAGAAAGAAAATGTTTTTTGTATTTTGTTGATTTGGAAAGTCAAAGTCTTTTGCCTACGTACCCGAACGAGATCAAAATCATGTAGTTCGGGGTAAAAAGCCGAGTGATTTGTTTGATTGATAAACAACCCACGAAATAAACAAGGGGGTGTAAAAAAATAAAGGGTGTATCAAATAGCAACATCATATAAGACGAAAATTGTGGGGGCCATGGTCAAAGGGGAAGAAGTTAACTTCTTCTCCCCCAAAACACACTCATGGCCGGCAAGCAACAACACAAAAACACCACCATTTTCAAAAATTTTAAAAACCTCAAATGGCCACAAATCTCACAAACTAAAATACCATTTTGATTGATTTTTTGCACTGATCATGAATCCAAGCTTAGATTTCACATAGGAGATTTGTATAGAGAGAAAAGTGAACCACAACTTTGAACTTAAAAAAACAAAAACACTAAGCACAAAGAATTAAGCAAATCTAATTAATGAAAAAGCTTCACAACACTTCCAGGGGTATCAATACATTAAAACCCACCTTGTTTGAGCCTTGAAATAGTCTAACTCACTCTACCCTTTTCTTTGAAATATTGAGGTTTTGAATTCACGTTTCTATGTGGTTTTACTTAATTTTTTTAGTGTTTTTGGTTTATTGGAAGTGTTTAGAGGCTTTTGATTGAAGAATGGTGAAGTTTCATGGTGATTTGATGATTTTTTATTTTTTGTGAAAATGGTGATTTTTCTACTCATAAAATTCGGCCCCTTTCTCACTGATTTGGTTGGGTACTTATAGAGGGAGTAACTTGGTTACCAAGTGTGGAAAATTAGGTTAAGTGGGGAGTAAGAAAAGGTAGTTTAGAATTTTTGCAAAAAATGAGTTTTTTGTGACTTTTTTGGATGATTTTTAGTGGTGAGTGATGATGTGTAGGATAATGATGAGGTGTTATATGTGAAGTTGATTCTAGATGCACAAATTGTGGTGAAGGAAATAAAATGGGAGTTAAATGTGCATTTTGGCTGAATTTGTCAAAGTTAGTGTTTTTTTGAATTCTTGATTTTAATTTTGTGATATTGAAAAGAAAAAAAATGATATTGAAACCATTATCCATTTGAAAAAATATATTATACTTTGAGGGTCATTTAAAACATAAAAAATGTTATTTTTATTTTAAAATTTTCTTTTTTAGGTTCCTTAACCAGTGGCTCAGGGGCACCGGTTAACATGACCCTAGTTTTAAATGTCCCATTTTTTTTTATGTCAAACCTTCCTCTGCCAATTTCACCATTAAATTCAAATAAGTTTTTTTTTTGTCCAAAAGTCAGGAGGAATGAATTAAAAAAGTCAGAACAATAATCAGAAAAGGATCGGGAAAAAATTCCAAGAAACCCGGAAAAATAAAAAAGAGTTTCTAGAATCAATCAGAACCTAACTCCAAATTTCACCAAAACCCTAGAAATTTCCTGAACACACAGATTGATATTTTTTTGGCTATATTTGATGTTTGGTTATTGTACAATTGAAGCTTCAAAGTTTTTTTTTTGTGTGTTATAATATGCATTCTTAGTAAAATAAAAATAACATTTTTTATGTTTTAGAGAAATTGACAACACAAGTTCCAATGCAATACTTACCCCAGGGGCACCGGTTAACATTTCCCTTAAAACTAAAAAGAACAGAGAAAAAAAAGAAAAGAAGGAAAAAAGTAATAATAAAAAAGATAAAAATAAAATAAAAGTAAAAAGACAAAAATAAAAAATAAATAAATAAAAAAAAAACTAACAACAAAATAAACAAAAAAAGTGGGCTCAAAAACGAACAAAAAATGAGGCATTTTAAAATACCTCTCTGCCGAAATTTTTCTTGAAAGGACAAAAATATTCCAGGCCAAAAGACAAAGTGAACTGAAATCTTGGGTCAAAAATTAGGGTATGACAAATATCCTTATTTGGGAAAAAAATTTTGGGGTCTTGTAAGACTCGAGGTCTTACTTAAGACATCAATCTTAATGAGATCCAAAAAAAATTCATATTGAAAAATTGAAATTTCATGATATAATGTTATTGATAATTGATTAGTGAGCTTCATTTAAGAATTGCGTGTGAAATGTTGGGTTGGAGGGTTTAATTGGTACTATTATTAAAAACTTATAAATGTGTGATGTGTACACATGTGACTCATTTACGTACTTAAAAATGGATGTCTACATTGTCAATGCTCCAAGAGTACATTAGAACCCTTATACAACCGGTGGTCTATAAATAGGGTGCTCTACACACCAAAGTAAGATACACACTCTCGTTGAAACCTTACTGACTTGAACGTTATAGTGTCTTTGTAAGTACATATTGGTGAAAGACAATCGCGAATCATCGTGAAACACCATAACAGCAGCTTTGCACCTCTTCTGACTAGTACTTTCGTTCCTCAACAAGACCATGATTTGATTTGATTTTTCTAAATATATGTCATACCATGATTGTTTCTTTCCTACTTTTTGATAATACCAAGTTAAAGGGGAGAGTTATGTTATTTACATGTTTCAGGAAGAGTGATTTTAAAATTTTTGCATGTTTGAGAGAGAGTGGATTTTAAATTTTTGCATATAGTGAGCGGGAGTGGGATTTTAAATTCATTTTAATCATCATATGTTTTAAATACCTCCAATCAACCGAATCATAAGTTTTCTCAAAATCAACCTTAAAAAAAAAAAAATCATCTTTCGACCATCATCCACGAATTCATTAGCTATAAGAATATCTTACAAGATTTGTCTACCTTAAACTAAAGCGGATTGAGACTCTAGCACAACTTTACCAACTACTTTTCTTAATCTATTTGCAGCTACCTTTGAAAATATTTTATAAAGACTATCAACCAAAGATATAAAGCAAAAACTAACCAACCTCTGAGCTATCTCAATTTTAAGAATGAAAACAATAAATGTAGTATTGATACCTTTAATTAACCTACAATTATGGTGATATTCAACATAAAATTTTAACACTTCCACCTTCAACAAGTCCCAAAAGTATTTAGAGAGACGTATATTAATCCTTAAAGATATATATACTTTTTTTAACAAGATAAAGATATATATATACTATTGATTGTTTTTTGAGGGAATATACTATTGATTGCAGTAGTGCTAGTATAGAAGTATTTAGCTTTGAATAGTACTAGTAAAGTGGTGAAAAAATGGGGATTCATGACAAGTTTTCCAAGCTGGTGCCTGGTTTTTCCAAGCATTTGCCATATAAAAGCTTGATTCATGCGACCAAAGACTTTGGGTCAACCGAGTAACGTTAGTCGTAAACGTTGAAAATGTTATGGCACCGCGCGTTTTTCTTTTTTGTGGAAAAGTATGGAAAAGGAAAGTACGTACTACGTGGTGGTGATTATATATATATATATATATATATAGGATAATATACACACACATTACATAAACTCTAAAGCTCTAAAGCTGGTATACGCGAGTAATTATTTGTGTCGAGTCCTGATAGACATACATTTATAGTTAGCAACACACCCTTATACATCCCTCAGGTGGCATGACAATTTTGATATTTCAACACTTAATTGAGGGCAGTTTTGTCAAAGCTCATATAAACCTTGTAAAAAAAATGAAAGCAGAAAAAGTTAAAGCGCTAGCTATTATGCACTTTGTTACGTGAACAGTAAAAAGTATTGGTTATATATACAAACCCAACCCAAACAAAACTACTACCTCAACTCTAAAACTGTTTGTTATACATACATAGATTATTTGTGTCATGTCTTATTACTTATCCATGCTAGTTTTGTTTCTGGCATTTGTCTCTCTTACCAATGGTCGCAATTACAGTCCACCAACTGGAATACCACATATACACTCAAAGAAACCTCTTATATTTAAACCTATGAAACCTCCTATGATTAAACCTCCTATGGTTAAACCTATATCGGTCCCAGGCGTACCACATATACACCCTCCAAGGCAATCTCGACCACCTCCCTAAGATGTAAGAATTCAGAATCAGAACGTACAACAGCAAAGAAGCGTATTATTATAATCCAATCTTAATTAATTAGTATCCTGTTTTTATGTTTGTTTGGATGGTCATTTTTTTCCTTTATTGTGGTTTAGCCTTGTTTCTTGTGGTTTAGCATTTGTTTAAAATAAATCATCCAGCAGCAAATTAAAGGTAATATATTATGTATCATTGAAATATTTTACACATGTTTGTTGTATCATTAGTGTACATTTAATTATGTTTTTTTAAGAAGCAAGACTAATCCACCTAAATATATATTGGAAAGAATCGAATGTGATACCTTAAGAGGAACACACTTCAATTTCTCATGCCAGCATCATCAATTACACTAATTAATTTGAATATTCGAGCCAAAAGAGCTTCAAAGCTTTGATTAAGAAAAATATTCATATAGATACATTTTAATAAAAAGATGGGTAATAAGTAAATAGATGGTCTTATTTATAGATCTCAATTACACTAACTACTTGACTAACCAAATCTTACTACCTACTTAACATTTAACCAACTTTAATTACCTTAACTAACTCCACCTATCTTGCAACTATTTTAACACGTCCCCCCTCAAACTTAAGGTAAGAAATTTTTTACTTTAATTTGAATTACAAATCTAAATTCCAAAACTGAGAGAAAATGGTGGCCCAAAATGGTATGCAGTAAACAATAGGGGATAAACTAGTAAAAAAAATAAAAAAAATAGGCATTGACTAAAGACCCAACCCTATTGTGAGAAAGCATGTTGAGAAGTGAGATGAAAATTGCCCAACAACACAACACACCTTCATCTTGTACTTTGTAGTTTCACATTGACAACTTTTGAAACGCCAATCCTAAAAGATTTCAACCAAAATAGCGTTTTTTGGTTCAAAACGCACTTTCTTCAAACATGATTTTGAAAAAGTGATTTTGCAAACACGATTCTCAAAAACTGATTTCAAACGCACTTTCGTCCAACCTCAGTTTTCGTTGCCAAACAACGATTCTTCAAAACTAAAAATTGGAACACATCAATCTAACTCAAAAAATGGGTGAGATATGCTTATAATACAGTTTGTCATCGAAAAAAATGGGAATAACTTTAGTGTTAAAGGGTTTTAGCAAAGGATAATAATATGCATATGGTGGCTTGAAAAGGCTTGATGTACAAATAAAAAACACCTCAATGTGTGTAAATGTAAAGACCAATAAACTATAGAGAATGAATGCAATTTTTGAAACTGAACACATGGAGGGATGCTCACATATGAAAAAAATAGTAAACAATGAATACATATTTTAGATCAAATTCTCGCAACAATGATTTATGTGAAAGTTGTTCCAGTTAGAATGTCCCAATTTTTCCTCTTTTGTACCCTTCAATCCATATCTTGAACTTCCATGATATTCTACGTAATCTCATCTCAGTGTGTATGCAATTTAGAACTTAGACTTTAAAGTTCTCATAATTTAGAACTTAGACTTTGAAGTTTTCATAATTCAGTCATAATTCTCATTCAACCATTGCACCCTCTAGTAGCGTGACTTACCGAGAAAATGTCATGGCCCTTTATGTTAAAATGGGGCCAAAGGAGGTGGTATCTTCAAAGGAGTTTTTTCTTTGCTTGGCTTTTTATGATAATAGATAGATGGATATGTAAAAATGATCTATGACCACAAAAACAAACATAGACATTATTTTCTGATAAACATAAAAGTCTTCTGTTAAAAATATAAATGCTAACTTATTCTCTTAGAGCATCCACAATGATAGTTCCTTAATAGAGACTCTATAAATTGACCCCACGTTACACATCACTTATTTATAATATTTTAATAAAAGTACCTATTAAGAACTCAATGACTCCTATGGGAGTACACTAATAAGGGCTCCAATGAAAAATACTTAAATAGATCCCACTAACTTTACATCATTAAACAAAAATAATTTATTAAATTATAAATTACCTCATAATACTTAATTATAATCCTTAAAAAAATTAAATTATAAAATATTTATTTATTCGTATGAAATTAATTTCCTGCCAAATTTACTAATAATTTGAAAATGGAAAAATTAACATTAGAAATTTTACATTCCTTCGTTAAAAAATAATAATAATAATTTGCATGAATTACATTTTATTTAAAATGATGACAAATAGATAAAATAATCTTTAAAACAATTATTAATTATTTATTTTGAAATCAAAACAACTATTAATTATTAAAATATTACATCTTTTGTAAGCGGGACCACACAGTACATGTTTTATTACTTCTTTTAAATGTGGGACACGTTAGTTGCCTAGGAGAGATAGGGTTCTTATACAGTTATCCATTCTTTAATGGGGACTCATTTTTTCTTTCTCCAATGGGGGGTCCTTAACAGAGAGTGGTCTATGTTAAATAAGGACCTCCCATTAAGATGCTCTTAGAACACAATCATAAAAACTAAATATATAATTTTTTTTCTTTAGCATTCAATATTTTAAAAGTTTAAAGTTTTATATATATATATATATATATATATATCAAATATAAAAGTTATTTTTAATTTCTTTTTTAACTTTTTAACTTATGTTATTAGACCTTTGAAAAGAGAAAAAAAAGTGTGCACTTAAACCACAAGATAACACGAATCTTAAAAACAACAATATAAAAGTCTATCAAAGTTCATGTTAGTCAAAAATGCAGAAGCACTCCATGGTTGTGCTATACCAAAAAAAAAGGTACTAGCTCAATTGTAAAGCTCATATACACTAACTATTTGTCATATACACCGGTGATCATCATTGGGAAGGGTGGAATGAATGTTAGTTTTGTTTCTTACGGTTTCAGTTATCACTCTCACCGAGGGATGTAAATCATAGGTACGAATATCATGATACCCGTCCCCGTCTCGTGGGATAAATATGATATCCGTGCCCGCCCCGTACCCTCGTGGGTACCCACTATACGGATACCCGTGGATATTGAGGTATTCATGGGTACCCATAGATTTTTGAATTTATTTATTTTTTGGTACAAATAATAACTTTTTTAATTACCAAAAAACTTCAACTTTTAAACATCCATACATCATCCATTCAAAATTTCATAAATCATACATAATCCATAGAAAATTCATGATTCTTACATAATCCATAGGATATGTTTTATGATGTGAATGAAGTGGAAACTGTGAACTTAATAAGATGAATTAAAAAAAAATTAAATAAAAATAGGTTATCAGAAATTTAAGCATTTTAGTAATTTATTTGCTTCAATTCAAATCATAAGATAACAACTTTAAGTAATAAGATAAGATGTATAAGAATATTTTAGTAATTTATTTAATTTATTATTGGGTATGGGTACCCGTGGGTATGGGTACAATCAAATCCGTGTCCTTATCCATATAATAATGGGTAGTCAAATACCTGTTTATTATACCCGTGGATACCCGTTTAACTACCCACCCCGTGCCGGTGATGGATTTTACCCACGGGTACCCGTGGACATGGGTATTTTTGCCATCCCTACTCTCACCACCAATCATCAAATACACGCGCAACCCAATTGCAGACTGATCGATTACCAACCACCGATAATTGATGATCTCAATCCGAGTCCTCCTATGGTTCCTCCACCATCAAGTACTCCTATTATACGCAGCCCAGAAATACCACATATTCAGCCTCGATGGCCAATTCGACCACCTCCTAATTGTTAAGTAAAGACTTCAGAACGCACCATTTTATAACAGACGGTTGTCCGTTAGTGGCTCGGACTGAGATCCTAAGAGGTCTGAACTTGCTTTCCTTTCGGTTTGATTCGGCTTTTTATTTGTGTATCATCTTGGCTGCGAATTTGGGGTTGCCATGGTTTGCAGTGCATTTTTCAAGTTATTGCTTTGTATTTCTATTAGTTTCTGTTCTGTATTGTCATCCACTCATCTGTTATCTCGTGCTATTTTTAAGTCAATTTTTCTTGTCTTCCTTATAAAAAATAAACTTCATAACGGACGGTCACTCCAATCTCAAATCCTGCTAATTAACATAGCAGTACAACATCTTACTAGTATATTATAAGACTCTAATTTATGAATTTTCATGTTGCCAAAATTTCCTTTGTGGTATGTTGTATCCTCTTTTCATGTCGGGTGGAAATCAGTTCTTCGTTCTTTTTTGGTTTAACAGACCAAGGTTTTAAAAAACGGAACGATACTGCAAAAATGGCAGTTACATGTTTTAGCCTCTTCTTAATAAATACATTGTGTTGATAAAATAAAATAAATCTTAATTCCAACACTAGAGAAAGGGAATATAGACACTTGAAATATTTCGAACTCAGTTATTTTATCCGATATGTTTAAATCTGTTACGTTTTCTGATAAAATGTATATATGGGAACTTCAAATATATATTCAAATATCAATATGCTTATTATGAGGAGAGAAATGAATCAAATGTATTCTCATTAATTCTGAAAAGAGTATCATTACAACTTATATAGATCATAGGAAGGAGCATGATAACTAGTATATTACAATGGTTGTAGATAATAGAAACCTATATTAGTTAGTTATAACTAACTAACTAGATAACTTGTGTAGCAAGTTATCTATCTAACTAATGCTTTTTCTCTTCTAGTTCTTCATGATGAAATAATGCTAGTTTCACTTCTTATGTGATGAGGTTCCTAACATCTACATATTATGAAATTTTAATGTAAAATCAATGAGCTGACCTCAGTTTGTATACTGAAATTAGTTGGAGAACAATAACTATAAATCGAAACAACAGATTAATGCTAGTTAGAATTTTCAGGTTGTTCCTCCAGAAGAATGGGTTATTCTAACCATCTTTTCAACCCCATCTACAAGTCCTTAACTGTCATAAATGTAGGCTTTCCAATCTCCATTCCAAATCTTCACATATTCGTAACCATGATCCATTTTCTCTCATTATTCAAGTCATATACATAACTAACATTAATCAATTGGAACAGAAGTAACAAAACTCACTTGAAATATGATCGAGTAAATGAATCAATTTCCTCTGGTCCTGGGAGTGTGATAACAACAGCAAAACGTGAAAATTGAGTCTTCAGTTTATGAACTCTGCACCAGAAAATATATCATCGGTCTGTTTGGATTGTCTTATTTGAGTTTATCCGGTGACATAAACACTTGAGAGACTATATCTGCTCTACCGTTTGAAAAACAATATATCTGATCTTTGATTAATTAATATTTACAAAATGTATAGATGTATTTGTTTACCTGGTTGTGTATGATTATTTTGTTTTTATCAATAGCAAAATAAAAACAAGGAAAATGGACTAAGCTGCCTAAATACCGCAGATGCGAGATAATATCCAATATCCAATTGGGGGAGATGAACAATCCACATTTTCAAAAGGTTGATATTATTAGAAGCATCAACCTTAATCAACCAATCAACACATTTTACCCTTCTCTCAAGGTATGATTAAAGAAAACTATACAAAAATGAGAAGTAAACATCCTAACGAGAGAAAGTAAAGTTGTATGGGATGATAAGTAGCACGGACACTTCTCGGATTAGGCACGTCCCGTATTGGACACGCGTCGATGTCTGCCACTGATACCGACACAACATCTATGATTACACTAAATTATATCATTTTCTCAAATTATTATCCATGTCGGTGTTTGTGTCGTGTCTAGTGTCCGTGCTTCATCATGAAAGTCATTTTGATTAATGTGATCAGCAATTAAATCCAAAAATGTATGAGACTTAAATTGCATGATGATAGATCTATAACCAAGATCCAAAGTCAATTGAAGACCTCTCCAAAATAGATCAAAGTTCAGACAATAAATTAGAAGCTCCACAAAATCCCGAAAAACCATAAATCCAATTACATCCATCATATTTCAAAAGGCCTTCAAAACCTTCATTACCAGGATTACCAAAAGAGGATCCATCCTCGTTGACTTTAATAAAGCCATCAGAAAGTGGATGACAACAAACATGACGAATTACATGATGTTTATTTGAAAACAAGGGCATCAACCATGGAGGAATGATTGATATTCCATTATCTCTCAGATATTATTAATCTATTATGATAAGTTATTTGTGATCCACTCATACTATCATAGATTAGAATCAAGAAGGGGATTAAAATCTTAGTGGGAACAGTTGTCAATACATTGGTATAGGTAGCTCGTCCCTATATATAGACACACACACCAAAGCTAGAACTACTCAACTCTAAAGCTGGTTGTATACACATGGTATTCCTGTGATATATACCGCTCATTGATCAGGTATAAGGAGTAAGAAAGGTGTAAAGATGTCTTACTTATCCGTGCTAGCTTTTTTTCTTACAGTGATCAGTCTTAACAATATTACAGGAAATCCAAAGCATCAAATACATGCTCAACCCAGTAACGGAGTGATCGATTACCAGCCACCTCCTATTGATCCAGAAACACTTGTTGGTCATCTCAATCTCAGTCCACAACTCTTGCGTTCATATAATAGACCTACCATTGGCGGCTTTGAAAATATACCACACATAATACCTAGAAGGCCAGTTCGACCGCCAGCATAAGATGTACTCCAATCCTGCTAATTAATGCAGCAGCTTGACCTTGCTCACAAAATAAATCATCCACCAGCTAAATAAAAGGTATTATGAACCTTGTACCAAAAACAAAAAGGTATTATGAACCTTTGAAATATTTTACACTTGTTTGTTTATCCTTAATATATGTTTTTTTTGAAGGAATCCTTAATATATGTTTGAAGCTGTATATGTAGATTTCGAATTTATATATGAGATTTTTATTGGAGTTTCATAGAAATGGGAAATTGTCAAAGGGGGTTAATTCGACGTTTATAGCTCTGATTCCTAAGGTGGATTGTCCTCAAAAGCTAGCTGATTTTCGCCCCATAGCACTAGTTGGTTGCATGTACAAGGTTTTGGCAAAAGTCCTCGCGAACAGGTTACGAACAGTTTTGGATTTTGTGGTGTCAGACACTCAATCAGCCTTTGTTCGTGGGAAACAGATTCTTGATGGAGTTCTTATTGCTAATGAGGTGGTGGATGAAGCTAAACGGTTGAAGAAGGAGTTGCTATTGTTTAAAGTAGATTTTGAGAAAGCTTATGACTCGGTTGATTTAAATTATTTAAATGCGGTCATGCAAAACATGAATTTTCCAACTCTTTGGCGTAAATGGATAAAGGAATGTGTGGGAACGCTGACAGCTTCAGTGCTTGTTAATGGGTGTCCGACGGAGGAATTTCCGGTAGAGAGAGGTTTAAGACAAGGGGATCCTCTTTGTCCATTTTTGTTTTTATTAGTGGCTGAAGGGTTTGACGTGTTGATGAAGGCTTTGGTGTCAAATAATTTGTTTCAACCGTTTAGAGTTGGAAGACACGGGGATGTCAGGTTGTCTCGTCTTCAGTTCGCTGATGATACCATTATTATTGGCGATAAGTGTTGGCTAAATGTGCGTACGATCCGTGCTGTGTTGCTTTTACTTGAAGAGGTATCTGGTTTGAAGGTCAATTTTTACAAAAGTATGCTGACAGGTGTAAATATTTCTCCGACTTGGTTGTCAGAAGCAGCCTCAGTTTTGAATTGTAGATTTGGCTCGATTCCTTTCATGTATTTGGGGTTACCGATTGGTGGTGATGGTCGGAAAATCAACTTTTGGAAGCCGGTGGTAGACCGTATTAGAGCTCGGTTGTTTGTGTGGAACAACAAATTTTTATCTTTCGGTGGTCGCCTGGTACTTCTGAAATCTGTCCCGTCCTCTCTTCCGGTTTACTTTCTTTCTTTTTTCAAGGCACCTACAGGTATAATTTCCTCTGTTGAATCTATTTTTTTTTAAAAATTCGGGGGAGGGGGGTTGTGAGGTCTCTAAAAAAATTGCTTGGATTAACTGGGATTCTATCTGTTTACCTGTGAATTATGGTGGTTTGGGGGTTCGGAGGATGAGGGAATTTAATTTATCTCTATTAGAAAAATGGTGTTGGAGGTTGTTAGGGAAGAAGGAGGAGTTGTGGTATCGTGTGTTAAAGGCGAGGTATGGAGAAGTCGGTGGTTGTATCAAGGAAGGGGGAAACGACGCTTCTTTGTGGTGAAGGATGATCTGCGACGTGAGGGAGGGTGTTGGGTCGGGGATTGGAAATTGGTTTGAGGACAATACTAGGCGGGTGGTTGGTAACGGTAAAAACACTTTTTTTTGGACTGACAACTGGCTGGGTGGGGTTCCATTAAAGCTCCAATTCAGCCGTCTGTATGAGTTGTCAGTTCATAAGGAATGTTCGGTGGAGGACATGGCAAAATTGGGGTGGGAAGAAGGTGGTAATTCTTGGGGTTGGAGGAGGCGTTTGATGGCGTGGGAGGAGGTGTGACACCTGTTTTCCCAACAATGTAAACAATACAAATAATCAGAGTATTCAATGCAAAACGGAATGTCACACTTCGATTAAAATATAAATAGAGTAAAGTTACTATTTATTAAAACATCCTTGTCAAAATTTCAATGACATCGCAGCGGAAAATAGATTCATAGTTCATCGACTTCGGCACTACAGCCTCAACGTAAACAACTTAATCAAAAATCTTAATTCAAAAGGGTTCAACAACATGATTCATAAATAATACGCAACAGTGGAAAACAAGCAATTAATCCCCATCCTGTTACGTATCAGAGCAACCCTAAGACGACGCACGAGAGAGTCAACTCACATCAGCAGCTAATCCTAGTTATCTGCATGTTACCCACGTAGAGGCAACATTCAAACAGAAGAGGTGAGATTTCACATTCAATAATAATAAGCATATAATTCATCAACGGAATTTAACAACCTAGACAACAATAATTAACAACAATAATAGTTCACATATACTTATTATCAATAATAATTCACATGCTTCATTTATTTCTACTTAGCATTTAAAATCAACAACAACTCAACATTAACGACAATGCAACGACACAACAACAACTTGACTATGCAATATGTATGTGGTACCAATCAACGTGTTAGAGCATAGGCTCTCAATTCACCGTGTAGAGCAATGGCTCTTAAAGCAACGCTGGAGCATAAACTCCTAAAATCAACGCGTGGAGCATCAACTCCTAAATCAACGTGTAGAGCATAGGCTCTCAAATCAACGTGATATGAATGATTAACATTCAACCGGGCACGAGCCCCCAACTTTATGAGTATGCATGGACTTAACAACTTAATCAACAACAACGTACGACATCAACGACTTGACAACATCAACAACAATGACGACCGACAACATTATAATCTCATAGATATTCACCATTTAATTGCAACATCATATAATCATCATGTTAATTCAACATATGCATTCATATAGTAATTCATCAACATATATACATACCTTCATGTAATATTTCATCAACAAGTTATTCATATAATAGACCATC
>Ga0228711_1007628_pt1 | contig 15579 bp, 10 predicted proteins | sample MedpolnodulmetaG_2_FD_177996 | JGI IMG/M metagenome (GOLD analysis project Ga0228711, IMG submission 177996) | Root nodule microbial communities from Medicago polymorpha collected in Santa Monica, California, United States - brown nodules | ecosystem: Host-associated > Plants > Roots > Nodule...
TGTCTAATGTTTTTGTATCTTTCATTGACAAGTTTAAAGATGAAATTTGCATTATTTCATTGCAGATCTGTCTCTAGAGAAATGAAACTGCATGATACGGATATCTTCAGTCGCAGTGATGACGCCATACGGACATGAAAAGACAGCGATGCTGCTACTAGAATGATGTAAGTTATATTTACCTTGTGATTATATATGTAGTTTCATGCTACCAAATAATAATAAAAAAGACTCTTGAAGTGAACAATTTCCTAGCATTTCCAGAAACAACAAAAATGTCAACATAATTGTTTTCATTATTTATGAAAGTGCATCATCTTTAGACAACAAATTACCTTGCATCGATCAAAATAAATCACTTCAAAAGTCTCTCTTCTTATTAGCAAGTTAAAATGAACATAATTAAAACAAAAAACATTTCACAAAGTAAGCAGGTTCTTAGTTTTCAAGAAATGAATAAAATTGGACCTATTGTTCATTTTTTTACTGTATGATTTGAAATGGATGACTAGGGTTTTATAGAATATAACTATATGATTCTATGATATTGCAGGTATTGATCTGATAAGGCGATTCCAATGCTAAGGACGATAAGTTTAGAAGTTCATTGTAAATAATTCAACTTATTTGTGCCTTTTTTGGAAAGCAAGCGAGTTATCAATTCTCTGCGTGCTAGAGATGGTATGGTTGGATTCACCTCTGTCGGTATCCTCTTTGATTTTGGTTCTTCAACTTTTTAAGTTGTGACTAAAGAGTACCTTCATGAAGGACAATGTGAATCATCAAGGCAAAATGTTAAGCCTTCTCAAAATCAAACATCAACATGCTCAACAAATAACGATTGAGTTTGACCGAAGAGCTGAAGAAGGTGGAGGAAGTTGACAAAGGTAAAGTCCCTATCTCCTCTGTTGATCTTGATTTAGAGGAACTTCTAAAAGTGAAGACTTCATTGAAAGTGCTCCATGGTGACATTGAAACAACAACATATTTGCTCTCCTTTCAAAGAAACCTATTTAATGCAAGAGGATTAAGTAGATTGCAGCATCATTGGTTCGGGTTGTAAAGCATGAGAAAAATACAATGTTCTGAAAACTAATTACTAATTAAACTTCGTTGAAAGAGCACCATGGTGACATTTTGGTCGCACCATCTTTGTTTTGCCTTGCAAAGAAACCTATATAATCAAGAGGGTCAAGTAGATTGCAGCATATAAGCCTCATTGGTTCGGATTGTAAAGTATGAGAAAAATCCAATGTTATGAAAATTAATTCCTAATTAGAGATTGTGTTGTTCAATTTTAGAAATTTATCGTGAATAATTCACTATGTTTTGCAATTATTAGTCACATGTAACGTATAATTCCTGAGGGCTCTGTACAAGTTATATGTACCTTTTTCAGACATATGGTGACATAATTCCTGATCTAGAGCTCACCCTAGGGGTGAGCTTTTTATAAATATTAATGTAACCATGACTAGTATTGATATTTCTTTTAATCTCTCTCAGAAACCAAATATAAATACAGTGATAAACCATTAAGGATATGTTTGGATAAACATTTTATTGCATTATATGTTATATCTACTGTGAATTTGCAGAAGCAACAAAACCACGCTTTCACATTAATGTGATTTTCCACGGCAGTTTCGGTGGGCTAGTCCATACAAAGCTTTGCTCTGACTTGAAATGGAGTCCCGCAAGTCGACATGGGATTGGACCCTTTGGATTAATCATTCCTTAGGCTAAATACCGAGTTTTCAAAAAAGAAAAACAGTAATAGGAACCAGTAAGTGAGCTTCACGCAATCATAAAACCACAACCTTTTATCAGATTGTTGTATTCCTTCTTATTATGTCATTCTATCTTTATTGTGTTGTAGTAATTCATTTCAGATTTGCTAATTTATGCCAGTGACACATTGAACTTTAAAATCAAATCTTTTTGATTGGAAAGAGATGAAACACATAGTAAACAAGACAGAATGGTGTTGAAACACATAGTACAGGGCAAAGATCAGTGAATCAAAGTGGTTGTAGGCTTTAATTTGAAACAGCAGACATTGACAGATTTTTCTATAAGGAACATCTGATGCATGTGAAATTATAGCATAATAACTGATACATATGTTATGGTTGTCCATCTAAAATCTCAAATATAGCATTGCATTGTATTTTAACAAAATAAAGATGATTCTAGCTATCTTCACGTTTGCCAATATATCAAACACCAGTTAGTATCATCTCAATGATTGAGATCAAATTTTGTTCACACAAATACTCTTTGAAAACTTGAATATTCTTCACAACTCACAGAGAATACCAAAATGCTTTGTAATGCAAATTTGTTTCTATGTCAACATAGGAACCTAATGAAGTAATGTAAGTAATAAAAGTATACTTATAAGCAATGACAGACCTTTGAATTTATCGTTAAGATTCTTTAGGGAAAAAAATTTGTCTTGGCATTCATCAAGACAAAAAATGAAAAGCATGAGTAGCAAAGTCCTGCAGAAGGGACCTTGCCACTCTAACATCTCATGCACCCAAAAGCTTGTGGAGCAACTTTTGTAGGGATTTTATAGCAGATACCATATTTTACGTGAAAAGTTCGAATTAAATTAACAAATACAAAAGTGACTAAATGTCATTATAGCAACAAAGGACCCAATACATCTTGGTTCGTGTGGAAAATATTCTTAATAGCTTCTGTTTTTCTACAGAAAAATATCCTATATAGCTAGTACGGACCTATATATGCAAAGGAGGTTGTAAACCTTGCAATACAAATGACATCAATCATGATATTACTCATCAGTGGCATTTTAATTGAATGCATGCCAAAAAAATGATTGTTGCTGTTGTTGTACACATACATAAAAGACTAACCCAAACAAAACTACAAGTGGGAACTATTGACTATAATATAACCTTCAAGAATCTGGCTGAGGTATAACCGTACTGCAAATCAAAATAATATAATGTGCGAATGGCAAAGATATACATGACCAAACCAACAGCATTAATAGGGACAACCCAACCAAGGAAAGGGTAAAACATTTCTCACATGAATTTGAAAACACAGTAACTCAGTCAAAAAATGCACTTGGTTCTTATTCCACAGAAACAATGGGAAACAAAATAATATGAAAGCAAATGGAAGAAATATCAGTTGACAGTGCCGGAAAGAACGAAATGGAAAAAATAGCAAAACTTTGGAGAAATAGTGACATTCACACCTATCCACAAATCTCTAGCAGTGTTTGACTATAATACAAATGCTACAATAAAATTAGTAAGACCAGAACAATGAGTAATCGAGTGAAAAATATACCTGAAATTCATACAAATGTAGAGCAAAAACAACTACCAATTCTAAGAGCAGAAAGTTTAACCGCATTGTACATTTTTGATAGAGCCATATGAAAGGAAAAACTTTCCCAATCGCAACATACAGATCTGGTCCGAATCTGTCCTTGCCTGAGAATGGAGGATTTCATAATCGTGGTGGTTGGTTTCTTCCATAATATCGACGGGAGATAATACAGAGGAAGGAGAACAATTACATTGAAGAAAAAATCATTGAATAATGGATCAACATTACATTAAATGTATATACAAGAGGGAACTTTGTAATGAAAATAATAATTCAGCAAACTTTGTAATTGGCAAGAACCAAAATCAAGAATAGGAGAGAGAACTCTCTTCCAAGGGCTTCCCTTTCGACAACAGAGCCACTGATCTATTCACAGAATATTAACAAATCTCAATTCCTCTCTCTATCCTTCCACTCTCCTATTTATACACGCTACTCAATAATTAATCAATTAAGTAACTCCTCCTTATACTATAATGTTACTTCTTACCTTTAATCCTAACAAACACCTCCTTATACTATATTGTTACTAACTCCTCTTTATCCTTTATCCTAACAAACCCCTTGTCATATATCCGAACAGAAAATATTCATCCTTTATCCTAACAAACCCCTTGTCATATATCCGAACAGATCTCAAAACATCATAATAGAAAAATATTCAATGAGAGAAAATCATGAAGATGGCATGATGATCATCACAGCTAAATTGGGGGGGAAAAAACCTCAAACCAACTTTGTGGGGGTCTAAGTTAGTCTGGTTTAAGAATATCAAGAAACTTGTAACTCCCCCACTAGATGTTGATATCAAGAGTTGAGTATCCAAATTGTAAGAAAAGAACTGCATTCATAAAACAAAAGATCAAATTAAAGAATTAATGGCTCAACAGATTGAGAATGAATTAATGTTCCTATCTGTTATATTAGACTTTATAACAGTAACTGTTTGCCTTACTGAGTATAAAGTATAGACCGACTCCAGCTAAAAGCTGTCGAGACAAGAAAAAATAAATAAAAACAGATCGTTCACCATTGTTGTTACAAGTTACAACATCAATATGAACCTTGTTAACCTGCTGCATAGTCCAATTTCCTTTACAAGAGACTGTCAAAGCAAATCAAAGATTGGACGGTTGTTTTAAAATTCAAAATAACAAGTTATAACTAGAAAGCATCGCACCTAGTTTTACTCTTATAGTAGACCTCTAGAAATCACTTCATCAAGAAGTTTCACTGCAATGTCATTCTTGTCATTTTTGAACAAAGCACGAATGATAATTTCATAAATTACTGCATTAGGAGTGCAACCATTGTCTTCCATATTTGACAGTAAGGACAATGCTTCATCAAAAAAAGCCTCTCTACAAAGCCCATTAATCATCACAGTGTACATTCTAACATCTAAACGATAGCCCTTAATCAGAAGATCATGAAAAATCTCTTGTGCATACTTAAGTCTTCCATTTTTGCACAGTCCATCAACAAGTATATTGTATGTAACCATATTTGGCCGAAATCCTTTGTCTTTGATCTTTGTAAATATTGTAATTGCCGTGTCAAAATGACCACTTTTGCACAAAACATGTAATAAAGAAGAGTAAGTGATCACATTAGCTGACCGGCCTGTAACACGCATCTCATCTATAAGATCCCAAACATCAGAGATTCTTCCCAATTTGCCAAGTCCATCAATAAGGGTACTATATGTTATAGTATCAGGAGTTATACTTTTGAATTGCATTTCTTTAAAGAGAATCACAGCTTCATCCACCATTTTAGCCTTACATAATCCATTAATCATTATATTGTGGCTACGAAGATCATGAGTCACTCCCCTTTGAGCCATAACGTTGAATATATATCTAGCCTTGTTCGCTTCTTTAACCAAGAAATACCCATCCATTAACGAACTATAAGTAACAACATCAGGTTTCACACTTTGTTTTATCATAACAGCCAAAACACTTTTAGCTCCTTTCACATCTCCTTCCTTACATAAACCATCGATCAATATATTAAAACTACAAACATTAGGGTCAACGTTTTTCAATCTCATTTCATTAAACAAACGAATAGCATCTTTCAATTGACCCACAATACAAAAACCATATATTAGAGTATTATACGTGACAACATCAGGAAAAATTCTCTTAACAACCATTTCACAATACAAATCATACGCATCAACCACAAGTTTATCTTTACAAAGACGATTAATAATCATGGAGTACATAAACCGATCCGGCTTAACCACCTTCAACCCTTTAATCTTTCCAAGCAACTGTAGGGCAGCTTTTGTTTCTCCGGATTTACATAACCCGTTGATCAACGTCCCATAACTAACATTATCAAGATGAAACCCCTTTGCTATAACATCGTCATGAAAATGCAATGCTTTCTTAACTTCGTTATTAATACAAAGACCTTTTAAAAGTGTAGTCAAAGTTACGGTATCAGGCTGATAGCCCATTTTGAGAATCTTGGCCAATACGGAAAATGCATAGTTGAGTTGACCGAGGTGGCAGAAAGAATTAATGAGGATACTTAAATTAATAGTGTCTGTTGGAATTCCTCGAAGGTGCATTTTTCGAGAAAGGAAAATAACAGTGGGGTAATGGTTGTGTTTAACGAGGGAAGTTAAGATTTTACTGAAGTTCGAGATGGGTGGGGTAGGGTTTTTAATGAGTAATTGATTGAATGTGGAAACAGCGTCGTCGAGATTGTTAATGAAGGAAGGAAGAGGTGGAGTGTAGTGTGAATGACGAGGAAGGAAGAAATTGGGAGTAGTGGAAACAGAGAGAGGTGTGTACCTTAACTTTGAGAATGATGACATTGTAAGGTTTGAATTGTTGCAGCTGCGTCTTCTAAAGATAGTGACACTGTGAATGAATGGATTATAGTATTGTGAATGAAGTTAGAGGAGTGAGCGAGAGAAACTAGTTGAGTTAGTAAGCAAAAGAATGGTAAGGAGAACCCACCTTAATTTTGATTGGTTCGGTTTTTTTTTTTTTGACTAATACACAACTTTATTTTTTTTCTTTTTTTAAATAAAGGTCATGTTAACGAATACACCATAGTACTTTTTAAACATTTTTAACAAATAAATGGGAGATTAGTCACTTTAATCATTGAATAGGAAATGAGTCGTCACTTTAGTCCCTGAATGCAGATAAATTGCAAAATAGTCCCTAAATGTAGACTCTGTTAGTCAATTTAGTCCCTGAATGCAGACTCCGTTAGTCAATTTAGTTTCTACGTGTATACTCCGTTAGTCACTTTATTCCCTGAAATTGATCAACAGAGTCTACATTCAGGGATTGTTTTGCAATTTCTCTGCATTCAGGGACTAAAGTGACTACTCATTTTCCATTCAAGGACTAAAGTGACTAATTCCCCAAAAATAAATACAATCATTTTTCCAGAAAAATAAATAAATGAATACAATCATCTTCTCATTATTTATTTTTATGTTAAATTCTTTTCTCTTTAGTATATACTTTTTTTGAAGAAGTTAAATTAGTTCAACTAAATTGATACTTGAGAGAATCGAATCAGAGATCTCGAAAAGGAACACACTTTCAGATCTCAAGCTAATACCCACTAGACCAACCCAAATGAGATAATATCCTTAAATAAGTTAAACCACCATCTTTAGTATACTTAATATGATAAACCACCTGATATAAGTTTTTTGGTTTAATATGGTTTCATCCTATAATTTTTTTTTTAATTCCTTTTTGTAAATTAAAAAATCAAAAAAAAAAACACAAGGGGTTAAATCAAATTTCGACCAAATTACAGGGGTGAAACCCTATTAATCCAAAAAACGAGTATATGATTTATTCATTTATTGTATGGTGAAATATGTATTTGGTCCTTATAAATATATAAACTTTTTGTTTTAAATCCTCTAATTTTTTTTTTTGATTTTTAGTCCCTTAAAAGTTTTTCATTTTTACTTTTGGTCTCTCCTTTTAAGTAAACTCATATGAAGCATTCATATTTTTGAATAAAATTTTGCATAAAAGTTTATAATATTATAAGAATTTCTTCAAAAAAAATTAGAATTGTTTAACAAAACATGAATTTAATATTATCAGAAATAATAGGATCGAATAGATGTAGATTAGCTTCATGGGAGAAGCATTATTCAGAGGAAGAAACATAGGAAAAACCCTTAGAATTCATTATGAATTGTATTGAAAAAGATTGATGAATGAGTACATGGTTGGTCATATTATAGACTTCAATTACCCTGACTACTTGTAACTAATTATAGTTCTCTCTAACTAACATTTGACCAACTCTAACTACCTTAACTAACTTTAGTTATCTCAACATTTAACGAAACATAAATTTAATATGAATTTTTATGTTTTTGGTGGTTAAAAATTTATATTTAATTCATGTTTTGTTAAAAAGTAATAAAAAATTTTTTGAGATTTTTATAATATTTTATACATTTCTGCATAGTTTCATTACAAAAAAATACATGAGTTAATTTAAAAATAAGGATCAGAAGTTATGATTGTAAATTTTATAGGGATTAAAAGTCTAATTTTTTTTAAAGGGATTTAAATGAAAAAATTGTATATTTATAATAACTAAAAACATATTTAAGTTAACCCTTTAATGAATATTTTAAAATAGATAATTAAGATTTTACATGTCAATTTAGGATTTTAAAAGTAACAACTTGCACATACTTTATATGTTGGTGTAAAATCTTACATTAACTTCACAAAATATTAGTCACTGCCTGCTTACTGCTTAGATGCTAATGCTTGCTGTCTTTCACAAAAAGGTCACAATCAAACTCAAATCTCCAGTTGTACAGATTCTTCCACTTTCCAAATAATTCTCATCTTTCTCTTCAAAAACAAAAAAAATAACCAAAACTAACCCAAACCACAAATCATAAAATCCCTTCAAATTTCTCATAGCTTCATTCATATACTTCATAATATCATAAGTAACAGTTTTATATAATTCATCATAAATCATAGTTCATATAAATAGAAGAAAAAACATTGGTAACACTTTTACACAATCATCTTCATCATAGAAACATAAGAAAAAGAAAATGCATACAAAAACAGATTCAGAAGTTACAACAACAAGTGTAGCTACATCAACATCACCAACAAGATCACCACCACGTCGTCCACTATACTACGTTCAAAGTCCATCACACGACGGAGAAAAAACCGTCACTACATCCTTCCATTCAACACCTGTTGCTTCACCTCATCATTCTTCTTCTTCCACTCATTTTTCTGCTTCTAAGAAAGAACATCAACAGAATCACAGTGTTAAGCCATGGAAGCAGATTGATGTTATTGAAGAAGAAGGGTTTCTAGAGAAAGAGAGGAATGGTGGATATTCTAGGAGGTGTTATTTTTTGGCTTTTGTTGTTGGGTTCTTTGTTTTGTTCTCTTTGTTTTCGCTTATACTTTGGGGTGCTAGTAGACCTATGAAGCCAAAGATTGTGATCAAGGTTTGTGTTTTGATTGTTTTTTTTGGTTGAAATTGGAACTGGGTTTTGATTGATTTTTCAGTTTTGGAATGTGATTTGAATTGTGTGTTTATTGATTTTGTGATTTTAGGATGTGATTTGAATTGGGTTGTGATAAAGTTTGCTTTTTTAGGATGAAATGTGAACTGGGTCATGATAAATTTTTCATTTTTAGGTTGAAATGTGAACTGGGTCATGTTTAATTTTGAGTTTAAGAGTTGAAATATGAACTGGGTTAAGATCAATTTTGCATTTTTAGGATGAAATTTTAACTGGGTCATGATCAATTTTGCATTTTTAGGATGATGTTTGAACTGGGTCATGATAATTTTTTCATTTTTAAGATGAATTGTAAACTGGGTCATGTTCAATTTTGCATTTTTAAGATGAAATCTAAACTGGGTTAAGATCAATTGTGCATTTTTAGGGTTGAAAACTTGAAATTTGTATGGGTTTGTACTCCAATGTTTCACTTATAGGTTCAAATTTGAACTGGGTCTTGATCAATTTTGCATTGTACAATGAAATTTGAACTGGGTCATGATTAAATTTGGATTTTTAGGTTTGAAATGTAAACTGGATCATGTTCAATTTTGCATTTTAGGGATGAAATCTGAACTGGGTTAAGATAAATTTTGCATTTTTAAGATGAAATCTGAATTGGGTCATGATCAACTTTGCATTTTTAAGGTTGAAATCTGAACTGAGTTAAGATCAATTATACATTTTTAACTTGAAATCTTAATTGGGTCATGACTCATGAATAACATGGATTTTTCGGGTTGAAATCTGATTGGGTTGGTGCTCCAATTTTTCATTTTTCAGGTTGAAATTTGGACTGGTCCTTGATAAATTTGCATTTTTATAATGAATCTGAACTTGATCTTTATCCATTTTGCATTATTTTTGGATGATGAAATTTTAACCGGGACATGTTCAATTTTTACTTTTCAAGGATGAACTCTAAACTATGTCTTGAATCTTGATCAATTTTGCATTTTGCAGAGCATAAAGTTTGATCATGTTACTGTTCAAGCCGGTTCGGATTCGACTGGGGTGGCCACTGATATGATCACCATGAACTCTACTTTGAAATTCACATACCGCAACACTGGCACTTTCTTTGGAGTCCATGTTTCAGCTACACCCTTAGAACTGTCTTATTCAGATATAGTCATTGCTTCAGGAAATGTAAGGTTCACTAACTCGTTTGTTTGATTTTGTAGTTAAGAAAATTGATTTTGGTTGAAAATGAGTAGAATGTAAAGTGACATATGTTTGTATACATTCAAGTGAAAGTGAGTCGAAGAATAAATGTGAAGTTAAAAATCACGTTTAATAGCCAAAACTATAAATCTCAGCTACAAGTTAGAATTCATTCTAGAGGTAAAAACAATTCTACTTGAGATCACTTAATGCTTATTTGCATTCATGGTAGTGTTTGTGACTGTGTGTTTGGCTGTTCCTACAAATTGAAGCTTCTTAATTTTCACAGTGAGTTTACATTGGGACATGAGAAAATGTATCTCACTGCCACGCCAAACAAAAACTTCAGCGTATGTTTGTTTTGGCGGTGGCTGGAGTGTAAACGCACGTTGACTACGAGGCTTCACTTTGTAGCTGTGAAATTTTCACGTCGAAATGCTATTGTACCGTGCAGAAACTGATTTTGATTGAATTCATTTTATAACATTGATTTTAGTTAAAAGTGAATATAAGATAAAAGGATTTATGTTTGGATCATTTCACATGATAGTGAGTTGTAAAAATCATGTTTGAAGACAAAAGCTACAAACTCCATCTTCAAGTTAAAGTCAATTCTAGAGTCAAATCAATTCTAATCCAAATATATCAAACATACAAAAATCAATTTTTAGTCTTCAGAATCAATTTTAACTCCCCCCAAAAGTGAATCAAAACATGCACTTAAACATGCATATATAGTTGGTTGATTAACTACTTAACTTCAAAGTGCATGAATGTTTCTCTTTTTTGTATTTTTCTAACACATTGATTATTGCAGATGAAGGAATTTCATCAATCTAGGAAGAGTCATAGATTGGTGAGTGTGGCAGTGATGGGTAGCAAGGTCCCTTTGTATGGAAGTGGTGCTAGCCTTAGCAGCACAACGGGTATGCCTACAGTTCCAGTGCCATTGAACCTTAACTTTGTGATAAGATCAAGAGCCAATGTACTTGGAAATTTGGTGAAGCCCAAATACTATAAAAGGATTCAATGTTCCATCACTTTGGATCCTAAGAAACTTGGTGCTCTAGTTTCCCTCAAGAATTCTTGCACATATGATTGAATATTCATGCATGTTAAAGGGACACAAGGTGAAAGAAATTGTAAAAGAATTATTTGGAAAAAAATTGATTATTTTTTTATTAATGGATTCCTTTGAGATATGGATGGAATTGATGGGGATACAACTCAGAACTCAGAAGGCAGGATGATTAGGATGCATTTTTGTTATTTGAATTATGCAATGAGGACAAAGATCATGTTGGTTCGGTTGAGAAATGTGAGTGATCATTACATAAAGACATTTTTTTTTTGTATCTTGTATTAATTATTTTGTCCCATTTTGATTACATTAATTAATTCAAAAGTGAGAAGTAATCTGAATTTATCTTGTCCAAATTTGAAAATTGATTCGTTCAAGTGGTAAGAGATTTAAGGCCCCTTAAACTAGTGGCTAGAGATTTAATCTCTTATATGGAGAAAATTTAATTGGGAGAAAAGAATTCATCTTGTGTGTCCAATTGGTTCTCTGAGGAATATTAGTCATCGCTGAATGGCGGTAGAAACTTCGTAAATTTAACACAGTAACCCTAAAAAAACATAAACAGCTTTGTGACAACTGTTTAAATGGTTAACGTGGTTTAAATATGTGGTTAATTGCGTTCGGTAGTTGGTCAAACGATATATCTTATGCCAAAACTCTTTAATCACTAATGCAACTTCACTTACCACAAATTTGAACGTGGTTGACTATAATTAGTGATTAATTTTTAAGCTCTATGAGCCATGATTTGAGAGCTGTAATCACTGATGAGTATTGAAAAAATTAGAAATGGTTGACTATAATTAGAAATCATGGCACGTAGAGCTTAGAAACGTTGCTTATGACGCAGATGACTTGCTTGACGAATTCTCCCTAAATCATTTCTCTTATGTGTTGCAAGTATCTCGCTCAGGTCGTCAATTTCACTATCAGTTTGTTGATAATGTTGTTTCTTCCTTTAGATCATATGCTTCTTATCTTGAACTCTTCCCCAAGTTAAAATGCATTAGGCAAAATCTTGAAAATCTAGTTCGCGACATGTCAAATTTTCATTTGAAACAGTTGAGTGTTGAATTTGATAGGAGGAGACAAACTAGGTCTTTTAAAACCAACAAGGAGGTTTTTATTCATGGAGAAGAATGTGATGAAAAGTTTGTGCCAATTGGGAAGGAGATTGCAAAGAAGCGTGCACTTGAAAAGAGATGAAAGGGAAGGATTGTATGTTCAAGAAAGTGAACTGTGGAATGGAATATTTTTGTCTGTGGTTGGCAAAATATTAATGAGTGTTTGTTCATCTTCTTTGGTCTAAGTTTTAGATTTCATCGATTTAGGTAATTGTGATCCATGTAATATAGTGCAACACTAGACAATTTTTTTTTGTTTTCCCATAAGCTCCCTCCACTAGAGGTCATTCTATTCGAGACTTTGTCAGACATTAAATGTGAACACTTCTTTCATCCACGATTCAAACACTGGTCCTCTGAGTGAGAGTCTAACCCCTTCTCTGAGATATAACCTGCATTAGCTACTATTTAAAACCAATGAAACGGACATTAGTTACTCCCTGGTTACCTGATTATTAGTAAAAATGTCTGATTTTAATGCTTACTTATATTATTGAAAAATACTTGTATTTTTCAATATTCAGAGAAATTTGGTGAGTAAACCACCAAATTCTTTGGTGATTTTGTAGGACGCTCGCAAATAAGTCCCTAAGATTACGTATACTTTAAATCTTTATTTGACTTTGTCAAAGTTAAAGAAATCCGTCATTCTGTCAAACACACATTGAGGGCATTCATGATCATTGAATCGAGATTGGATTTTTTCAATTTTTTAAAATAAAAATACATTGAGCTTGAAATTTGGACTGTCCAATCTTAATTTAATAATCACGGATGTATTGACTTCGGGAACGCATGAAAATTTTGACTATAGGTATATCATGGCCCGGTTTAGATCAATGTCCGCCACGGTTTCTATGGCGATGTGCTTCCTCGTACTCATTGGAATGTAGCCACTGCAACCACCGTAAACGCTTCTGTCTGTCACAAAAAACAGAAGCATCTTGTGTCTAAAGTTGCCTTTGGATTATGTTCCAACCAGAGGGCTCCTCAGGTTTTTTTACTTGAATTATAAAGCTTGTTATCTATTTTCATTGCTAAGAATGATACGTTGGAAAGAAGATCTATAATATGATATTTCTATTTTTAAAAGAGTAGAGGCATGTAAAGTGAAACTATTTAACCTCAACTAAAATAAAAAAAAGTTTAGTTGAGTAACTAATGAAAGAAAAGAGAGTGCAGGGCAAACAAAAGTTTGAACCCTAGAAACAAAAGTTTGAACCCTAGAAATAATTGAATAACTAATGTATATGATCAATGTCATAGATTAAATACAATGTTTTCAATACACTTAAAATATGATTGTTTGTTTATAATAGTGATCGGGTGAAGTATAAATTGTTTTTATACGTTATTTAAGAGAGCCTAAAAACAATTTAAGTCTTTAAGAACATATTATAAGTTGATTTTGAAAGATGTCTCAAATAAGACAATTCAAACATACTTCTAAAAACCCAAAAAAAAATTATTTAGTTTAGTTTTATTTCTCTACTTTATCTAGTTATTTTCTTGTAAATATATTTATGTTATTAGGTTTAGTTTTATTTTTTTTCCATTATCTTTTAGTTAGATTTAGTTTTCTTTTCAGCGGGATTAGATTTATTTTGGCTGTATTTGTTTCAAGTTTACTAAATTTATTATTAACAATGTTATTCCTGGTAGGGATGGAAATACAGGCCAGCCCACCTCGTTTAGGCCCAGCCCACTATTAGTCCGTCAAAAACAGGGTGGGTGGGGTGTGCCAACTTGAGGGGGTGGGCTCAAACTTACACCCCGCCCCGTCTAAAGGCGGACTAGCGGGATGGTGGGTTGGCCCGTCTAATTTTTAAAATATTTTTATGTCGATTGTTATTAACAAATACGCTGCTATTATAAAAACAATAAATTCAATATAATAACTTTAACATTAGATAAATCCATCATACATCCAACATAAAACAAATTACAAAATAAATCCAACAACATGAAATAAGTCTCAAAATAAATCAACCATAAAAAGTCTACATAATTCGTTCAACGTCCCTAAGTTAATCATCGTCTAGGTAATAAACATGTGATGCTCCGGGTGTTGCTGCAACAGTTGGTAAAATTAAGTTATTAAAATTTGTTTAGTGGTTTTGCAAAAGTGTTTATGGGGTGTGTAAATTAAAAATTCGATCACTAATAGTAAAAAAAGAAAGTTTAATAAGCCGCGGGCCAGCCCACCCCACCCCACTATGACCCTTTTTTTAGCGGGCTTAACAGGGGCGGTCCAACTACAAAGATGGGCTCAAAATCTCACCTCAACCCGCCTAAAATGGCGGGTTAAACGGGCTGGCTCGAAGGGCCGGGCCCGTTTTGCCACCCCTAATTCCTGGGAATATGAAGAAGGGAGCTTTATAAAATATTTTAAAATTAATATTTTATTTGACATAAATATCTCAACAAACTACTTATAATATTTTCAATCATATCCATTAAATTTTCACATTATTTTATTTTTAGGAAAAGAAGCTTCAATTAGTTACTATCTAATTTTTTAGCACCATATTATTCAATTAGTGTTTCTTTGAGAAAAAAAAAGGTTTCGGTTAGTTATTTTTTCATATTATCTTTTAGCAACATATTCTAATGCAAATGTTAACTATAAATAAAAGAACATAAGATGACCTATCATCACAACTCCAAACTTCTCTACTAGGGTTCTTCACATGAGCGCCGCTTTGATCCTTGCCAATACCTCATCTCAATTCTTAATTCCATTAATCTGTCACGTTCTTTGGGCTTTTTTTTGGAATTGTGTGTTGGTTACTTTTAATTCAACAACCGTTCATTGGTGCTTGTTGTTATAGGCTCCGTTTGGATTGGCTTATTTTGAGCTTATGTGGGCTTATCTACTCCCATAAGCCTTTTTAAAGGTGTTTGGGTAAATAAATAAAAATAGCTTATCATAGTTTCATAAGCTGCTTATGCCATGTTTTAATAAGCCTAAATTTTCAGCTTACCCTCTGGCTTAACAAGGAGCTTATGAATTTATGTAACATCCTTCGATTCTCTCTGGATCCACTTTTTCAAAACATATATTTTAATTATAATGTTAGTTATCTTTGGCGGTGCATGAGTAACAAAAATTACTATATACTTATCTTACTAAATTAGCACACGTAACAAAGTTTTTTTTTTAAGAAAGATTTTTATTATTTTTTTGTTACGTAACAAAATGAAACTGAATATTAATATTTTTCTTATATGAATATTTTTTTTGTTACGTAACTATATACTTATCTAATGTTAATTTTGTC
>Ga0228711_1007631_pt1 | contig 15575 bp, 4 predicted proteins | sample MedpolnodulmetaG_2_FD_177996 | JGI IMG/M metagenome (GOLD analysis project Ga0228711, IMG submission 177996) | Root nodule microbial communities from Medicago polymorpha collected in Santa Monica, California, United States - brown nodules | ecosystem: Host-associated > Plants > Roots > Nodule...
CCAAAAAAAAAAAAAAGAGCAAGTTTGTAGTTAGCAAGGAAAATCAAGGGTTAGATAACGGAACCAGTTGGCAGATACACAGAAACAGTTTAACCTCGAGCCAGATAGATAGCCTCAGTAAGAATGTTCTATAAGTTTAAAGAAAGGGTGATGTCTTAGCTAAACAACATTGGAAATTTAAGATATTTCTGTCTTGCAGCATCAATATCAGCAGTATATCATGTGAGATCTGTTAACAGACCATTTTGAGCTTCAACGAAACAGAATAGCCTTCTAGGAGATTTGTTCTTGGATATGTTGAAAAATTATGGAAAATGAGGGTCCACTTTAGACAATCGATAAAGGCAGTAGGTTGAACAACACACTGCAGCTGTAAGCAGAAGAACATATTGTCTCTAGCCAACAACTATATATTCTAGAAGAAAGAGTATACACAATTAGTCACCCTTGATTTTTAACTTTAGTGTCAAGACTGAATTCATAATAATTTCCGAAATACTTCATTATAAATTCTTGGTGCGCCCAGAGCAAAAATTAATCTCTTGCTTTGTAATATAATAATCACTGTCTCCAACTTCAACTACATTGTTGAGCTCAAAGCATAGAGATTTTTCATGCCCCGGGGGAACTGAATTTCTGGTATAAATATTTCTATACTCCTAACCAAGATCACAACTGCATTATTACCATTGGTCCATCACTGACATCAGAGCACTTTACCAAAACAAAACATTTTATTTGAAAAGATCTGATACCATTGCTTAGTTTATCTGACTTCAAATGAAGGGTAACAGGAAACAAGTAAATTGAAGATTCTTTGAAAAATGAAAATGATCAGTACGGGTTTTACCTGGATTCCTTCTGCAAGTACATTAAGCCCGTAGATTTTGGCAGCTCGAATGCTTGCAATGGCACCAGTATCATACAGACTATTTGAAGCTACAATCTAGTGTCGTGTACACATTAAGGAAACAAAAACAAAATTATTCTCTACTAAAACGTTAGAGAAACTTAAAAGTCACATTATAGATGGATTACCTGAGCAGCACCTGCCGTATCATCAACATTTTCTCTGCTAACACCTAATTTATTCAGGAAAGTATCACTTAAAGCAAGTGCCTGCATGAAAAAAGGCATTGAGATTTCGACAAATCCAATGTGACTAATACATACTCAGGTATGTACAACACACATATAACACTCTTCAACTAAACTGTATGTGGAGAAGATGCCCATGCTTAAACCATACAAAGTATAAATACTTGTTATATGCCTATCGTTGTTTTTTAACTAATTGATATAACAATTATTGCTCAGCTTTAAAGAGAAGGACTCAACCAGTGTGACACTTTAAAATTCAACATTACATTGAAAATTATTTCCATTAACTTTATTAGAATGAGAATTAAGCATTTAATTTGGCGCTTTATGTTGTATAGGATTAGATGCAACAACAATAAGTTTCTGGTAAAAGAATATATGTTCTATGTTTAAATTTTAAAAAGCCTGAAATGAGAAACAAGAAGACTGACCTGAGAATGACTTAAAACACGTTTAAGGAACTCTTTTCTGACACCAGGCATAGCTAGGAGGGAGAGGTTAGTAGCCAACTGCACCTCACCAACAATGTGAAGCCTATGACGAAGAAGTAAATCATAGTTCCGGTGAATGCTTCCACCAGATGTATTTTCAATTGGAATGACAACTTTATGAGCCAGCCACAACTCAACAGCCTGTCACAATTTTTCAAAACAAAAAAGGTTATCGAGTTGGAAAATGAAAATCACTTCCATTAAACATAAAAAATATAAGGAACAATACATAGTTATATGAAAGCTAGCTTATAATTTCAAACCTTAAAAGCCTCTTCAAAATCACTGCATGAGATTGTTTCACAATTAGGATAAGCTTTGAGTGCAGCATCCTCGCTGTATGATCCTGGTATCCCCTAAATCAGTAATCCAAACATATAATAATGAACGTGGACATCAAATCAAATAGTGACGAACAACACACGCATCATGATCATACCTGATATGATATTCGTACTTTGGCACGATCATCAGAAGCAGCCGCAATATCAGATATGGATAATGGCCCTACACAAAAACAGTGGTTGCGAAGTCTGAGATCTGAGAGTAAAACTCATTACAAAATATGAAATGAAAATGCATAAGGTCAAAAGATGAAATAAGATGGGAAAACATAAATTGAACCTATGACTTTCTAAATGATTACAATTACAACTAGTTTGATAAACAGTTTTTCAAGAGGCATTATTAACTTCTGAACAATGTTTTCCAGTATTCAAAGTCATTAAAATGTAGTAGTTGAATGAAAGACCAGAAGGTAATCAGCTACATGATGGCTGTGTCAAAAACTTATTCAAGATATGATTCTTAATATATATTTGATAATACTGAAAGAAAAATAATAATCTATATTTGATAATAACATTATCTTGTCAAGTAAGTTAATTCCTTATATTAGCAAAAAGTAGAATATAATAAAAGTTCCCTCCTTTTGATTTTTTAATTCTATCTGGGGTAGAGATTAGTATCTGAATCTTCCATTGATACTTTATCAACAAATACTATTTTCTTTAGTCTACTCTTTGGCTGAACAATGTTAACAAAGTTCCCAATTTCAAATAGAGAAATGATATTTTGACATCAATTTGCACAGTCAACGCAGTTCAAATACATAGTTAATCATGTTAAATGAATGGTTAATGAAAATAACAAAGTAGCGCAACTCGTTAACCATCAATTGAACACAATTAGCCACAATTTTGAATGACACTAACCACAAAAAGTTCAATAACTAGTAAGTACTCAACCATAGTCTTGCAAATTGTCACAAAATGTGTGCAATTTGAATTAACAATTCCGAAAAGAAACTAAAAAGGAAAAAAACAAGAATGACAATTTATTCACTCAAGAATAAAAATCAAGTAACCAAAAATAGAATAAACTAAATCCACTATATAGTCAAATAGATATTCAAATTCAATTCAATTATAACAAACTTTTAACAAGGTTCCTTAAACAATACTCCTCCCAAAGTAATAATCTTGAAGCAAGTGAATTATAAACAAAAGATATAGAAGATGAAACTACCCACTTGGAAGGGATATCAAATCTTTATGCAATCCATGAGAGACATCACCACCACTACCCACTTGACTTTGATTGTGATCAACCACATGCATCATTATCTTTGTTCTTCTAACAGAAAACCCACCTAGGAAACCCCATTTATGTGCTCTTTTCAGATGATTTTGACTATAAAGTTGAGAACTTGAAAGCCCTGGTGCAACAAGAGATGCCATAGCTATGGAGATTAAGGTCAATGATTCTTCTCACCTCTTTGCAGTGTACACAAATACATTACAAAGAAATTTGAAGTGTGGGAAATGGAGAAAGGGAAACCCAAAAATGGAAACTTTGGTAATTTTGGGGAAGGAAGACTTTGTCATAGTGTGTGTGTTTTTGCTATGTCACTCTTTGAAACTGAGAAACCATGACCAGAATAAAAATTATAATATTATTAATTTAATAATTATTATTATAAAAATGAAAATTCATATGTGAGATTCAAATGCAAATCCAATTGATTAGCTTAATTCAAATGCAATTGATTATTATTATAAAATAAAATAAAAGTCAGTTTCTTTTCTTGTTGCTGTGGCGGGAGGGTTGATTGGGGTTGGATGGAAAATTGCTCATAGGTTATTATTGGTTATTTTGACTTTCATTAGTTGACCCACCATCCTTAAAAATAAAATAAAAAAATTGAACCACCAATATTTTTCAAAAAAAATTAACCCAAAAATTATTAGAGTGTTAGAGATTAGTATGTTGGTTGGTTAGTTAGAGAGTATATGTAGAGTAGTTAAAAGTTGTTAAAGAAGCTGGTAGGTTAGTTAAATAGCGGCATTGGCACATATAGAGAAAGATTACATGGATAGAGAGCCATTCAATATTAAACTTTTTATTGATAAAATAGCGACTTTAGTGTAGAAATATTGGGTTGGAAAATAGTGAAAAAAAGAGATGAATTTAACTTTTTAAAAATCAAAATGTTGTTGAATTTAATGCAAATATACTAATTTTGGTTTCCTTAACAAATGCCCTCCCTAAGAGCACCCGTTAGCATAACCCTTTAAATAAAGGTCTTTTTAGTTTTTGGTGTCAAGTGTTAGTTTGAATCTCACATTGGAAAATTAGATGATGAAAAACATCTAAGTCAAAAGATTCATATATATAATGTTTTAAAATTTTAGATGAAGATTTGATATCCAATTCATTTGAATGGTTACTCTTAACCTAATGTAATGTCTCCTTGTATTTTAGGATTCCCTTAAAGATTCAATAATTGTATTAGAGTTAAGGGTTTAACTAAAAGTGATTGGCTCCTTATATTGAAAGTCTACCTGAAAATAATGGTCAAGTGGTATGTCTCGTTGATGTCGATTATCAACGACGGTGTGTGTGGATAAAAATCTTTTACTCAAAAGTGAGTAACCTAAAATGAATAGATGAGCTCACATTTGAGAGAATGGGGGACTATTTTTGTGTATGTAAGAATCTCATGTTGAATAGAAAAATGGATGTTAGGTTCATAGAAAAGAGATTGCAAAAGGTTGATCATAAAAGATAAATCTTGAAAAAGTCATGAACATGAGTTTAGGTAGGAAAAAAAACATCTCTTCAACCAAGAGTTACAAGAGCATGTGTACATTAATCAAGTTGTCTTTAGTAAACTTGCAAGGTGGGGTTTAGTACGGGAAAGGGGAATTGTAATATGAGAGTAAAAGAAGCAACTTCCCTCTCTCTTACTTTCCATTCCAATACATCCATTCAATCACAAAATCTTTGTGAAACCACCGCCCACAGCAACACCAGTGAATTAGCGGCTCACACTCTAGAAAGTAGCTCACACGCATAGAAGATATCAATACATCAACTTCGCTGTGCCCTTGGTTTTTAATATAGAAAAAAAATCTGAACATAATATTGGAATGTGTTTGTTTCATATTTTTTTTATATAAAAAAACTGCTTTTTATCATTTTTAGTGTTTATTTATGATTTATATATAAAAATTATATTGTCTTTAAAATGACGGGTGTATTTGTTTCAGCTTTAAAAAATAAATAGTTATGCATCAAAAGAATTTAGAGATTTAAAAAAAAATATGAAACCGTTTCTATTTGTTTACTACCCAAAAATAATTTAAAAAAATGATTTTTAACTAGTTCATGTTGCCGTTAAAAAAATGTATTAGCTTCTTGATTTTAAAAAAAGTTAATCCTAATTGAATTTCATTTGAGTCAAAATAGATTGTTTTGATAAAATAATTTTTATAAAAATTATAAACAAACACTTAAAAATTAAAAAGTGGTTTTCTTCGTAAAGAAAATAGATTCTTTTTCTAAAAAAAATCCAAAACAAACGCACAAGATTACTTTTTCCAAAAATCTATTTTTTTAAAACAAGGAAATATCACATGAACTAGATAAAAATTATTTCTTAAAATAAAGTTATTTTTGAGTAGTAAACAAACATAAATAATTTTATATTCGTTTTAAAAAAGGACAGCCTAATGCATTAAAGCTCTCGCATTCGCAGAATCTGAGAAGGGGTCTAACCATTTGGTGTATTGTACGTAACGTTACCCTATTTTTTACACAAGAGGTTGTTTCCATGACTTGAACATGTGACATTTCAATCATATGACAACAACTTTATTGTTGCGTCAAGGCTCCCCCTATATATTTTTTTAAAAACTCTAAAAAAAACTTTGAATTCTTTTAATATGGAAACTACATAAAGTCAAAATGAGCGCACTCGGAGAGCTATTAGAATTATCTTTTCTCAAAATCTATTTTATTCAAAAACAAGGAGATAACACATAAACTAATTAAAAATCATTTTTTTAAATGATTTTTTTTAGTAGGAAACAAACAAAAATAGTTTTATACATTTTAAATCTATAAAAAAAAATCTCAAAATTCTTTTAATACATAATCTTTTCGAGCATTTAATAAATAATCTATTTTTCTTAAAGTTAAAACCATCTCGTAAATTTTCTTTATGGAAGTCATAGATGGTTCAGGCAGATTCTCACATATGCGAGTCTCGTTCTCGTGCCTAATTGCAAGCAAGGGACAAGTTAAAACAACATGATATACATATTTCTAACTCGGATGTCAAATTTTTATAGAACCAATTCTATTTCTATAATCTATATATAATCTTGCTCAAAAAAAAATCTATATATAATCTGTCCTTAAACTCTACAGAACAAACTAATACTATTTCGAAGTTTTTTTACCGGTAAACTCTAACATAGTTCATGATTTTGAGGTCAAATTTGACAATGAGGTGTAAAGAGTCAAGCTCACTGTTTTTAGGAAACAATGCACACATTAACCAACACATTTTTTTATTTAAGTCGGTCTTGCAAAAGTTATGATGTAAGTAAAAAGTCACCCACTCTATATAGTACATCAGCAATTAATAAAATGAAGAACACAACCACAAAACTTTGTCAAACATGAAAGGGATAGCTACTAACCTCTCTGGACGATCACACATTCAAACAAGCTGCATCCAAAATCGAAGTTAAGATTAATATTTCAGCCAGTTAGGTGGGTAGGTGCCACCCCACACATACTATTTTTTTGAAAGGGACTGAAACATATACTTGTGACTTCATAAAAAAATTATTATAAAATTGCGGGTTTCCATATAGTTTTGGACTTTTGGCCGGTTTGTGACGCTCCGACTACAAAAATAAATGAATATCCTTACTCTTATTAAGGTGGAAATTAATTTAATTAACATTTTCATTACAAAATCTCACTTATTTATATTCTATCAATAGTCTTAATTTGATATTTTAATGTTCTTTAAATAAATTGACGTGCTTTGAGAGGAAGAAAGCATATGGTCATAGGGTATAATAATATTTGTAAGGTAGACTGAAGTTTTCTCTATGTAAGTTCGTTTTTATCATATCATATTTATAAAAACCAAAAACATTTGTATGAGAGGAAGAAAGCATATGACCATAGGGCATAATAATATTCGTAAGGTAGACTGAAATTTTCTCTATGTAAATTCGTTTTTATCATATTACTAGACCATTGACCCGTGCTGACGCACGAGTCATATCGATAGTAATAATGGACAAAGAAATATGAAATAATATAAGAATGCAATGATATAGTTCATTTTATAATGACACTCTAACTTTTAATTTACGTTCGTGACACTCTAACTTTTAATCTCAACTTGTGATTAAGAAGTCCCAAAGTAATAAGTGTGTTGAGAAATTTAAGAGCATGAACATCACCCGCTTGAGAAATTCGGGAGTATGAACCTCATCCACATTTTATAACTTTATATAGTATTTTAATATTACTTTACGTTAGTATGATTTGAATTAAAAAACCTTTAAAAAAAAAATAAAAGAGTCCTTAATTTGCAAGATAGCTTGGAACATTAGAATAAAATTAAAATAGACTTTTGACCCGTCGCACGGGTTTATTAGAACACAAAAAAACTTAATAGAGATGCACTGTTAATATTAAAATCATCCTAATATGTCTTTCAAGACATTTACAAAAAAAAAAGATATTTTTATATGATTACCATTTCTAGAAAAAACAAATTTCTGAAATTGAAATAGTATATAATAAGTTCATTCATTCAAACTTATATTCAAAAGTAATGTGGAAGTTAAAAGTTTACAATTAAAATATACAAAAAATCATATACTTTCTACATAAGTCTTTACGATGCATAATCTGAAACAACTTTAAAATACACAACTTCATTATTTTTCATTCTAGTTGTGCACCCAACTAAATAATAATTGCATGTGTGAGCTTATTTGTCTTGTAAAATAGGAATCTGCGTTAGTGACCAAAGGAATAGTAACATGTCAGAGATGAATAATTTTTTCTTCCAATAATCTCCAAGCACCACTTTTTGTCTTTCTATCTCATGATGCTTAAGCAATACACCTCAAAGAAACAACTCGATTCAATCACTGGTTCGCTTGCTTTTGTCCACATCATCAATTCAATGTTGCATACACAGTTTTGAATTAATACAAAAAACATCAAAATTGGAGGATAAAATATTTTAGTTACTAAAATAGCATGAGAATATGCAAGCATAAAATTCATCAATCAAACAAAAACGTTGCATTATATATGAACCAAGAAAGTAAAAAAGCTATTTCTCGTAAAAACGTATACATATATGTGTGTGAGATTTGTGTTGTGTTTGTGTCCCACTGATATCAGCAGCAATAGAAAATAATCCAACGATTAGAAGCAAGGTTGGAGTTGAGAAGTTTCAATATATTGTTTCTACAGACCACCATATTCATCATCATTTGTTGGCACTATTATAATGAAAAGGAAAATAAAATTAATTAAGAAATGATTACACGGATAACAATTAAAGCACCTGCATCATCTTCATTCTTGAATGCCATTAGGAGTTTTGAAGAGATGATGCAAACGGCGCTATGCAACGTTCACTTGTTAATATGAAAATTGCTCTTTTCACTTTTGAAATTGCTCTTTTAGTTGAATTTGCATACCTTTTAGTTGATCAAATTGAAGCCTGTATTCCACCCTTCCAATCTAATGTTTATGTGATTTTGCAGCAACATATATGAATTATATATACAAAAGAAGGATTTCTACAACACTTGATAATCAAAATAAAAAAGGATCTCAAAGAGGATGTCGAACATGAAAGAGTAGTAAGAGTTCAATATAAAATATATAATAGTGTAGTTATTATTTCAATTACCATTTTGTAATAATAAAATGAAGCTAAAGACCGCTTTTGTGGCCCCGGTTGTAGTAAGATACTTGTTGATACTTATTCTAAAATTAATTAATTGGTCATATTCTTGTGCATAAAAATTATCTATTGGATTTAGACTTGTGAATGAAATAATTTCTTAAACACACATGTAATAGGAGAAGTAGTTAAAGCTAAAAAAACATAGACAAAAGATGATTAAATAAAACTAAATGCCAAAAAACATAAGGAAACAACTCGCTCAAAAATTGGATCCAAGCCACTGCAGGCAATGACAGTTGTATAAACCGTCAACACTAGACCAGTACCGAGAGCCACCAAGAGAATACTATATAAATTGTCGGTGATTAAATTAAATAGAATAATGTCATCCGAAAACAAAACTGACGTAACAGTCGAAACATATTCATACGAACTAGGACACTAAACCAAGTCACATAACACGAAATCAATGCAGCAGAACACTACTTATTCAAATAATACAAACTGATGCAACACTGAATAGAATCAAAAGCTGAAATAAATAGTGGTAGCAACTTAACCTTCACTTGTTCCACTTTTAATAAAGTTCTCGATGTGGTGAATATCATGGGTAAATTGTGTGACAGAAGAAGGGGCAGTATGTGTATTAGTAAAGCATAGAAAAATCATGAAAAATTTAAAAGTTAAACTAAGATTCTCATAAAAGAAAAACGATACACTTGCATGCAAATTTTTATACAATTGTCTTAAATTGAATTGTTCATCAAATTTAGTTATTTACATACTACACAAACCATCGTTACAATAAATTGATATTCAAACCATCCCTACAATAATAACTTGATATTCATTAGGAATAAATTTATAAAAATAAAAAATTTCTAAACATTGCATTACATTTGTCCTACGTACAAATAGCTAAATTGTGGTTAAGTAAACAACTTTACCTTTAAAATGAATCACTATAATGAGCATATATATCTACAAATGAAACCTGGAATGGTGAGTGAAATGGAATGGTGACCAATGAAACCAAAGCGATTATTAAGAAAACTGCAAATGACCCAACACCAGCTGCAAATGACTGCAAATGAAACCAAATTGAATCAAAAGCTGAATAAAATCAAAATTGACAAATCAAAAGCTGAAATTTGCAATAGAATCATCAACCAAAATCAAAATGGAATTGGAATAATATAACTAACAATGGAATTATCATTTAAATTGTAAATCAAAATCTATATCAAATTGAGAAAGAAAAAATTGAGTTGGAAAGGATTTTGATTGTTTTTCATAAAAATAGGATAATTAGTTTAGGTTGGAGGGAAACGTATCACAAAAATAGGAAATGATTTTGATATTTAGTTTGGATATGATTTTGTTTTGTTTTTTAATAAAAGGAAATAATAGGAGCGATCTGTTTTTGTTTTGTTTTGTTATAGATAAGAATAGGAGGATCTGTTTATTTTGCGATCTGTTTATCTGTTTAGTAAAATTAAGCAGAAAAATTAGGAGTGATTTGTTTATTTTGATGGAGCGATTTGTTTATTTTGATTTCCATAACAATTAATATTTTGTTTAAATTAAATAGGGTTAATATAGTAAAATTAAGCTGAGAAATTAGGGTAAATCTAGGGCAAAATATTGCTTACGGGTTAACTTTAAGTAATAAGTGAATAAGGTTAATATAGTAAAATTAAGCTGAGAAATTAGGATAAATCTAGGACAAAATATTGCTTACGGGTTAATTTTAAATAATAAGAGATGTTTATAAAAATCAAAAACATTTGAAGATACTGCAATACATAACATAACATATTTCACGCGCGCAATGCCTTGTAATCATATTTCAAGAGTACCGGAAATTAAATAGTGATATTTTTTTCATCCAAGATTCAAACTTTCAGCCGGAAGTAATTTTCTTATATTTTAACAAAGTTTTCAATCAAAATGACTAATCACTATCGATTGTGGTGTGAAGGTGGTGTTGACCAAATTAAACATTTTTTAATACTACAAAGAATAGAACTTTGAGAGCACTAGGTCGACTTTAGAGTATCTTGATTGACTTTACAACCACAAGACTTGGAAGTTTAGTCTATTTTCATCATTATTACTACATTTTTAGATTAATAAAACATATTTCAAAATATTGATAACATTACATAGATTTTTGAATTTAAAATAGATGTGTCTCTAGTTAACATTTTGATTTTTTTTTTCTTAACCCTTAATATAAGACACTTTACAAATTTTTATACACATTAATGATTTCTTTACAAAAATATCTCTATTTGTTTTACAACTGAAAATGTAAATTTCTTCTCGGTAACTATAACGGTAAATATGTTACTTTTAAAGATAAAGATCACCACTAGACCGCTCTAAATTGTGGTATTCGGTCTATGTTAGAGAATTATCAATCCTTATTTGAGATACTAAAATTAATATATGAACATATTATCGAGAATAATTATTTTTCTTTGTTTCTATTCAAGGCAATGTTGAATGTTAAATGTTGGCACTTCTCTCAACTGAGATTTAAATTACATTAGTTTGTCATTCTGTTAGAGTCGTCTGGTAGATCCAACTCCCGTTGACGAGGACCAACCCTACATGAAGGCCAATGAGCTTCAATAGTTAGGAGTGAAAATGTCATTTACTAGAGGGAATGCTAGGAAGCTAAAGGCACAATTGGAGTAACAAGTTGTTAAATTTCTTAACCTTAAGGCATATGACAAGATTGGTCCACATCATACTAACATACTTTTGATTTTGGGGTCTACTAATCATACAATTTTAATTATGAATTAAGTTTGGCTTGTGCGTGTCTAAACACTTGATAACTTAGGTACCATATCATTAGTTGTGTACATCTAAGGCACCATATATGTTATTTAGTGTTAAGGCTATATATGTCTTTCCTTTGTATAACATTTAATAACTTTGTATGTGTGTCATGTAACTGTTTTATTTTGTTTCGGTGGTGACACTCTTTCCATAGATGTTTGATTGTTGTAACAGATTTTGGGTAATTCACCATTTTAGCACACCTTGTGCGGGGTGAATTTATCCTCCTTTAAACAATATATTCCATTTTGATTTGTTAAAAAAAAAACTTTGAAAGAAAGTAAATACTGTGTGTGAGATTAGAGAAATGCTCTCTAGAGTTCTTCTTTTAACCAAATTTGATCCTTCTACTCATTTGGAATCAACTAAGTCTATATCAACCGTTTGATTTTGAGAGTAATTCTCATATGGATAAATATGATATGGCTTACAACAAAATCAACTTGGTCAAAGATGATTTTACTGTGCTTCAAGCAGTCAAACCATTGAAAGTAACACATAAAAGTAAATATCATTTGTTGACCGTGTAAAAAAGTTATAGTGACAGTGCACTAAAATTAAATTATTGCTTTGCACCGACAAATCCAAAATTAGCGTTTTTTTTTATTTTAAGAATTTTAGCGTATATTTTAGAACTAATTTTTTTTTAAGGAACTAAATTTTTTATTTAAACCAATTTATGAATAATTTATTAGAAAAAATACATATTATTAATAGGTTCTGCACTTCAGTCAAATCATGACAATATTTCCAACACATGAAAAGTGAGTTGAGGGATGGATAACTTATTTAGTTGAGTTAAAGGATTAAAAGAGTATATTAGGTGACATTGGTGACATTACCAACCACAATGTTACAAGTATACAAAATAACAAAAAAATCTTGTGAAAGAAAAAGAAGAAAGCCACATGTGATATTGTGGTTGGTCAATGTCATCCAAGGGCTACCCAAAAGTCCAATGTTTAAATTTTAGTAAAGAAGAAAATACTAACATACCAATTAATTAATATTTAATATACTAACATTCACCACTAAAAAAAATTAAAAAAAGGATGGACATTCCAAGGTCTTTAAGTTTCTTCCTTGAACCTTTACACTACAAATTTCCACCATCTCTATTGAAGTTCTAAGCCATTTTCTTTTCCTATAAATAGGAGAATTTGTGAGGAGTTTCATCATCCCATCCAAAAAAAACAATCCAAGAGTGATAGAAAAAAGGAGTTGTTAGCAACCCTCTTTGAGAGAAAGAGAGCATTGTTTCTATCATAGTTTAATGAGAATTGTGATATATATTGTATTACATTCGAGTCGAGTGAGATTGAAAAAATATCCTTTTTTTTTTTCTTTCTGAGGGATGAAAGACATCCTCTTGTATATCAAGAGAGATTGTAATCCTACTTTTTTTTTTTGGAGGGAGTAATCCTACTTTTCCACCATGAAGGTATTTCGTTTAACAAATTCCCGTGGTTTATCTCTTTCATGTTAAACGAGTTTTCCACGTTAAAATTCTTGTGTTTTACTACTCTATTCTCCTTTTTTATTCCTTCCGCTTAGTGCCAATTTTGAGTTCACATTTAGGAGGAATATTATGTGGGTATTTTCCAACAATAACTCTACAAATATTTGCTCAAAAAAAAAAAAACTCTACAAATATAATTTTTACACAATCCAATTTAAAATGTGTAATGAGGCATTGTTTGTCTTGCCGTCGCAATCCAGTGGTCCAGAATGGTTGGTGCAAGTCATAACAACTTAATTAATATATATGAATGTAAGGTACCAAAGCAATGGACATTCAGTCTCTATCAAAAGACCCTATATTTCGCCTCATTGAAGGCATCGATCCATGCACATGAATTTCCAATAACAACCTTTGTTTCTTAATTCATTCGAGGCAATATTTTGTTGTGATTTGCAAGGTAGTTTCGAAAATTTTGATTCACGATTACATATATATTGTCGCCGTAAGAGGAAGGTAATTACACACACACACTTGGCTACTTATTTTTAAAAGCATTTTTTGAAATTGAGAAAAATTAATAAATTAATTTATAGTTGCATATTCGTGGGAAAATGGTCATTGGTCAAACATACATACAGTAGCACTAGCTGGTTTTATTATTCCACTATGTTTCTTCATAGGCTCCAAATTTTGCAAAATAGAAAGAGACATAGTATATATATCTTAGCAAGGAGAAATTCAGGTATGGAACTATATATTATATGCTGGTGAATTCTTCTTCTGTAACATATGTAGTACTACTCCTTTAATTTGTTATGCTATTTTTTTTATTGCTTAAATTAATTAATTTCTGTGATTAGGATTGAGGATGAAGAGTAATCAGTGATGAAGAAAGCAAGCAAGGTATTGGCGCGCCTCAATTTGAATATATGGCTATAAAAATGCATCATATCAGCCATGTAGTTTGATTGAGCCGCGTCAATATCTTGTTTCCATCTCCAAATTTACCAATCTCATCAAATTAACACCACAATCAAGGTATGCATGTATTTTAATTGTGCTAGTTTGTTATTTCTTTTTTCTTCTTCTTCTTCCGTTACTAGTACTGGTTCTCATATAGATGCATATATAATTATATTACAATATTCATTCTCTTTATTTCTGCAGAAAAATAAATAAACATCTTTGTTTATGTCTTAGATGAGTATAAATCTATCTAATATATATGTAAAATTATATGTATTAGATATAGCATATATATGTAGAAAGGATAATTCTTGATGCAGAACATCATCTCCATGAAAATTATAATCCAGATTTCTGCAGCTTTCGAGTGGTAGATTATTTAACTAGCTAGCTAGCTTAATTATATGACGAAAATGCAATACATATAAAAGTTTTTTTTTTGAAAGAATATAAAATTTGGCAGTAGGTAGAATTGGGGTCAATCAATTATAATATTGTATTCTCTGATGATATATGTATACATAAATAGAAATATTTCTATAAATAAATATAGCCTGCAGGGTAAGGATATAGCTAGAGAATCAAGACTGCACTTGTGGTTATTATATGTTCATATGATATGCAAATATTTTAATTAGTTAGCTAGTTATTGTTAAGCTGTCACATAAAGATATATATATGAAATTAAATTACACTTATATATTTATTTATAAGATAAGATGTCACCGTATAGCGAGTGGTTTTATTGAAATCATTAGATGATGATAATATTGAACCATTCATGTTCTGAGTTCATGTTTAAAACCTCGTTCAAAATAATTTTTCCTTCAAAAAAAAAAATAAAAAGTCAAAATAATTTTGATGTACTGAATGAGAGAGACTGAGTAGTAGGAGGGGACCCGGCAGCAGTACCACGGTATTAATGAAGGGAGGGAATCCTTCGTTTTCATGAGAAGCTAGCAAGCTAGGTACTCTTTGTTTTTCTTTGAGTTTGCATTAATATACATTGGATTATTCTAAGACTATATGTTGCTAGTTCCTACTACTCTTAATTTTTTATTTTTTATTTTAATCTTGGATTATTCTACTGGAACATTAAGATCGTCTTTGATTCCTAGAATTATACAAGTACTGGAGCATGATGACTATTTGTGATTCTTGGGGATGGAATTATAGCTACTGGAACATTATACAACTACTTAAATTAATATTGATGTTGTTCTGTGATTAAAAAAAATGTTGATTAATTCTTTTTAAAAAAATGTTTATGTATTGGTGACTTGTTTTGGGCCGAAATTGTTGTCTTGGTAGCAGCCCATCCTTATTGGGCTCGCAGTTTATCGGGTTTATGGTCATACTAAGGTCTAAAAATTTTGGATATTGTTTTTTCTAGTCTATGGTATTCTCACGCGCTGTTATATATATATATATATATATATATATATATATATCTTTTATTTTTTAT
>Ga0228711_1007632_pt1 | contig 15572 bp, 17 predicted proteins | sample MedpolnodulmetaG_2_FD_177996 | JGI IMG/M metagenome (GOLD analysis project Ga0228711, IMG submission 177996) | Root nodule microbial communities from Medicago polymorpha collected in Santa Monica, California, United States - brown nodules | ecosystem: Host-associated > Plants > Roots > Nodule...
ACATATACACCAATCCACATAGATCACAACATTCAACAAATTTCACCAATGCACAAATTCATCAAGTCACATATTCAATTATGACACAATTCATCAACCAATCAATTCCAAATGTCACAAGTATGTACTCATCAAACACACTTATCATCAAACAATCATCATTCACATGTAAACAATTAAGACTCATGCCAATTATGCTATGCGCCTATTCCCGACACATATATGCATGTGGTACCAAATCGCCTCAAGGTCGTCACCTTATGATGCAACAAAAACATCATATGTAAGATTTCACGTCCGTCTTACATTTTCGCCGAAGTAAAAGAGTACACCCTATTACAACATCAACAACTTGACAGGACTATGATGCATGGACATACAAGTAAAGACTCGACAATGCAAAATCACCTCATATATATTCAACAACAATATAAAGGATAACCTCCATTTATATTGAACAACTTCAACAACAACTGCATTATCAAGTATTGACGTCCACATAATCAATCAAGTCATAATTCAATTAAGAGTCATCACCACATCGTCATCATTCATTTAGCATATATGTAATCACCAACAAAATTACCATCACTTAACATATATGCATTCACCGACAATATCATAATCAATTAACATATATGTATTCACCAGCAATATCACAGTCAATCAACATATATGCATTCACCAACATCGACTTTATCATATCATTTCTCATAATCAAAGTTAGGGAGAAAATACACTATACCATGATAAACATCATATTCAACTCCTATCAATCATTCATATATCTTCATATAACCATATCAACTATACACAAGAGATTTACCAAGTATTTGATCTTAATGATTAATATCGACAAAGTTCGTCTCTCATTTTACAACTTTAGAATAATTTAGACAAATGAACCAAAACCAAGTAAATAAACTCTAGGACCTCGACTACGTATACACTTATATCACATATGAGTGTAGTTGAATATGAATGTGCGTTTCACCGGCCGACTACGACAAAATCATAAAGTTACGACAAGTTCGTATCATTTCTTCCATATTGCAAAACCAATTCATTTTCAAAACCAAACCAAGTTAGTTTCAACAAGACATAGGTTAAATACTCTTAATCCTTTTAATTAAACTCCTAATACTTCTAGTTTTGAAGTTTGGAAACAAACCATTAGCTTTGGGTTGACTTAGAAATAGATATGCTTAATTTTCATAAAGTTTTACCGAGACCCACTTGGAGTATTTTTGTCATAACTAAAAATCTAAACATCATTTTCAAGTCAAACCAAAACCATTGGAAAGCTAACACAATTATCTAAAACTTTAATGTTTACAGCAAAGGCCAATTCAAAACAGAAACGTGTGAAAAAGACATAAGAACGCGAAACAAGGAATGCTGTTAGAGAGCATTTCGCTTAAGCGAATTACTTCCGGTAGTTGTTCACTTACAGCTCGCTTAAGCGTACAGTCATCAGTTCTGCACAATTTTTCACGGGTTTAAACCATTTTTCACCCCAAAACCCAAATTTTGATCCCCCAACATCCCAATTCGTTTCCAAAAGTTGTTTACAGGTCCATATACTCAAAAGGGCTTTCAAAAACACATCAAACATGAAATCAAGTACCGTTTCAACATAATTCATCAAATCAACCCATTTTTATTAAAACCTTCAACAACAACTCAATTTATACTACAAATCCAAAATTATGAACACCCAAGGTACAAATCATCAACAACAACATCTCATAACAACAACAACATCGATTAAACATGAATTCATCAACAATCCAACAACAACAACATCATTCTTCATCAATTTTGAGCAAAACACAAAGTATAGCCATTTATACATTTCAAGCATGAAAATTCAACATCATTAACACAATTATCATCAAATTCACATACTTAAACATTGCATCAAACATAAGCACAAATTTCACCAATTGAATTCACAATAATCACTTTTCACAAATAATCACTTTTGTAAAGAATTAGAGAAGGGGTTACAACTAAGAGATTATGAATGAAATCTAAGCCCCTTACCTCAATAAGCAATAATCATAGCAAAAGCTTCAATTTAGCTCCTAGAATCTCTATCTCCTCTTGGTTCTTCAAACTTCCCTCTTCTAACCCTTTTTCTTCTCCTCTTGGACTTTCTCTCTACCTCTCTCAAATTCTTATACAATGAATGTGAACCCTATTTTTTACAAAGACTAGAGCTTAAATAGTGTCCACACTAATGGGCTTAACCCTTAAAAGTCTAATGAGCTCAAAACTCTTATAAACTAACTCCCAAAGTTTCTATCCACTTACGGTTAAAAGTTACCGAATAATTACCGGTTCAAAACTAATTATCACCACCGAATAGTAACTTAGTAAAATAATGGTTCTCACTTGAAACACTAAAATAACCCTCACCATGAATTTACTAATTTACCCTTGCTCACAAAGTGACCGAAATACCTCTGAGTCTAAAATGACTATAATACCCTTCTAACACCGAACTGCACTAATCCTAACCCAAAATACACACATAGGCAATTAATCACATATAAGCACATATAAACACACATAAAAGCAATTAAAATAAATCTAACGAAAATCGAGCTGTAACAAAACGTGCTTCTTTATTTGTAAATAAAAGACCTTAACAAGATACCAAGCGCACCATTAAAACACAATCTTTGGATTGCTAAGAATTAACTGCAAGCGGTACTCTCAATGTAATGATCAAACATTGGTGATAAGTCCTGTCAAATAATAGTCACCTTTGAGCATCCTATTATCCACATGGATAATTACGTTATAATCACCACATATTTACCATCACAAGTATGTAACTATCCGGCCAAGTTGTGCCTTCCTTGGGACCGACGACAACTCGCATAAATAATTACACACTACATCTTTTGTAACTTCAGTTGAATCGAATCTACGCAACAGAGGTTATTTGGGCAACATTATTGTTTCAACCAACACAACTGCAGTTACTTGATAATCTTAATATATATTAAATGAGGTGATAAGTCTTGCCAAAAAATAGGGTATCCTATTATTCACATGGAAAAATACTTTATAATCACCAAACATTTATTATCACATGTATGAAACTATCCGGCTAAGTTGTGCCTTCCTTAGGGCCGACACCAACTCGCATGGATAATTTTATACTACGTCTTTTGTAAGTCCAGTTGAATCAAATCTACGCAACATAGGTTACTTTGGCAACATGTTGTTTCAACCAAAACAACCACAATTACTAGACATTTCACATCAAATTAAATGGGAATAGTCTTAAATTTACAAGGCACTACCGACATAATGTAGGCTGAATTAGTCCATTATGTTGCTAAGTAACCATAAGGTCACTCGACAACCCTTAAGTGTGAAGAAATTCACGAATTTGAAAGAAGATGAAAGTCACAAATCACACCAATGTGTGTATGACAATACTTAAGTGTGAAGAAAAACTCACAAATTTGAAAGAAGATGAAAGTCATAAATCACACCAATGTGTGTATGACAATACTTAAGTGTGAAGACAAACTCACGAATTTGAAAGAAGATGCAAGTCACAAATCACACCAATGTGTATATGACAATACATTTACATATATCGCATAAAAACAACAACAAACATAGCATGAAATATATTTAAAATGCATGATAAGACAAAATATTATTGTAGAAAACTTAATAACAATAAACTCTAACATCATAACCATGCTATAAGAAAAATATTCAATTTCAAACCAAATGAAAATTGAATCTTATATACACCAAAATATTCATGCCACAATTGATTCACATATACTAATTGATTCTTTAAATAAAATAATGAATAACTCTAGACTCAATTATTTCCTAAATAAGGAAATATACTTTATGTTTATAAATAAACAAACAAAATTAGAGTTATTATTTCCCAAATTTTAAAGAACCAAATTCTTACTTTATGTACAAAAAAAAAATGTTCATAATTTTTTGAGATTCATTATTTTTTATTAAAAGGCAATATATATATCATAAATATATTTTAACTCTATTTGCCTACTTCCCAAAATGAACTTTATGTACAAAATCTTTGTGAATCAAAACCAAGTTCAAATAAAAGTTAAGCTATTAAATATGATAATAATATTTAAAAATCATCTCAAATCAAATCCAAATACTTATTTATTTAACAATATATTTGTATTTGATATATCAAAGACCGAATAGATATAACAATACAAAAAAAACTTTATAAATAAGTCAAACCGAAAAGATTTCCAAATTTAAATTTGACATGAATCCAATATACTTTGTATGTTTTCTAAACCGAATAAAAGGAATCTGATTATATGAAGTATCTTTCAAATTCACATATTTGATTTCAAATGGATATGGAACCATATTATATGAAGTATCTTTCAAATTCACATATTTGATTTCAAATGGATATGGAACCATATATATCCATAAAACAAAACAAAAACAAAAAATGCCGAGAAGGTTTTCTGGATTTGTTTCAAATTCAAATTTAATTCCCTTTTATTTTATTCAATAAAAAAAAAATACAAGCCAATAACGTGGGAACATGGTGGCTGGATTCATCATAAACATGGCAAGATTTAAAATTTCCCATAGGTCTAAATTACACTCAAAATTATGCACACAGTACTCAACTAACCCATGAAAATTTTCGGAAATAATAGCAACATGGTGGCTGGATGCATGATATTCATGTAAACATCAATGATGAATTCTAGAGAAGACCTAGTAAAAATTCATAAATAAAGCATTTTTTTCTTACATCAGACTATATTCATCATTTTTTTTCTTTCTTTTCTCCCACGAGAAAAATTATGCACAGCAATAAAAAAAAAACATGTGCTGAAAGTGTGAACAGCAAAAACATGTAATACCAAAAATCATTCGGTGCAACCAAAATAAAATATCACTGATGGCAAATATGAGCCGAAAAACAAAGAAACAAAATATGAATGAAAATTATTTTCTTTACAATTAAATACGGTTTCTAAATTATATAATATTATGCACCGTACATCAAATTTGAGACATCAACGCAAATTCATTCATCTTGATGCGCATATAAATTTCAATTGAAAAAGTAAAATTCGACCATTGTCGAAGAAACAAGAATCCCGATAAAACAGTTTTAGGGTTCAAAACATTCACATAATAAAATGAACCAATTTCCATAAATCAAAATATGAAGACCTGCTTTGATACCACTTGTTGGAAATTTAGGTCTTAATAAAACAAATTTCATAAGACATGGCAGCCTGTGTTGCACGGGTGCGGGTACGGTACCCGGTGCGGGTGCGGGTACGGGATACATCATTTCTCAAAAAACAAAGGTATGGGTATGTTAGGATAATTTTTTTTAATTTAAAATAACATAGCATGAGGAAATTATATTGCTCAAATGTCGACAAAAATTCAACCAAAAAAAATTACAATGCTAAAACATCCAAATTGAAACACTAAAGTACAAAAAAACTATAATTGCTATTAATTCTCATGAAAAAACAAAATAAAAACTATAATTGCTATTAATTCTCATGAAAAGCCTCATTTTCTCAAGAAAAAAACTGTTACGTGTACCCTGAGAGTACCACAGTCGTACCATAACCGTACCAAGGTTTAAAAACAAAAAAAAAATTATTGGTGCGTCATCGGTGCGTATTGTACGCGTACCGTACGAGTACCAGTACCCATGTAGTACCTGGTACAGGTACGTTTTGCAAATTGGAGTACTCGTGCTTTAGAGATGGCAGCCCTCTCAACAACAACGATCAACAAGAGAAGATGTGATGATCTGAAACACACAACATAGGTTAGCGGCGACTGATTTGGTTCTTCCTCAACTGGTACCTTTATGCCTCAAGTTCTCTTCAGATGGGGAGAAGAGAGAGTTTGCCGTGTACGGTGTATTGAGGATCATAGCCTCCTTTATATTGGATGGCCATTAGGGTTTTCCATTATTCCGCTAATGGGTCATCCGAACATCCACTCATTGAGTCCATATCAATTAATTAAATATTTAATTAATTATCTAATTAGAAATCTAATAGCATTATTACTTAATTTGATCACTAATCAATTAAGGCTCACAATTGATAAATAACTAATATAATTATTATTACGATATTTGCCCACATAATGATATTGGAATATAATTAAATAATAAAATATTCCAACATGATTTTCTTTTTAAAAGTGGCATAGGACAAAATATTAGTTGGGCAAAAATTCTTTGGTGCACTGATATACCTCCCTCCAAATCTCTTCTTGTTTGGAGACTTATGCTAAACAAACTTCCCACTGATGAGAATCTAAGCCTCAGAGGCTCATATATTCCTTCTATGTGCTCCTCTTGTCATTCTCAAGTTGAAAATTGCTTGCATCTCTTTTTTGATTGCTCTTTCGCTCTAAAGTCGTGGTCTTGGCTAACATCCATTCTCAATATTTCATTTCAGCTCACTTCAATGGATGACATTTGGCTCATTTTGGATAGAGGTTGGTCTCCCCAATGCAAAGTGGTAATCAAAGCATGTATAATCAACCTTATCAACACCATATGGTACAGAAGAAATCAAAGCAGATTTCAAGAAAAAATGATTCATTGGAAGACTGCAATTAACATGATCATAGCAAAAGTTTCTTTATCAAGTAATAATACAAACAAAGCTGCTGCTAGAGACATGTTGGAATTCACAATCATGAAAGCTTGCAAAGTGAATATCAATCCTCCCAAAGCTCCAATTATTAAAGAAGTGATATGGTCACCTCCGCCTCACACATGGGTTAAGATTAATACTGATGGTGCTTCTGCGAAGAATCCAATTAAAGCTTCAGCAGGTGGGATATTCAGGAATTCAGAAGGAGTTTTTCTCGGATGTTTTGCTCAATTCTTAGGAAGTGAAAATGCTTTGTTTGCTGAACTAAGTGCAGCAATGATTGCAATTGAGATAACTTATTCCAGAGGTTATCATAATATCTGGCTTGAATCTGACTCTCAACTAGTTATTCAAGCTTTCAACTCCAAACAGGTGGTGCCTTGGACACTAAAAAATAGATGGCACAATTTTTTATGTAGAGTTAAAAATATGAGATATTTTGTATCTGATATTTATAGGGAGGATAATGTTTGTGCTGATGGACTTGTTAATTATGGTTTAACATTGTCATCTGTAGCAATGTTTTGGTCTAATATTGTCCCTGACTTTATCAGGGGGGAGTACATTAAGAATAGGTTGAGAATGCCCAATTTTAGATTTATCTCTTTCTGAAAAGGTTTTGGTCAAATCCCCCTTTTCTTTCCTGTACTTCTTTTTTGATTATATATAGAAGTGATGCTCTTTGCATCCTTTAAAAAAAAATCAATTTAATCCTAATTTTAATTTTGAATCAAATCAAATTGGATCAAAACCTGATTTAAATTTTAAAAATCAAATTGAATCCTTAAATCAATCTAAACAAATCAAATTTAACTAAACATTAGTCAATCTTAAATTAGAAATGAGTAGTTAAAATAAAAATAGTAATAGCAAATGATAGAATTTTGCCCATAAACTCAAAGCTATTTTCATCACCTGCCGATCGACAAGTTACCCCTTTATGAAGGGGATTTATTTATTTATTTTCCTTTTTTTTTCTTTTCAATTTTACTTATTATTAATATTATTTTATGACAAGAATAAACAATATTCATTATCCCTGTGAGCTTAGCTCAGTTGGTCAGTTAGTAGGGATATTACATATTATATGCAGGGGCCGGGGTACGAACCCCGGATACTTTGCTTCTCCACAATTAAATTGTGTGAGCTCTAGTCACTAGGCTACTTGACAAAAAAAACAATATTCATTCATTCAAATTGATATAGTACATCAATGCAATACAAATTTAAAGTTGTTAAAAATAAAAAAGATGATACATATGTTTCTGGATGTGCAATGTTGACAACGTCGATATTATTGATTGAATTTGCACTTGTTAAAAACCAATATTTCTATCTGAATCAAATAAACATCGCACAAAGACAAGAAATCAAAACAAACATAGTTGTGCAAATACGACAAAATAATAAAAACATGTGAAAATCACTTATTTAACTAAAAAGAAATTTTACCTATTATTTAAATTGCTTTATGTATAAATTTATATTTCTTTATCTAATCCAATCTAATCTCATAATATTTTTTTGTCTAATTAAATAACTAATTTTCTGATTTTATACTCTAAACTCGCATTTAAAATGGGGTTAAGACCAATGTATAAAGAGGAAAATTCTATGGTGAAGTCATGAGAATGACTTTTCTGGTGAAGTTAACCCTACAGCCAATTATTGATCATTTGTGTATTTAATCTATGTCACATCATATTATATGGTGTATTGCAAATTTGCCTACAATGTGTGTCATTATATCTTTACTTATTGCAATTGTGACCCTGATTAAATCAAAATTAAACATTTTTATTTTTATTATTTTATTTTGTAGTCGTAAATCAGAATTGGGTAAAACACCAACTTTGAATCCCTTTGATCTTCATCCGTTTGAATTTGTTCATCTTCATTAGTTCCTTACACTTCAAAATCTTATCATCTTATTTTGTCATTATTTCACCTCCTTTCACTCCAAACTCTTATCATATTCGTCAGTTCGAATATGTTCATCCATTTCACTAAAAAATCCATCTGCTCCAACACCAATAAGAACGTTTCATCTGCTCCAACACCAATAAGAACGTTTATGCGCACCATACCTTTAATCATTTTTGTCCTTTGGTTTCGAACCCAGTTCGATCTTCACAATCATTTGTTTCATCTGCTCGTTCTTCGCTGCTACTTCGGAATCGAATTATTCGTGCATAATTAATATTCTGCACAACGGCTAATTTCTAATAAGGTAAAGTTTGGAGGACACTAGCTGACATTGCATCAACAATTATACTATTGACTAAACAAAATAACTTTTCCAAAAAAGTCATTTTCCTGACTGCACTGTAGAAGCGTCCGTAAGTGGTTAAATTTATGAGTGATTAAGTCTTACATCGATTATAAATGACTAAAATGTTATATATAAAAGATACAACCTATTTACATAATATTTTAATGTTTTGTATGACGATGTAACGTCCCTCTCTTGTTGTCCTCGAACATTAGTTCATTGTTTTTTCCGCACCCCGAACTCTTCACCAAGTAGTAACACAACCCTGATTCGACTTGGTGGAGAGCGGAAGCGGATTTTGTGTTTTAAGAGACGGAAACTCACATTTGTGGGGAGATTATTGGTCGTTGTTTGTGGAGGAAAAAAGAAAAGAATAATAATAATCACAAGATAAGAAAAGGTAAGGAATGTAATACCTTCCTTTATCAGGGATAAAGGTGAAGAATCCATTAAACCATAAAAGAAGAGAATTTCCCCTCAACTTTTAAACATGTGGCAACGCCAACAGATGAAAAATTTGATGCCAGCACAATATCTTTCTTTCTCTTAACATTTTGCAAAGTGGTCAGAGTCTCACACATCATCTGAAGCTACCCCTCAAAATATATTTATAAATGAGAGACATTTAAGTTAGGTACTTAAGTCCACCTGAATTTTAAGATATTGGGCTAATATAAAAACCTAAGACAGAGTTTGAAATGCTTTTCTATTTTACACCATTTTGGTCCATAGAGAAGCTACCCCTCTTTGATATGAGATTAACATGAAAAAGATACTTCATAATATGACTAGAAAACTGATTTTGACTCATATAATGCATATGCAGATTGAGACAAGCAAAACCATAATGGTTTTGCAACCTCTTAGTTTCGTTAAATTTTGTAAAAACATTTTTTGTTATCATTTTTTAGAATATGCATTTGTTTTAACTTGTTAATAAGAAGACGAAACACTTATGAGTCATTCCTACAGAGACAAGATAAAATGCTAGTTAGAGATGATGCATTTCAGGAAATTGAAAAAATAGCTCTTGTGACACTTTCATTGTTTCGGATGATGCAAGACAAAAGTTCACTTCAAGAGAATCTCTTTTCTCATTGTTAACAATTAAAAGGAACACAAATTTTAGGAAATGAATATAGAAAATATCCACACAAACCCTTGGGGTTTTGGTGGATTGCGAAGCAGCTTACATGTTTTCAGAGAATATTTCTTCACAAGATGCAGAATGATTTGAAGGTTTACAGAAAATTACCGGTAGCTGCTAGAAATTGATTTGAAGAGATAGGGACAGGGAAAAGAATGAAGGAGGTGGAGCAACTTTTTTTTTAGATGCATGAAAGAATAAACTTTCTGGATATGCCCTTCACTATACTAGAGTGCGGTATTATTTATATGCAAATGTTAGTAGTTAATTTGTCGGCGGATAAGAACTTGCGACCATAATCACATCATGTTCCTTGATAAGGCAGACAATCACAGTCAAACGAGACTAATAATACAGTCATAATCATCGTCGTATTGCTGTCATACAAATATCAATAACCTAGATTTTACAAATCAGATTGCTGTGCAGAACATATTTTTAGAACCCTTATTATCTAGCAGTATGAAAACAGCTATACGAATCAAGAGATAGTCTTTGTATAAACACAAATACGAATAAATTATTTAGGCACACACACAACAATGAAAGAAGTTAAAAGTTTAATAAATTAGTCACATCATTCAACATTAATAAACCATTTTCGGGTTTAAAAAAAAAACATTATTAGTGTGCCTAAATTTTTTAAATTTGGGTTTGTTCCTAAGCTAGTATTTCTCGTGAATTGGTATAGAGCGGAAATAAATTATCAAATTGATGGGGCACTGATAAAGTCATATATAAATCAAACTTCATTAAGAATATTTATGTGATTACATTATAGCTATTTAAATACTAGAAAGCACTTGATACATAAAACACTACATAGACTAACAATACTAAAGTCACTACTAGTAATGTACTAAATCACAAGCCAGTTTATTCTTCCAGCAACAAGGTATCATGATGATTCAATTAGAACGAGATTGGTATGGCTTGATCAATTGAGTGAGTGAGCCACTTAGGTGAAGGGACATAATTTCATTGGTGGACCCCATCAGTTGCCCTCCAATGAACACAGCAGGAACAGGTGCAGTACAACCTAACCTCAACAAAGCTTTCTCCATTTCCCTTCCTTCAGGATCTTGATCAATTTCATGAACCACAGGCCTAATCCCAAGTTCTTGAAACAGAATGTTAACTGCATAGCATAGACAACATGAACTCTTTGTGAAAATCACCACACCTTTTTCAGATGCCAACCTCATCACTTTGTCCATCTTGATGATGATCCTGTTAAAAGTTCTAGTTCTTGTAGTTGTTCTTCTAAATATATATAGAATTCTGTTTTAGAAACAGAAAGTAAATAAGTTAATAAAATAGAAAAAATAAATAAAGAGAAAGTCTAAGTTTGAGACAATATTTGTTTAGATTATTACCTTAGAGTTATTCAGACCGCCCAAACCACCAGATCGAATCGAAACTGAATTCGATCTGATGGTTGTATTGGGTTTGGAAGTTTAAGTGAGATAGAAAATTATATATGATGGTTGAGGTTATTTTGAAATGAAATGGTGGTAAATGAGAGTATTTATAGGAACCAACTTAGGAAGCACATTGAAAAGAGGTTGTGCTTTTACGATACTCAATAAGTGTGTGATTTTATTCGATATAGCAAGTTGGGAGACATATTTACAGGCATATGCTTCAACTATAGTAGACTTAGACTAGGTGTGAGACCATAACTATTTGTGTAGAACATTTTGCTGTTCATTGATCGACATAACAAATGAAAACAGTAACTTATTAAGTTAATGTAACTTTCTTAATGTTGAAGGTGGTCAATTAATACCTGATTCTCGTGATCAACCACTTTGAGTCGTTATGCAGAAAGACTGAGACTGAGAATCTGATATTTCTTTCGGTGGTAACAAAGATTCTGTTTGTTGCATCCACTGAACTTGTTTGGTTCTTTCTACTTATATGCAGAACTTATGGAATACACGATTAGAGTGAAAAGAAAACCATTGCCTTTTGAGAAGAAGTGGGGGTGGAATCATTAAACCTTGCAACATCTAACTTCATATAGTCATATTTATGGGGTAGGTACGTGCATGCAAAAATACATTTTAGTTTTGGTTTGATAGAGGTTGGCTATTTATAATCAAGGGTTAAATATGTAAACTCAAAACAATTTCCTTCAATTTTTAGTCCCAAAAATTTTCCTTCAACTTTTAATCTCAAATTTTTTTCCATCTTCACTTTTGGTCCTTCTTTTAAAGTATAGAATTCATATTTTTGAATAAAATTTTGCAGAAAAATTCATAATATTATAAGAATCTCTTCCAAAAAATTAGATTTTTTTAACAAAACATGAATTTTATATATTTTTTACAGTTAAAAATTCATATTTAATTTATGTTTTGTTGAAAAATTCTATTGTTTTTTTTTGGAAATATTTTTACAATATTCTACACATTTCTGCATAATTTTATTAAAAAAAATAATACTAAAATTAACTTAAAAATAGGGACCAAAAGTAGTTATTGAAAATTTTACAAGGACTAAAAGTTTAACAATTTTTTTAGGGAACTAAATCGAAAAGTTAGTATATTTATAGGACAAAAAACATATTTAACTTTATAATCAATAAATGCATATAAATTATTTGTCACTATGTGGTAGACTAGTGCTCCTACAACAATGCGGAATCCTATCCGTACTGGTTTTGGTGGCATTTTCCTCAAATGCGGGTTTTTTCCTCTCGGCTTTCTCAGGTTTGATCACCCACTCCGAAGACATTTTGCTGGCTGAGCTGACAACAATTTATCATGGCATTTGCAGGGCTATTGACATGGTCATCGATGATTTGGCTTGATACTCGGATTCCCTCCTCTCCATTAATCTCATAAAGGGAGACACTCTGCATTATCGTGTTTATGTTGTCCTCATTCAAGACATAAAGGACATGTTGGCTACCAATAATTTTTCAGTTTATCATACTCTCAGAGAAGGTAGTCATAGTGTTGATTTCATGGCAAAGCTAGGAGCCGCTTCAGATGTTGATTTCGTCATTCACGCTTCTCCTCCGACAAACCTCTTTACGATGCTTAAGAGTGAAGCTACAAGAGTTTTCTTCCCTAGGACCTAGTTTCTCCTTTTCTCTTTTGTTTTCTTTTCTTTGTTCTTGTTAGCTTTGTAAAAAAAAAAAAGATCAGTGCCCTTGCAGGTAAAATATTTTAGGAAAATTTTGTATCCAATATTATGGATACACGACCAATCTTGTATTTTATAATAAAATAAAAGTAAAGAAATATTCGTGTTGAAACAAAACCAATCTTGTATTTTATAATAGTAGTAAAGAAATTGGCGTCGAAATTTTAGGGAATCATGATCAATATTCTTTTATGGGTTAATATATGTTTTCCATGTAATATTAGCGGTTTCTACTCTTATAAAAAAATTGTTTAGATTTCAACCCTAGTGACTAGAGCTCACACAATTAAATGTGGAGAAGTGGGATGTCCGGGGTTCGAACTCCGACCCTTATATAAATTATGCAATGTCCCTACCAACTGAGTTAAGCTCACGGAGACTATTAACCCTTCTTTTATTAATGGTATATATAGAGAGATGGAAGTGTTCACATTCAACTCATTTTTAACTAAGGGTCATGTTAACTTGTGTCTTAAGTGTACATGATAAGGATTTCATAAATGATAAATATTTATTGCAAAACATTGATTTTAAATCTTTAGAATAATAAATTGGCACAATTTCACAAAATTTCTACTTTAGATTCCTTAAACCTTGTCCTAAAAGCATAAGTTAACATTTCTCTTTACCTAAAATCAACTTTATAGACTAAATTTATTTAAAATTATTTTTTTATCACCTTAGAACTAAACACACACCGAGATTATATCAGCGCATCAACGATATTTGATTGCAACGATTATGAAGAACTGAAATACAACTGCGACATCAATCTAAAACCTTGCTCACACTCTATTGAGGGTGTGTGAGACAATCTTTACCCTGTGGATGTGAAGGAATAATAAAAGAGACATAATATGGGTCAGCATCACCTTTTTGTCCTGCATTAATAGGTGCCATGCACGTCCCACACTACAAAATCTGAATATATATCTCTACATCAAAGTGATTCTCCTACTTGATATTATTGTTATGATATCCCTATTCCCTGGCACCAGGTCCCCATTTGTGCGGTTGGGAATCAACACACACACACATATATATATGGTTGTCCTCTAAACACTTGGAATATTAATGTTAGTTGGCTTCCTGCAACAAGGGGAGAATTAATTCCTTTTTACTAAGCCAATGAGTTTTATTTCAATGGAAAACAACCTTACTTCTTTAAAGCAATAACCTGCAAACTTTGTTGTGAAGAAAATTTACCTACAATAGAGTGAATTGATGACCATTTATTATATATACTCTTAAACTTGTAAAAGCGTTTCATGGTTAAATTGGATGAAGTGTAACCTAAGCAATGTTTTATTTCATGGTTTCTATATATTAAATCTGAATCCCAGAAATTCTATAGTTGCATTAACAAATATATCGGAGCATACTACTCTTTTTTTTGTTACTTCTAGTTATTATTAGCTAGTATAAGTTAGTTAAAAGAAAATTTGTTAGTTAGGTCAGTTTAAGGCCTTGTATATAAAGGAAATGCAATAAGTGTGTCACGTTGTTTCTAATTTCAACTGTCTGATTTTAAATTAATGGTCGTGATCATTTAAAGTTGATTCTGTTATTGTGTAATCATAGCCGTTTTGATTCAAATTAACAGTCAAGATCATTTACCGCATGTAATGACGTGCTTTTTCTATGATATAGAATCTAGATCAGAATATCAAGATTTTATACTATTCCATTAGTTCCATATACAAATTTTGTTTTCCATAAAAAAAAAGCTAGATTTTGTTTTCCATCAAAGTATCAACCATTCTGTTATACATTTTTTATTGGATAAAACTTGGTGCAATGATAAAATTGCTTCCTTTTGACCAACTAGTCACGAAAGAGTTCAAATCTTGAAAACAACCTCTCTACATGCAGCAGTAGTACACTAATCCACATACATCTGCCTCCTCACTCCTCAAACCCAACCTGATACCTCGTGCACTCGACCGCCCTAATGATCAAATTTTATGATCTTAGCAGACACATAATTGGCCTTTTAGAAAATGCACAAAACAAGACTATATTTTATACAGACTTCATATTAACTGAAATTATATATACAGAATCACACTCAAGAAAAAACCAAATGTTTCCTGGTTAAACATTTGTCTGCAAAATATTATCAGAACTCCTTCCTTCTACCACTTTTGGTATAAAGCTATATAAAGAGTTCTGAATGAAACAATAACTAAAACCAAATGGCCTTTGCATCCATAAGCATTTGTTTGAGAGATCCATCAACATGAAGAGATATCACATCTTTTGAAGATCCAACAAATTTTCCACCTATGAACACTGCTGGAACTGAAGGGTT
>Ga0228711_1007633_pt1 | contig 15571 bp, 24 predicted proteins | sample MedpolnodulmetaG_2_FD_177996 | JGI IMG/M metagenome (GOLD analysis project Ga0228711, IMG submission 177996) | Root nodule microbial communities from Medicago polymorpha collected in Santa Monica, California, United States - brown nodules | ecosystem: Host-associated > Plants > Roots > Nodule...
GTTGTTGGTGATTGCATATATGCTAAATGAATGATGATGATGTGGTGATGACTCTTAATTGAATTATGACTTGATTGATTGTGTGGACGTAAATACTTGATAATGCAATTGTTTTTGAAGTTGATCAATGTAAATGGAGGTGTACTTTTACATTGTTGTTGATGGATATTTATGTTGGAGATTTTGCATTATTGGGTCTTTGTTTGTATGTCCATGCATCATAGTCATATTGAGTCATATAAGAAATGTAAAAGGAGGTGTACTTTTACATAGGTGAATTGTAAGAGGAGGTGTACGCTTACACAAGATGTTCTGTTGGCATCTTGAGGTGACGACCTTGTTGTTGGTGACGGTACTGCATGCATCTAGAAGAGTCTAGGTCATTGCATGCATTGGAGTAATTGATGAGTCGTGTCATAATTGAATCTGTGACTTGATGAATTTGTACATTGGTAGAATTCGGTGAATGTTGTGATTATGTGGATTGGTGTATACGTACATTGGTGGATTTGTTAACGGTTGTGAATAATTGAATTATGCTCTAATTGCATGTTTTACTTGCTTGTGCTTATACACTTGGTGAATCTAATTGATGATAATTATTTTGGTAATAGTAATGAGGTGAGAATTATATATGTATATACATATGATGTGGTAATTTCTTTGATAATGATGATTGCATGCTTATAACTTGAAATGATGAATTGTACTTGTTGAGTTAAGTATGCTAAATGAAAAATATGGTGAGTAATCCTTTCATTTATTGACGTCATTAAGTGATGAGCTTATGTCGATCATTTGATTAGAGATTGAATATGCTTGCTATGCTATGTTAGTATTGTGATAGCTTGTTGTGTATGGAATGAGGGATAATAATCATGTGATGTTAGTATTCTAGGAGGGAAAGGTATATATATGTGTTATGCATGAAATCCTTGAATGCTTATGTTTGGTTATGTTGATTATGATTGATGTGAAGCTAACCCGCAGTGGTCTGTGGTGGACCGCCTACCTATTTGTATGAATGGGTAGACGGCGTGTAGGAGTAGTTGTTGATTGCTTGGTGAGTGTTTGGATAGCGGGAGCCATCTCCGTTATCGTTTTCTGTTGAGTCTTAGAGTAGGCTCTGATCTAGGATGTCTATCTGTAGGATTATTCTAGATTGATTATTCTAGACTGATTATTCTGGATTTATTTATGTTGTGGAGATTTTACCCATTTGTTGGAATTTAGAGATTTTATATGTTGATGTATATTGATCTTATGACATGTATATTTTGGAGATGTCTGACTTATATCTGCTGCGACTGTTGATGAATCTTATATATGCATGTTGTTTGGATTTTTAGTTGAAGACGTAACGTCTATTTCTTGAATAAATGCTTTATTCACGTGTATTATCGTTTTAATAGAAATAGGGCGTTACAACATTTGGTTGTTTTCTTCATTTATGCGATTGCCCCTTAGGACATCATTCCTTAGCCTAGTTATTTCAACACCTTGCCTTTGTTGTTCGGTGCTTATCCTCTGGACCTCGGTTTGCATCCATGCCCACCGGTCATTATTGTCATAGTGCCCACCGGCTTCATGCTCATGGTGCACCTCATCCTCGTGCAAGTTTACACCCTCCTCTTCACCAAGATTGTGCTATTCCTGTACCTGTGGGTCAACACCAACATACAACAAATTTTCTTCCACCCCGGTGTCAATCTGAGATGGGTTAGGAAGGATAAATAATAGAGGCACATTGAGCTTAAGCTCATATGTTATGTTAGCAGGCGGCTGAGGCTTAATAAAGTTCATAGAAATGAGGGTATCTATGTCAAGCCTATTGTTGCCCTCAATCGGATTTATCCCTTTGTCATTGCCCACTCCAAACTTCCTAGCAATGAAAGTAATGATACCACTTACCACTATCTCAGCTCTACTATCAGACTTTGCACCTACAGAGGCAAGATAATCAAACAAGTAATAACAAGTGTTCACGGGGTTGTTACTAAGCAGTGCCCAAAGCATAGAGAGTTCATCCGTCCTAGTTGTTCCTACCTCTTTCCTACCCCAAAAGGTGCAAGCCATAACCCTTTGAAGGTACCTAAGCATAGGGTTGTGAATGTTACCAGCCTTATTGGAACGTGAAATGTATTGTCCTAAACCAGTGATACTTTCCCAAAAGGTAGCAGGGTTATAGCCTTCCGGCTTTAGATCATGATTCCAAGAGTCATGGATGAACCCCGCATTTACGAAGCCCATCTCTAAGCAAAAGTTTTCAAGAGACATCTTGTAATCAATATTCAAAAGTCGGAAGGAGACTCTATGATCGGGGTTATCAAAGTTCAACCTATCCTTCTTGAAAGCAATAGAGCTTAAGAATTCATAAGTGAAGTTTTCAAACCCCTTCATAGGTCTTAGCATCTCAACCCATCCTAAGTTACTCAACAACCTAAACACATTGTCTCTAATCCCTAGTTTGTTCATAGAATGCGAATCAGGATACCTACAAGGGTGCAAAGGCTTAGAGAGAAGAGATTTATACCTACTCCGTTGTTCCGAAGTGTTAAATTCAATGCCATGGTTCGTCGGGGTTGCTTGCTTTTTTGAAGGAGGTCCTCTGGAAGAGCTTCCTGTCTCCTTTCCAGTTCTCTTTGAAGCCATGGTTACCTTGACCTAGTTTGAATTGGTGTGAGTTTTGGTGAAGGTTGTTTGGTAAGGTTTTGGGTGGAAAATGTTGGTTTAGTTTTGGGGTTAAGGTTTAAGTAAGGTTTTTGAGTTTGATTGTGGAAATTGGTAAAAAATTTGTGGTTTTTGGGTTAGGGTTATAAGGTATACGAATTTGGTTGATTTGTGGTTTGTGTGGATGAAAGTGGTTTTTGATTGGTGGGTTATGTTTGGAATGATGTTTTGAGATGATTGGGAAATATGAAGATTTGAAGATTTTTGGTTATGGAGGTTTTAGAGAGAAGTTTGTGTTTGAGAATGAAGGAAGAAGAAGGAAAAATTTTGGTAAATGGTGGCCTAGGAGTCGCGCACAGTCGTGCCACTGCAAGCACGGGCCATGCCAACTCTCTGTGATGTGAGGGTTTGGGTAAGGCGAAGTCAGGCACGGGCCGTGCCAAGGTTCTGGCATTTTTAGGCTCAATTTTTTTCGTTTTCTTGAATCATGCTCGGACAGTTACCTACAAAACAACTTAAAACAACGAAAAACAACCAAAAAATAAAAGCGATTAAATGTGTGGGTTGCCTCCCACGAAGCGCTCGTTTAGAGTCATTAGCTTGACGGTTAGAAAGTGTCCTTAGACAGGATCAAAGAGATCATATTGTGCAGATGACGCTAGGAAGCGTTCTTTCACATCATGATCTTTAATCATGCAACAAGAATAAAGAGCAGGACCTTTCATAACATTCTCCAACTCAAACCCTAACATCTCATCACTCACTTGAAAAACAATCCTACCACTCTTAACATCAACAATAGCTCCGCAGTAGCGAGGAAAGGTCTTCCTAGAATCATAGGGGCGTTATGGTCCTCTTCAATGTCAACTACCAAAAAATCAGCCGGGATGTATATCCCCCCTTCTATCTTAACGGGGATGCCCTCAACAAATCCAACGATTGGATTGTAGAACGATCAGCTAACTTTAAGGTTATCTCGGTAGGTTTCAACTCTCCTATCCCAATCCTCTTAAAGAGTGACAAAGGCAACAAGCTAACACTAGCTCCTAAGTCGCACAAGGCTTTATCAATGGTCTCACTCCCAATCACACAAGCGATGACAAAACTACCTGGGTCTCTAAGCTTAGGAGGCAGCTTCTTGATGATTGCACTACTTTCCCTGGTCAAAGCTATTATCTCATTATGCTCTATAGTCTTTTTCTTTGAAAAAATTTCCTTTAAAAACTTAGCATATAGAGACATTTGAGACAAAACATCTGCAAAGGGGATATTAATGAAAATCTACTTAAGCATGTTACAAATTTATTAAATTGTGCCTCCATGTTAGGCTTAGCAAGCCTTAATGGGAAAGGGATTTTGTTTTTATCAAGCGGTTTCTCACTCTCTATTATGACTCTCTCACCTAGAAGCTTTACTCTCTCTCCCTTAATGTCCTTAGCCTTACCAATGGTATCTTCTAACATACTACCCCCAAAATAAATAGCGTTAACATGGGCTTTGGGTTGACTTCGGTTTGACCAGGAAAGACTCTCGGTGTTTGAGAAGAAGTAGCCACCTGTTGGGCCACTTGGGAGATTTGGCTCTCAACCATTTTAGTATGAGTGGTAATAGAGTCTACCTTAGTATTGAGTTTGGAAAGAGAATCATTTAGAAATCCGGTTTGTTTTTTGAGCTCTTGAAGGTGTTTAGATTGGTTCATGACATAGTTTTCCATTAAAATTTCCAAACTAGATTTCTGAGGGACTCTCTGGTTGTTTGTATAGCCAGGTGGTGCCATTTGACCATAGGAATTGAGGGTTTTTATAAAAGTTTTGGTTTTGCCTCATTCCCTGGGTGTATTGAGCATAATTCATTTACTCAACACTGTCAATAGCACTGTCTAGCTGGCAATCAACACCAATATGACCAAATACACCACAAATTTCACGTGGAGGAGATACAAGACCAGGTGTGACAGCACTAACATTCATTTTTTCAATCTTTTGGGTTAATGCATCAACCTTAGCAGCAAGATGATCAAGGTTGGAGACTTCGTACATACCTGCCTCTTTTTTAGAGGGTGTAAAAGCAGTGTTTGCCCTTTCATTTGGTCCATTGGTAGATATTCATGAATGAAGTTAAAATCATAGCTAGATTAGTCCACCCAAATCTCGTATCTGCTTGCCTATGAATACGTTTCTAATGGAACTGTAGCTGATCATCTTAATGGTAATCAAGCAAAAGATGGAAAACTCTCTTGGCATATTAGAATGAATATTGCTGTGGAGATGGCAAGTGCATTGAGATATCTTCATGTTTCTGATATCATTCACAGAGATGTAAAAACCAACAATATTCTTCTTGATACTAATTTTCGTGTTAAAGTAGCAGATTTTGGACTTTCGCGCCTTTTTCCAGACAATCATACTCATGTTTCAACAGCTCCACAAGGCACTCCAGGTTATTTAGATCCCGAGTATTCTGAGTCCTTCCGACTTACTTAAAAAAGTGATGTCTACAACTTTCGGGTAGTGATGATTGAGCTTATATCATCTTTGCATGGCTATGAACAAAATTCAAAATCAAGCTTTGCATGAACTTGTGGATCCTACCCTCGGTTATGACTCAGATTCCAAGGTTAAGGAAATGATAAATGACGTGGCTGAGTTAGCATTTCGGTGTCTGCAAAATTCCAAGGATTATTTTATTATTTATTTATACATGTTTACATGTGTTCGTATGTGATTAATTGCCTCTATATGTATTTTAGGTTGGGATTATTACAATTCGGTGTTAGAAGGTATTTTAGTCATTATGGACATAATGGTATTTTGGTCATTATGTGAGCAAGGGTAAACAAGTAATTTCACTGTGATGATTATTTTTAGTGTTTTAAATGAGAACCATTATTTTTACTAAATTACTAGTGGGTTGTGCTAATTAGTTATGAGCCGGTAAATATTTGATTCAAGGAGCTAAATTGAAGCTAACGCTAGGATTTGCTTGTTGTGAGGTAAGGAGGATAGAATTCTATCACAATCTTTAAGTTATAATCTCTATTCTACTCATATTCAAAAGTGTTTATTTGAGAAAAGGGATTATTGTGAATTCAATTGGTAAAATCCGTGCTCTTATTGTAGTGTTATGTTTGGGTATTGTACGTTTTGGCACATTGATTGAAATTGAACATTGTACAAGGCATTTTTTTTTGAAGGAAAAAACAAACAAACATGCTTTTTTTTTTCGTCAAGACAAACAAATATGCTTTTATATACTATACAGTTGTACTTCGTATTTATAATTTTTACATACTTTATATTAATTTATAATTCTTTATATTTATAATATAACATGCACATTTTATTAATATTTTTTTTTTACTAATTTTTATACAGTTTTATCAAATTCAATAATGCAATAATGTAAATAAAATATATATTCTAAATACAACTAAAACCCATTTTGGTAATTACATTTGCAAAAGCAATTTTCATCCAAACTATCCAAACAACACGATTTTATTGGAATCACTTTCACATCAATGTAACCAAACGTAAATCAATTTACACTCAATTCAGTTTTAACCGAAATCAATTATATCAAACTCAATTTTTGCCACCGCATAACCAAACACACGCTAAGTGGGTATCTGACTAAATATATCATTTTCCAACGCAAGGCTATCTACATCCCTTGGTTAAACATACACGTTTCCAAACATGTTGATGTTGTAACTTCACTCTTCCATTTCTATTCTCTCATTTCTCTAACTTGCAAATGTCTGGTACACGGCACAAAACAACAACTCTCGCATGATCCTCATACGATCTCCTCTGCTCTGTCGTCTCCGAACTTCTCTCTCTTCCCATGCCAACCATCGCCACCGGTCACGCCTCTGCCGCAGGTTACATCCTCGCATATCTTTTCTCTTTTCTTTATGTTGCCCATATCAGTAACTTTTTCATGTTGGTATCTATAATCCTTTTGAATTCATGATTTCTTGGACTGCTACATGTATATTTTCACATGTATTCTAATGGTTCCTATTTCATATTGGCTGCTGTTTCAATTTGCAGTTTGATTAGCTACATAAGGAGGATTGACATCTCATGAATATACTGAAGCATCAAAATGACAGCTTTTAAAACTATATCTATGTTATGTTTGATGTCCATTTTAATTGCCTATTTTTGTTTTCACATCTCTGAAACTTTGTTTGAGTAAATGGTTCTTCTCTTTATGATTTGTTTAGTTTATTTTGAGTAAACTGTATCTATAATGTTTTTTTGACTAATAGGGGTAAGCATATGGATTCTGATGGATTTTGGAATCAGGCATTCATATATTTATGTCGTAAATAATAGAAAGTACATCTCCAAAAAAATATAATGCAACTATAAATCTTCATGCACTGTTTTAATGAATTGCATCTAACATCACTCAATATTCTCCATTTCATATTTCAAGTACAAGCAACGCTACATCAATGTCATTTATCTTTCTGCCAAAAAATGATGTAATTTTATCTATATAATACAGCTAATCTAACTTATTTTGAAAAGGCTTTTGCTGTTTTGTAAACCTATAATAGCTTCAAGACACACACAAACAGACACAAAATAAAAAATACAGAACATCATTGAACATGCCTGTAACTTGGTTTTATTTTCCTAATGTTATTTGTGACATTTACTAGGAGGGCACTTATCTCTTTGAGAACCCCATTCAAGAATCAAATATGTCCAGCAAAATGAATGATGCACGAGTTACAGCCTGTAACTAAAATCAGGGAACTTCTTAGGCAAACCAGCCTTTGAAAAAAATAGAAAATAAACAGATGTTTTGGATGTAATCTTCTAGCCATCTGTCATAACTATGTGAACATATTTGAATGTAGTAATTGTTGAATCTGTGTTATTAACGGTGTTCTTGAATCAATTATTGATGCAGGTAAACTCTTATTACCTAGCTTCATTTTATATTTAACTCTAATGATCATTGTCTATGACAAAGTCTTAGTTTCCAATTAATTCTGTATCAATGGAAAATTTCCATAAAGCAAGGCAATAAAGAAAAGTCATTTTGAGATTATACTTTTATCCATCATAATAAGCATTGCAAGAACCTTAGGCCATCTCTTATTTAAGAGCTATACTGCCTGCTGCAAGTTTTCATACTGTACTGCCTGCTGCTCCCTTCCTTATTTTATCCATTTTAATATAAGTCATTCTTGGTGGACTCATTTTCTGCTCTGTTTCAAAACAGGTCTGCTGTTGTTTCACCAGGTTGCAGCGGCTGCTCCATTGTGCTGTGTCCTTCCTGTTGTGGCCGTGGTGGGTTTTTGGTGTGTTTGGCTTCGGTTTCGTGTTTTGACTGTACGGGAAGGGCTATGGAACTGAAATCTGCTGTTGTTAAGTAGATTTCAGCGTCATAACTCTTCGTTGTTTTCTCTATTGTTGGGGCGTCGCAGTTTGGCATTTGGTGTTTTTTGTTTTAGTGGATGTTACGCCTATATGCGAGATCTTTGTAGTTTCTTTTCCGCCTCTTTGCGTTTTGCTAAGACTGTTGATTTCAAAAATATTTGCCGTTTAAAAAAAAACTCAATATTTCATTTGAACTTCTCTGTTTTGTATTTATAAGTGTCGTTGGATCAAGTTTTCAATTGTTATATTGTAGCAAGTGTTGTTCTATATTACTTTTTCTTTTCTGATAAGCTGCAATTGTGTAATTTCAACTCCTTAATTTAATTAATTTAATATCCTGTGAAATTTAAATTTTAGGTGCAACAGCCAAGAAGAGTAATTGTTTGTCTGTGTTCATTTTGATTGGATTCGTAATAGTAAATGAAAGATATCGAATTATGGAGCAACCCTGCCATATGATTGAGAGGAGCAACCATAAAGAAAGACTATTGAAAAGCATTATTATTTGTAATTTAGAATGGATGTCAGATTCCACAGTTACTTTGTTGCAACTTAGAAATGGTAGTAATTTAGAATTTAAATTTTTTCAAAAAAGAAAAAATTGATTAGAAATGGTAGTAATTTAGGATTGAAAAAATTGCAATATCGTGAGTACATATATGAAGATATAGAAATTGTAGTAGGCGGTATAGCTCTTAAATAAGGAATGGCCTAAGCTTCTTGCAATAATTATTATGATGGATAAAAGTATAATCTTAAAATGATTTTTCTTTATTACCAACGTGAAATACTTTATTATTGTAAGTTTATTATTTACATTGTATCTGCACCATAAGAACATTATTTTCTATATTATTTAAATGTTTTGTTTTCAATAATTATGACCCGTGCGGCAGCACGGGTGCAAGGTGTAGTTAAGGTAAGGGTTTGAAAAAAATACCCAAACCTAATTGAGTTTTCGATTTTTTCCATTCTACTACATTTCTAATGAAATAATTATGATGGTTAATGTTTTGGAGGAGATCGACAAAGGTTTCAGAGAACTGCTCGTTGTTGATTACGACTTCTTGTGCACAAAGGACTCAAGCGACAGCTATGACGTGTTTCATCGAAGGAGGATGAGTCATGTGTTGATTATGATTTATTTTTTTTAAAACAACATATATTAATAGGAAGCTTAGCACAAGAAGTTCTAAGGCCACTGTTACAAAAGCCAAAGCTGGCGGTACAAAAAAACTCTCCAAGGAGCAGGAGGCACAAAACCGAAATAAATGAGCTACTGCTACTGATACAACAAAAACAGAAAACTAACAACCAAAAAAGACAAGCCCAGACCAGCCTTCCTGCATAACAAAACAACAATCCAGCAGAAAAAAACCTCACAAACGCCTCCTTAAGCACTCACGCGGATTCCACGTCCATTCATAAAAGAGACATGAAGGAATCCGTAACCTACTCAACGCCCAACACCAAAACAAGGCCTTAATGTCTTCCACCACTTCATCAAAACGCCTTGATTGGTTCTAAAAAATCCTCGCATTTCTTTTCTTCCAAATTGACCAAATCACCGCATGCCAAATCAATGAAAACGCTTTCGAAAGACGCATCGAGTTACACGTTCCACTCCAACAAGCCAAATGCGAAAACAAATTATGCGGGGTGAGGAAATTAATGTCCAACCAATCTAACACATCTCTCCAAATCAACGCGGCAACATCACAATGCAAGAAAAGGTGCTTTGTTGTCTCGTCACCAACACCACACAAAACACACATCAGCGGGTCCCCGGGCGCTAAAACACGACGGAAAGTAAGATTAGATCAAGTAGGAATACGGCCAAGGAGAACTGTCCAAGAAAAGCCACAACCTTAGACGGCGCCGGACTCTTCCAAATCGTAGAAAACACCCCTTCCTCTTCCGCACTCAACCCCTCTTCCCATAACACCATTTCCTCTAGCACTTTGTATGAAGAGCTCGCCGAGAACACACCACTTTCTTACGGCAACCACCGCCATTTATCCGCGTCCTCACCCAATATTGGCGTTTGTAAGATATCCAACAAATTACCAATTAAATTATGCTCCCAAAGGAAAGGATGTCTCCTCCAAGTAAGGTTCCAAAAAACCCCACTATCTTTCCAAAAACAAGTTTCCTTCCCACTTGCTACCTTCCGCACCACCCTATTAGAAAACCAATTTGCTCCTTCCCTGCCTTCCAAAGACATCAACTCCTTCCACCAACCGGAAGAGAACCTCGGCCATCTAGTCCCTTCCTCCAGAGGGAAACCGGAAATGGAATCGCCATATTTATCTCTCAACACCACTTTCCAAAGAGGTAAATCCCCTTGAACAAGGCGCCACTTCTAGTTAGTCATAAGGCTCATATTAGCCAATTTGACATCTCTCACCCCCAAACCGCCCTTTGACCTTGGTAGACAAATCTTTCTCCATTTTACCCAACAAATTTTCCGGCCCCCTCCCACTCCCCCCCAAAGAAATTCTCTTTGGATACGAGTAACCATACACAACACTTTTGCCGGAATCTTCATGAAGGACAAAAAGAAAATAGGAATAGCATTAAGCACGGAATTAAGGAGAGTGATTCTACCCCCAAGACTCACATATCTACAACCCCAAGCATTAAGCCTATTCCTCAATTTCTCCAACATAGGCTCCCAAGTAGAAACCTTTTTCGAATTGGCTCCCACTGGTAACCTCGAATAATTAAAAGGAAGGCTTCCCTCTCTACAATGCAAAAATCTACAAGCCGCTTCCATAAAGTCCCGCGGAACATTAACACCTATCAAGGAGCTCTTGTGATAATTGACTTTTAAACCGGATGCCAATTCAAAACCTTGCAATAACGCCTTTAGAGTCCAAAGATTCTCCATCGTAGGCACCCCAATACAAAGTGCGTCATCGGCGTATTGAAGGTGTGATATGCAAGTACCCTCTCTTGATTTCGAAGCCATGAAACAAATTCCGTTTTACGGCGGTCGACATCAAACCACTAAAACCTTCCGCAACGAGAAGAAACAAAAAGGGAGCAAGCGGGTCACCTGTTTTCAAGCCCCGTTGAACATTGATTTCTTCGGTAGGGCTCCCATTCACAAGAACCAACATACTTCCCCCAAACACACACGCCTTCAACCACCTAACCCATTTTTCACAAAGCCCCACCCTTTTTATCATATACTCCAAAAAAACTCAATCCACGGAATCATAGGCCTTTTCAAAATCAACCTTAAGAATTAAACATTCTCGTTTGGATTTCTTCGCCAAATCAACTACTTCATTCATAACCAACACTCCATCTACCAAGTGCCTCCCTTTCAAAAAAGCGGATTGAGAACTGGAAATGATAGAATTCATCACCTTCGAAAGTCTAGATGCCAACACCTTCGAAAGCACTTTGTAGAGACAACCTAGAATAGATATAAGGCGGAATTCTTTTAAGGACATGGGAGCTTTAACCTTAGGGATCAAGGTCACAATGTAAGAAAGAAAACTCTTCAGAATCTTTTCATTTGCATGAAATTGATCAAACATAATACGTACTTCATTCTTCAAATTGTACCAAAATTCCTTAAGGAAAGCAAAATTGAAACCGTTGGGACCCGGACTTTTGTTACCATCACTTGCCTTCACAACTGCTTCTATTTCCATACTCGTGAATGGAGAAATAAGTTCTCTATTCTCCATCTCGGAAAGCCTTGCAAAGTGAACCCCATCCAACGCCGGTCTATCTCTTCTAACTTCCTCCACTTGTTTACGAAAATAAACCACCACCTTCCTTCTTACCTCCAACGGCGTATCAACCCACTCACCCTCCACCTTAATCGCTTTTAAAGAATTCCTAGCCGCCCTAGCCTTCACACACCTTTGGAAATACTTGGAATTTTCATCACCCTATTTGAGCCATTTGGACTTTGACCTTTGGAACACACTTGCCTCTTTGCATTTTAGGAGCTTCCACATCTCATCAAATTTCAACTTCCGCAACTCCACTTCTCCACTAATCAACACCCCAAGATTCCCCTTGACATTAAGATCGGCAATCTCATCCACCAAGCAAGCCACTTTAAAATCCACATTACCATAGTGTTGTTTAATCCAAACTCTAATGGCCTCTTTCAACCCCTTTAGCTTGGTCTTCAAAACAACCCCCATCCAACCGTTAACCGCTTGGTTCCTCCACCTATCCTCCACAAACTTCTTAAACAACTTGTTTTCCAACCAAAAATTATTGAACTAGAAAGGTTTTGGACCCCAATCCATATTCCCATATTTAAGGACGAAAGGACAATGGTCTGAAATAATTCTTGGAAGAACCCATAAAGACGCACTCCCCCAACAACTAGTCCAACCATCCGAAATGAGGACTCTCAATATGACTCATGGAGAGTCAACTAGCATGATACCAAGTGAACTTTCTACCAAACGGATTCACATAAAATAAATCAACATTCAACACGAAGGAATTAAAGAGACTAATTTCCATTACCATTGCCGATGAAGCAACCGAATTAACCCCCCTCCGTTCATCCACATGACTTACCGCATTGAAATCACCCACCATACACGACAATCCCTCGCCAAAAGTGTTTTTAACCAACACGGGGTTAGCCCAAAGCCTTTGTTTTGCAACCAAATCACATTTAGAGTAAATATTAACCACAAAACGTCTCTCTTTCTTCCTTCCCCATTCCAAACAAACACCCACAAACCCCTCGCCAACAAATAAGAAAAGAACGTTGGCGTCGAATTTTCTCCAAATAGAAATAATACCTCCACTATTACCAACAGCCGAAAGGAAAGCCCAATCACAATCATCTCCACCCCATAAACCCTGACACGCCGATTTCGTTACCACTTCAAGCTTCGATTCTTGAATCGCCAAAAAATCAACACCATGATCGGAGACCAAATCCTTAATTATCTTCCGCTTCACTCTCCCCCCAACCCTCAAACATTATATATAACGCCCATACTAAATGTATCTAGAAAGTTTAGCATGTGCATTATCTTTAGTACTGGATACATTAAAATTTACAACATAAATTCTTTGAATGAATATTTTATACAATAACACGCGTTCGTATAATCAACAATACAATATCTCTTCAAAAACATAGAAAATACATCCTTAAAGTCTATAACTTCCTACAACGGGTACGAACGAGCACTTGCTGATTATCCATCCGGCTACAAGCTTGCTAAATCCTGCTAAACCAACCTGCTGATCTGAAACAAATAAGGATTGGGATGAGACATAATGTCTCAGTAAGTTCTACCTAATCCTAGGCTATAGGTAACCTCGGGGAAAACCTATGTTCACCACGTGTTTACAATACAACCTGCCGGTTGATTATACGTGTGTGGGCTTGCTTGCCTAGGCGGTCGTGCATACTAGATCCGTCGTAGGTTCTTCGTATCATAACTTATAAGTCTTGTCTTGCACTACATGTCATGGCGGTTAAGGGGACCTAGGACTGCTATGTCGAGATACGATAAATGCATCAAAACCTATACAGAAGCCATTCATGACACGTTCCTAAACTGAACGATCGGGGAGTTACTAAGACCGTCGACAGTGTATTTTCATAACTTGTTCTATTGCATAAGCTTATTCTTGTCTCATAACACATCATAATCATATTCATTCTTTATGTTAGAAGTTAGCGTGTAACAAACAACATTATCTTGGTTCATTTTACGGAGTGCATCGAGTGGAGTAACCCCGAGTACATTCCCTTACTTGACCGATGAAAACCTAGCTAAGGTACATCGGACTCCCTCAGTGACGTGCGGGCCTACCTTGCGGAGCGTATCCCGTTCCCCTAGCGAGAACCTCTTGTATCCCCCTTGGCGTGGATAACGGAAAGACACGACGCCTACATCTTACTTATAGTCTTGACCATACATGATAACTTATCTTAGTACTTGCTTACTAGTCATTCTTACTCATGGTGAAGAGATTATACTTATCAATTCACGACTTAACTTACTTAGAGTTCTTGCTAACATTCTAGTTCTCGACGATCGATGTCGAGGCTCTATGGTTTTACCCCGTTCTTAGTTTATCACTACCCGAATACACATGCTTAAACTCTCTCAAGTGCCATTGTTGTTGAAATGTGTTCATATGTCTCATGCATTCTCCGTTGAAAGCTCAATTGTGATGATAAATTAGATTCTTAGAGATTGAGGGTTTTCTTTAAGTTAATAAGCGTTAAACAAGTGGTTTCGGATGGCATACAAGGCCCCAAAGCAAGCTAATAGTAAAACTTGGTCTGCCATTTTCGCCAGAATTTCACTATCAGCAAAATGGCTCTATGATGGCCACCAAATTTTGCTATTAGCAAACCAGTTTCTGGAAATTTCGCTAATAGCGAGTTTCATCGTACCTAAAGTGTAGAAAATGCGAATTTTGATGTTTTACCTCAATTCCAAGCAACCTAATGCACCACAATCATCCAGAATACATAAAAACCAAGGGAAATGAAATGCATGGCTCAACAAACATATTTCCAACAACAATTGACATAAAAGGGTACTAAAATGAGTATATATAAACTAACATTCATCTTGATATCTCACACAATCTTAACACACACCCAAAGGTAGGAAGAACTAGCTAAAGAACTCACCTAGTGATTCTCATCAACATGCATTCCTTACACTCTAAGCAAAACCCTAGCTCTTGATTCAACTTGCATCCATTGCTCTAGCTCACCAACTAAACCCCAAAGCTTCAATCCACTCTTATGGTTGCTTCTTGCTTGTTAAGTTGTTAGCACCTATACTCGATTCACCCATTATACAAACTTGGAAGGGTTGATGGGTTAGATAGGAAGATTGGGGGCGGAAATGAAGAGAGAAGGAGGAGATAACTCTTCAATGCAAAACCTAGAGAGAGAAAGTCCAAGCACAAATGAATTTCTTGTGACCAACCACCCTTATATACCTCTTGCGAGCAAATACCAAAATGCCCTTTGTCTTAATCGTGTTTATATTGACACTGGTAACCGACCCTTCTTTCACTAATATTGCATCACCAGACAATCCTCGTCATAAATAACATTCCAGAACACTTAATCTCTGACATGTCCGATAGGTAAAATTCTTATTGTTGACGAATGGGATGTTACATTATAGGAGAGCATAATCATTGATCACCCACTTCATTTCCCCTAAAACCTTCTCTGACAACCTCAACGTCTTGAAAATCCTCCAACTTAGAGGCAATAGCCTTATCTCTAACATAAAAAACAAAGCCATTTGATTTTTGCAAGGAAAAAATGTTGGAGGCAGCTAACTCCTTCCTACAAGTTACCGGAGTATTAGCCAAAGGTGATTTCGAAACCAAGGACCCGGACTCCTCCAAAATTAAATGTAAACCCGAAGATGGCGCACCCAGGCAGCACTGCTCCAGGTGATTTGCTCGAGAAACAACACCAGCCGCTGCACCCACCTCTTATTCAACCACGAACCCCCCCA
>Ga0228711_1007634_pt1 | contig 15571 bp, 9 predicted proteins | sample MedpolnodulmetaG_2_FD_177996 | JGI IMG/M metagenome (GOLD analysis project Ga0228711, IMG submission 177996) | Root nodule microbial communities from Medicago polymorpha collected in Santa Monica, California, United States - brown nodules | ecosystem: Host-associated > Plants > Roots > Nodule...
GACGGCATTAGACACATATTTCTTGGATAGAATATTAACCCAAAACTTACATGAAGCTTGAAGCATGTCCCAAACAAGCTTTCCAATGAGTGGTGATTTAGCATATCTAGTTGTAGGAATGTCAAGGCCACCCATCTTTTTATTAGGACAACTAATCTTTTGCAAAACCCACCAAATCAATTCCAAAGTTGTTAGCATTCTTCCATATGAAATTCCGGGCTGTTTGGTCAAACTGATTACAGATGCTTTGAGGGAGCCAAACATTCTACATGTAGTAAGATGTGATGGAAGTAAAAACTAAAGAAGCTAGAGCAAGTCTACCAGAAATTGTTTGCATTTTCTCGATGATAAAATTGAAATCACTTCCCGATGCTCTTCCTTTGAGAATAAAAAATTCCAAGATTTGTTCAGAGATGTGGTGCTTCAGATGCCAAAGATTTACAAGGTGCTAGAATTGGCAATATTGATCTTTGAGTTATCCATCAAACTGGTCTCAGTCATTATAAGTTACTCTCTAATTAGTTTTTGAATCTATTAATATTTCAAACTAGTTTTGTCTTTGTCAAAAGTTTCTCATTTAAGTCTTTCGTCATGTGCCAAAAACATAAAGAAATGGATCTAATTAAGAAACATTTAACAAAGATATGGACTAGTTTGAAATATTAATAAAGTCAAATACTAATTTGAGAATAGCTTACAAAAGATAAACCATTTAATGGTTTACTTATTGATCTTTAGACCCAAGGCACGACTAAAGCAATCAAATAGGGGTAGCACTTGGGCGACATGGAATTGGTGACATTTGTTACATTGGTCAATCACAATGTCACAATCCTTGTGAGAGAGACAAAGAGAGAGAGTGAGAGACTACTTGTGACATTGTGGCTGACCAATGCCACCAATATCACTAATTCTATGTCACCCAAATGATACCCATAAAAAAAGGGTAGAAATAATAAACTTGAACTAGGACTTTTCTTTGGAAAATAAAATGACATTGTTGGCGAAAAATAAATGAGAATCATTTTAGGCTCCGTATGTTTTGGAACCTTCAAAATAGGTCTATCGCGGACCAACTAAATTGTAGTCATCGATATAAATATTGAAAAATCATGGTCATGATACATATAGTACTACAGAGGAATGAGAAAACAATGAGTGAGAGGCGAGCATGGTCAAGAGAGAGTGAGAGAGGCGGTTCCCACAAGATCCACGGTAGGCAACCACGCTGGTATTCACCTTCACCGGAAGAGAGGTACTATGGGGGGAACGGGGTCGAAGCAGGGTGCCACCATATGGGGGGATAGGGGAGAGTGGTCTGTTGTGAGACCACGAAGGGGGAAAGCGTCTGAACATGTGGATGGACAACGGGACAGGCTTCGAGAGGATTAGCGACACGGAAGAGGATGGGAGGAGCAGCATCAACAACAGTCTAGGGTTAGGGTTTGACATGGTTCATAATTGCGGTACAGGGATATGGAGGATTTGAATGATTATTATGAACCGGAACAAGCATATAACAAATTCGTTATTCTACAATATTCAAGGTCGAGACGTTCAAGGGAGGCTGAGCACCGTCGACCGACTGTATTTCCAAGGCAGCACCAGCGATCAGTCTCCAGGCAGCATCAACAAGTGCCATGCGCGCCTTCTGCTGGTGGTCCAGTGCGACAACACAGTAATGCACATCAGTCCAAACAGCGGCATCGGGAGGTTGTCGATCATGATCAAACTGGTACGAAACATCATAATTTTGTGTCCTTTTACCTTACTAATGTGTCAAAAGATATATCCTATTTTTCATTACGTCAAGGTTTTGAGGTTGCAGGTGAGAGAAACACAAGAAAGGGGGGTTGAATTGTGTTAGCTTTTTCTTCGTTTTCTCCTATTATAGTCCCTGTTCAAAAGCAGATAGAACCCAGCTTCTGAAGTGATGTTCAGAAACTAAATGCAGTGAATAAAACAGAGTGAGAAAAGAAAGACATAAAGCAATTATACATGTTCCTTCGATAAACCGGGAGTAGTTCTGTCCCCCTTGCACTTCCAAGGAGAGTTCACTAAAAATGTAATATCTGATTACAATTGCTCACTGCTAAAACTAGCAAGAGACTTCAAACTACTCAAGCACAACTGCAAGAGATTTCCTATGCTCAAGAACTTAATCAAGAGACTTCCTATGCTCAAGCACAACTGCAAGAGACTTCTATTCATACAGAATTACAAAGAAATTTGTTTGAGGTTGAACACTTGATATACAATCAGTGGTGTTCACAATACAAATCAGATACAGACTCTTTAAGACTTTATAATTTCTAAGATATGAAAGTTGTTAAGAAATTCCAAGTGAACTTTGATGTGAAACAATTTCAGCAGAGTTTTGGCACTTGCAAATTGTTGTAAAAGTCTTGCTACTCTCTATGTCTTCACTCCTTTATATAGAGGTGTGAAATAGACGTTGTATAATGCCAGCACATCAAAAAGAGTCGTTTAAAGCTTGATTAGATCACCAATGATCTGTTGCCTGATTTGGTTATTGTCCTATGAAGGAGCAATTTGAAATCCATTCCAAGTCTGGAGGAACACCGTTGCAGACACAGTTGTTGTTCTTGTACTAACAGACATAAAAACAGAGTAGTGGAGATAGTGGTTGTATACTTTGTACAAATGTCCTTTTTCAACTCGCTCCAAAGAATAAGCATCCAAAGCCTTCAAATCCTTTTGAATTAGCCGTTGCTACATCCTTCTAGTCTTCTCTGATGATAGGCGTGATTAAATCATCATTTGAACAACATCTGAAAAGCTTTAGTCTTTCAGCTTCTGATGATCTTCAGAACCTCTGATGACGTCAGCTTCTGGTGAACTGCTTTTGATGAGGAGAGTGCTTCTGATGACGTCAGTTTCTTCTGGACCTCTTCAGAACTTCAAGCTTCCTTCTTATTTAATCCATTGCTCTCATTTGTTCTTCCAGAACCTTTACTTAACTTAAAAGCATTAAAAAAATTTGTCTATGGTCCTGCACACTTGAACAAATATTAGCATATCCAATTGACACTTTTAATACCTTGTTATCATCAAAACTCAAAGAGTAATGTTAAACATATTTTGTTCCAACGGAGGTTTGCGGTATTATGGAGGATGTTTATTTGGCAAGGAAACGTAACGTCAATAGTGGTGTGCTTGGTTTTGTACGTTATTGTAAAGTGAAGGACGTCGATAAATTGTTGAAGGCATTAAATAATTGTGGTTTGGGGATTGTAAGGTGGTGGCTAAGGTAGCTAGTTTTGACAGGTTAAGAAAGTTATGGGGACGACATAAGGGAGGTTGAGCACCGTCGACCGACTGTATTTCCAAGGCAGCGCTAGCGATCGGTCTCCAGGCAGCATCAACAAGTGCCATGCACGCCTTCTGCTGGTGGTCCAGTGCGACAACACAGTAATGCGCATCAGTCCAAACATCGGCATCAAGAGGTTTTCGATCATGATCAAATTGGTACGGAACATCATAATTTTGTGTCCTTTTACTTTACTAATGTGTCAGAAGATATATCCTATTTTTCATCACGTCAAGGTTTTGAGGTTTGCGGTATTATGGATGATGTTTATTTGGCAAGGAAACGTAATGTTAATGGTGGTATGTTTGGTTTTGTACGTTATTGTAAAGTGAAGGACGTCGATAAATTGTTGAAGGCGTTAAATAATGTATGGTTTGGGGATTGTAAGGTGGTGGCTAAGGTAGCTAGTTTTGACAGGTTAAGAAAGTTATGGTGACGACATATATTTTACTTTTTTTTAAGAAGCCAAAAATTATTTTTTAATTTAATTTATAATATATCAAAGTATTTTATCAATTTTTTTGTGGTGGTCAGGGTTTAAACCTCGGACCTTGCATATATTATACATTGTTCCTATCAATTTAAATGAATGAATATATTATTTTGGAAAAATTACAGTCACCTCCCTTAAAGTTTCTTTAAACGACGCTCACACCCCCTCTAGTTTTTATATAGACACCCTTATTTAACTTTCTAATTGACACTAACTACCCGGGCTTGTTAATGTCATCTCTTTGCTGTTAACATAGGTAATTAAGAGGAGCGCATTCTATTCATTTGAAACCCTAACCAAAATTTTCATGATTTTTGTTTTTTGCAAACATATTCTCTATTAAGATCTGTGTGTCTGTCTCACTCCCAAAAACATCGGATTAATGGGGCTTATCAGGGTTCTCATGATCCAGTCGTGGTGGCTGGTGGCATATTTATGGTTAATACAATAGTTGCAAATCTATATGGATCACCAAACAATAGCAAAATAATTCCTCGAGCACATTCAAAATTGCACATTGGCAAATTCCAACAAACAAACGATTAAAATATACTATCAATGAAAACCAAACAAATAATTAACTGTTTCCACAAAAAGTTTGCAATCTAGTGATATCATCTATCAAGCTATGGTATTGCCGTATTGGTATCAGATGTTGCATTTGTCCTCCCGTTGTTTATTTTCCAGGAAAAAGGAGGTAGCTGACTGTGATCTTTTTAATTTAAATAACACTTAACAAATACTTAACATTGTTAAAAATCGGGGGATGTGGGTGTTTTTACAGATCTAGAGGGAGTCTGAGTGTCATTTAAAGCAACCTTAGGGGAGCTTAATGTAATTTTTCCTATTATTTTTTATCAAAATAGAAAAAATAGTAGCTTGTCGTCCGTGTATCCCACTAGTTAACACATTAGGAAATTACAAACTAGCATGTTTTATTGCATAACCTATAATTCCTCTGGTATAAGTAAAAATGTGTTTTTTTTAAACAAAAATGTGTTTGGTTAATTAGACCAAATATTGACTTTTGCTTATATATTTTTTGTTGGTCAAGACTTTTGCTTATATTACTTGCAAGATTAAAAAAAAATATTAATAATGCAATATTTAATAATTAATTAAAATGTTCCTCAAAAAGAAAAAATAATTCAAATGATTATGAAAATAATAATAATTAATTCAATATAATGAATTATATCTTCCAATTAATCAATTGGTCAACTCAATTAATAGTTAATACCATGAATAACCTAGCTATTCTCATTATCGGAAAATATGCTGACTAAATATTTTGACTTTTTTTTTTTTGAGAAAATATTTTGACTTGTATGTGTCTTTAAGAACTAATACTTTTAAACATTATACCACGCAAAAAAAAATAAAAAATTATTCTTGAAAGTACAATCTCACCTTTGAAAGCTGAAAGATTTTTCCAAGATCAAAACATGAAAACCCTCTTTTGTTTCTCCATTCTTTTGCTTGTTTTATCCGCGAGTTTTGGTAAGAATTATGATATTTGGGTTTTGTTTTGTACCAAATTTTACTAGTTAGCGATTCTTTGACTAATCATACTTGTGTTTGATTAAATTGTACAATTTGTTGCAGGAAATCAGATGATGATGGCTGAGGCAAAACAATGTTTAGTCTACAGACCTCATTTCTGTCGTAAATGGGAGGTTGTGATTTGCAAATTGTTTTGCAAGTTCGAATGCAAAAATATACATGCAACTGGAAAATGTCATGATGACTATTCGTGTCATTGTAATTGTTGTGCCTAAGTTGCGACTATTATTATGTCACTAAAATAATTGGAAGGTTCCAACCATCGAATGTGTTTCTTTCAAAAGAAAAACATCGAATGTGTAATATGATCAACTAATAAATAAAGTGGGTGTGTTACGCATGAACTAATAATAATTTGTTTTCGCACTTTTTTTTTACAAAAGGAATATTGATGCAATTCATTCATAATAAGGTCAGAGATACATTATGAAATTCTAATAAAGATGCGGAAACAAGCATAGTATGGAGCATCTCTAGCTAAGCTATGAGCTACTTCATTGGCTTCTCTCCTAATAAACTTTACATCAAAGTTCGGTAAATCACAAGCTATAAGACGTCTGCAATCATTGATAATTGCACTATAATCAGAAACGCTTTGCATCTTATTGTATATATTGTCAACTACGGTTTTAGAGTTCGTCTCGAAATTCACATTAACCAATTGGAGGTCACGAGCCCATTGTAAGGCCGAGAGCATGTCTAACGCCTCATATTAACTAATAATAATTTGTTTTCGCACATATTAACTAATAATAATTTTTTCGCACATTTAAAAAGTAAAAAAAAAAATGTAACAGACACAAACAGAATGCTAATATTTAATAGATTTTTGGATATATAAGAGATTTAATCGGAACATTATATTATTGCTGACATTTTTATTTAATATTTTTAAATATTTTTTATCTTTAAATATTTGACAATAGCAACATTATAATTGATTTTTTATCTAAATATCGCAATGTTACACGACCGTGCGACGTCTTTTACAAGTTGGTTATGAAATTGTGGTAAATTTCAAAGGATAACACTAATTGTATTGAAACAAACATTATCTTTTAAGTATATATTCCCTTTGTTTTAAAATGAATGTATTTCAAGGTTTTTACACACATATTAAGAAATGCATTAATTAAAAGAAAGAGAGGTGTTATTTTACCAAATTATCTTAATCAACTATTTTTGTTTTTCATTAAAGAAAAAATAATACTTTGAAAATAGTTTATATAATTAATATTAATTGAAGGGTACAATTGAAAATAAAAAGTTATTAGCATTGAAAACTGAAAGTGACATTCATTTTGAAACAATTTTCTAGGCTAAAACGACACTCATTTTGAAACAGAGAGAGTATTATTTTCTTTTTATTTTTTATAATTTACATTTGAGATTCATTTAATTAATGATGTATATGGTCTTTATTATAGATCACATACATCATTTAATGAATGAATTTAAAATGTTGATTTTTGCTTATAATATTAACCGGAGGGAGCAGTAAAATAGACAAATTAAATAAATGAATGGCATGAATGTGAAAAAAAAATGGTTAAATATATTTTCTATCTCTATAAATATACTAACTTTTCGGTTAAGTCCCTATAAAATTTTCAATCACTACTTTTGGTCCCTATTTTTAAGTCAATTTTTGTATTTTTTTTTTTTAATAAAATTGTGTAGAATATTGTAAAAAATCACTCCAAAAAAACTCTAGAATTTTTTAACAAAATATAAATTAAATACGAATTTTTAACCGCAAAAAATATATAATTCATGTTTTGTTAAAAAATTATTTTTTTTTCGGAGAGATTCTTATAATATTATTAATTTTTTCTGCAAAATTGAATTCTACATATGAGTTTACTTTAAAGGAGGGACCAAAAGTGAAGATGAAAAACTTTTGGAGGACTAAAAAGTTAAATAAATTTTTTAGAAGGATTAAAACGAAAAATTCTCATATTTAGAAGGACTAAAAACATATTTAACTCGAGAAAAAATATGAGAATTATTAATAATTGTGAAATGTTTGGACTTTTAAAACACTATTATCAACGATACTATCTAAATTAAATTGCCATGAAGGCATGAACCATTCATTCCCTCATTTCTCATAAAGACACTATTTTCAACGTTACTGTCTAATTTAAATGGCAAGTAGAATTACTAATCCTCTAAGCCCACTTGTTATGCGAAACAAAGAGGTTTATTTGAGAACTAGAGATACTGTTTTTTAGCCAAATGTAATTGTCAAGAGTAGAGAAAAAATTGGGATAGGTTATGCCAAGACGTAATCAAACATTTCTAAAGTGATTATAATCTTGGACACCAGCGGAGGAAGGTGTCCTCCTCATTTCCACAACAAAAGGGCATAGTGCTTCAAATTTGAATTCTGCTCTTTACCCAAACGTTTTTGCTTATTCTCAAGTAAACTGCCTAAAGTACCCCCTATGAATGTTAACTTATGCAAAGATTTACATAGGGTTTTACACTAGCGTGAGTTAACTCATGCTGCAGGAGTTATCTCACACAGGGGCATTTTGGTCTTTTCACTTGGGAATGAGCAAAAAAGTTTAGGTAAAGAGCAGAATTCTTCAAATTTCTATAAGGCAACATCGATAAAGTTGGATCAAAAGAAGTCCAATGACTAAACTAGAAGGACAATGAATCACAACCAGGTTGCCAAACAAAACCATTCTTAATCACATTCTTTGCTTTGGTAATGGAGTTCCAAGTAGAGGAACCTGGAGTGTGCGAATGCGAAAAAAGACGGCATTAGACACATATTTCTTGGATAGAATATTAACCCAAAACTTACATGAAGCTTGAAGCATGTCCCAAACAAGCTTTCCAATGAGTGGTGATTTAGCATATCTAGTTGTAGGAATGTCAAGGTCACCCATCTTCTTAGGACAACTAATCTTTTGCCAACCCACTAAATCAATTCCAAAGTTGTTAGCATCCTTCCATATAAAATTTCGGGTTGTTTGGTCAAACGGTTTACAAATGCTTTGAAGGAGCCAAACATTTTACATCTAGTAAGATGTGGTGGAAGTAAAAACTAAAAAAGCTAGAGCAATACTACTAAAACTGTTTGCATTTTCTCAATGTTGAAGTTGAAATCACTTCCTGATGCTCTTCCTTTGAGAATCAGAAATTCCAAGATTTGTTCATAGATGTGGTGCTTCAGATGCCAAAGAGTTACAAGGTGCTAGACTTGGCAATATTGATCTTTGAGTCAATCATCAAACTGGTCTCAGTCTTTATAAGTCACTCTTGAGTTAGTTTTTGAATCTATTAATATTTCAATCTAGTCTTGTCTTTGTCAAAAGTTTCTCATTTAGGTCTTTCGTCATGTGCCACAAACATAAAGAAATGGATATAATTAAGAAACTTTTGAAAAAGATATGGACTAGTTTGAAATATTAATAAAATCATATACTAATTTGATAATAACTTACAAAAGAGAAACCAATTTAATGGTTTACTTATTGATCTTTAGACCCAAGGCACGACTAAAGCAATCAAATAGGGGTAGCACTTGGGAGACATAGAATTGGTGACACTGGTGACATTGATCAATCACAATGTCACAATCCTTATGAGAGAGAGAGAGAGAGAAACACTTGTAACATTATGGTTGACCAATGTCACCAATTCTATATTACCCAAGTGATACCCATCAAATAGGGTAGCAATAATAAACCTGAACTAGGACTTTTCTTTGGCAAATAAAATGACATTGTTGGCAAAAAATAAATGAGAATCATTTTAGGCTTTGTATGTTTTGGAATCTTCAAAATAGGTCTATCGCGGACCAACTAAATTGTAGTCGTCGATGTAATATTAAAAAATCATGATACATTTTGGACAACTAGAAATGTTTATGAAGCCGAAGGGGGGTGAGTTTAGATTCGAGTACTCCTTCCGTTGTCAATTATAAGTAAATTTAACTTTTTAGGTTCATTCAATTAATGATGCATGTGGTCCACAATATGAACAACATACATTATTAATTGAATAAATCTAAAAAGTTAAATTTACTTATATTAAACAACAGAGGGAGTATGTGACAACCCCCGCTAATATCCGAGCCATTATTTGAATTCCTTCTAGTAAATTCCTCTACAAAGTTGTTGAAAAAAGAAAGTAATTGATTCCTATCATTTATTATAATATATATCCAAGTAATCTTCATGTGGAGAATTAAAACCGTGAACCATGAGCTTTTTAAAAATGACTTACATCATTTATTAAAGAGTAGTGCTATATGGCACGACAACCGCACGAAGATGTATTTTTCAAGTTTAACCCACGTACAACTTCATATTCCAGTTGTATTCTTTAGAGCACTTTATTTTCTAATTGTTAAGTTAACAAAAAAAAAGAAAGAGAAAGTCTGGAAAGGATTATCACGGCCTGCAACATCTCTTCAATAATGGAAACCTCTTAGTTCTTTTTCTTATTCTTCAAAATAAGATAAAATAATGGAAACCTCCCATCAAGCATTGTGGGTATTGGTTGCTGTCGCCACCAACATCTCACTACTTCTATATGCTGCAACTGGCATCTATACTTTTAGTATGTGACTGCCATAATCAACTCTTGTTGTTGTGAATCTCTGGTCGATGTCATGGGTGAGCAAGTGAGGAATTATAGGTAAGGTAACGTAAAAGGAGGAAGTGAGTTCGGTGGTGGGTCATGGGTGGCATGCAAGAGAACGGCTAGGATTAGATTAAACTAGGATTTAATAATGATTAGGTCATTCGTGGGATTTACACGAAGGTTGGTGTCGTGCACACCAGCATTTTCCTCTATTAAATGAATCTAAAAAGTTAAGAGTTACTTACATTTAAAATATGTTTGGGCTCCAGTGGTAAGGAGCTCCTTTCAAGGACGTACCTGGGGAATACCAGGTTCGATTCCTAGGGGAACAACGCTTGGTCAGTGTGCATGCCTCTACGTATGAGTCGGATTAGTCGTCCGCCATTGATGGGTCGAAAACCGGTGCGAAAGCAAATATAAAATGGAGGCTGTAGTCATTAAGTTCTTTCATCTAGTCTAGTAGATAAAAAATAATCATTGAACTAAAAAAAAAATCTGGAAATCAAGAATTTCACTATAAGAATATAGAAAATGAGAACTAAGAATACATATAGATTGAAAGGAAATTTTAAACCAACCATCTAATTGTAGCATAGTTTGTGTAATATATTGTAGCTCTATTTAATTGATATATCTTTTTATCATTATCATCATCATATTTACCATGGGAACCATGATATTTAGATTAGGTTACTAGCGTTATGTGTACTACACACCCCTTCTTTCTGTTTACTTTTATTATTTGTACTGACGCGTGTAGATTATCAACAATATTTTATATAAAAAAATTATATAAATTAAGATTATAAGTATAGGTATTTGTAATTTTCAAATATAACAAACACAACAAGTCATATTTATATTTTTCAATGACATCAATAATATAACAAATATAACAAAAATTCTTATCTTTTTTAATAACACCAACAATATCAATCACATTATTATAAGAAAATTTGTTTAAGAGTATAATTAGAATAACAAAAAATCCATCCCAAAATCTCATATTTTCTTTATATATACTAGCGAAGTCTTTCTTCTTTTTTTTTTATTGCGCTAACAAAAAATTATGGACGGTATTTTTTATGAAATTTTGATTTTGTTTAAAAGGAAAAATATAAGTGCTTTTTGCTTTCAATTTATAACAATTCAAACTAATCATGATTATCTATTTCAACAACACCAACAATATAGCAAAAATATATAATTTAAATTCTTATTTTTTTTAACGATACCAACAACAATTTTTTTTAATTTCTTTCATTTCAACAATCAATTAACTCATTAATTATGCGGTTTGGGCTTTTTACAGAGCCAAGTTGGGCCTTGCCGAAGAACGAAAAATATTCGATTACTGCTCTCCTCCCTGCACTTTTCGCTTGCGCCCTGCAGCATTGCCCAAATTACCCATGTGCAAGTTAAGTCACGCCGCGTGACTTAACTCACGCAAGTGTTATATCCATCGTGAGTTAACTCACGCAGGGTTATTTTGGCCCGCGTGAGTTAACTCACGCCAGTTGCAAACTTGAGAAAACTTGAAATATGAAGCATGAAAAACAACCCACTTCACTTATGTTTTATTGTCTTTAATTAAATTTGTTATTATTAGCTAACAGCAAAATACTATTCATTCCACTCCACTTCACTTCATTTTATCCAAGTCAATACAATTCATCAATATTGTCCATCTGAACCAACTCATTCATCATCAATTGTTTCACATCTTCATTTTCTTGTCCTTCTTCTTCAATTTATCATTTTGATTAAGAATCGGAGGAAGAAAGAGAAAGCTGTGGATATTGTTGGAGATATTGAAGGTGAGAGTAGAGAGGAATTCAAAAAATGGTGGTGTTGTGAGGAGGGAAAATAATGGGGTGGGAGATGAAGATGATGTTGATGAGGAAGAGCAAGAGAGAGAAAAGGGCACTTGATAGTGATAGTCCTAAATAAGAATCTGAGATTGAAGATGATTGCAAACACGGATCAGACGAAGAAGAGAAAATAAAGTGATTATCAAAATAGTTGTAATAATATTATTGAAGACTTGTTTCTAAGTAACAACAATATGTGTAACATCCTGAAATTTTATATACATTATATTTTATACAGGTCCTTTGTACTCTTTTGACAATTTATATTATTATACATAAAGAATTTAAGAAAGTTGTACCAGTATGTTTCTTAATTAACTATTTAGAACCTTTAGCCGTTTATTTTAACTATGTGTATAGTTATCTACTTGTCTTGATCAATTTGATAAGCTATAAGTGTCATTGACTTGGTAAATTATTTTAATATTAGTTAATTAAGAGAATTATTTATAGTAAGAAATATAAAGAATTCTTTAATAATAAATAAGTATAATATAATTGTGGTATAGGGAAATTAGAAACGTGTCTGATGCACTGGTCCATTCCCTTATGTTATACTAGTACTAGTTGTTAACTCCTAGTATTTAGGAATAGTTAGTGGAACTTACAATTTTCCCATAACCCACGTTTAGGTTTTGATTGAGTGGACTATCACTTAATTAGTTATCAAGTCACCTTGATCGTTTCTCTATCTCTCAAAATCGTGCTCCTTGCCAATCTCCTACCATCAGAATATTAAACCCCCTTACGCGTCTCTCTCCTTTGAAAATTGTATGTTCTCAAGTTAAACCACTCACATGGTCAAATTGTTAACCATCATAGCAATTTCTATCATACGTTCTCATGCACCTATGATTAAATTGTGGTTTGCTATCACTATTAAGTGTCTACCTAATTTCCTGATCTTCATGTCTGCAAAACTTAGTTTAAAATCCATTGTTTCTATACCTTGATTCCCAATCCAATTCTATTTTGATAAACGAGTAACTTGCTACTCTATTCTAGTCCTACAAGACGATCCATGTCTATCATTTCTTATGAATTGGCTTAGCTATACTCTCTGTGTAAGCTCTAAAGGTATAATATTTAAAATAGTTCTTTCTCTATCAACCCCGTTTCCGTTTATTCTAATTCTGATTCTGATTATTCTTTCATTGAAGCTTCAAATATAAATCCTTCTGCACCTTCAGCATGAGCCTTTAGAGTTTCTAGCTAGAGTTTGGCCCAAAAAACAAAACGCTTAAGGTAATGGCTTTAGTATTGACCATGATTTAAAAGAAAATAATAGGTTGTGATATTGAATTTGATATGCTTCTTGATTCAATGGATGAGTGAAGAGATTAATTGTTATTAATAAATATAAGAATTGTTGTTTAGTAATTTTTGTTATTGTTTTTGAAGAATATGTGAATTTTGGTAATTATATGTATGATTGATGATTTGTTGATTTATATATATGATTGTTGATATTGTGTGAAATTGAGGATTTATTGATTTAAAATGACTATTCGTTGATTTCGTCTTTATATGTTATAAGAAATTTATTTAATGATGAGGAGTTGGTAATTTTGTGGAAGTATTATGCTATGTGGTTTGTGAGTATAAAAACTACAAAGATGTAAAGAAAGACTGCATTTCATAGCATATAATAGTGTCATAAGTGCCAAGTGGGATTAAAACAATTTTGCCAAGTGGGGCGATTAAAATCATTTTGCCAAATGGGGCGATTAAAATCATTTTGCCAAATGGGGAGATTAATATTGTTATGTCAATTGGGGCGATATCTGGATCATGGTCTATTTGCATTTCATGCATCTGCATTAACATTGAGTCTTGTGTCTCATTCGAAAAGAAAAAGAAAAATATTGAGCTTGTGTTTGTTTCTTTTAGAATATTTTGGAGTGATGAACTTTTAAATATTTAAAACTAAAAAGAAATGTCTTAGCACAACTCCTTGATAATGGTTGTATATTCTTATTTGATGTTGTAATTTATTATTGATTTTATTTCATGGGTGTTGAAGACTAACCCTTACAACCAACATTTAAGGTACATGTGGAGATATGATGTGTGATTGATGTTTTGCTTGAAGCGTATACACGGGGAAACAAATTTGGATTTTATGAATTGTAATTAGATAAGTATAACTATTTTTGTTAAGTTCTAGTTAGGAAAAAAAATAGATAGTCCTCTTTTTCTAAAAAGAAAGAATTAGACGTAATGTCATGGATCAAAAATTCAGGACGTTACAATATGCAGCATGAAGTGTATGTGAATTTGATTCAACAAAAAATGAATATTGAAAGATGGTTTGTGAAATATAGGGGAAAATAGGGGAAGAAGCTATAGCTGCGTGACTATGCAAAAATAAAATATGCGTTACTTAACTCACGTGGCGTGAGTTAAGTAGCGCAGGGGTATTTTGGGCAAGGCTGCAGGGCGCGAGTGTTTTGTGCTGGGGGAGAGCAGTAATCAAAATATTCATAGGTATCTTTTTGTTTTGACAAATATCCATATATATCATTTTTAATATTTTTTTATTGAATTAGTTACATTTTTTTTAATTATAGTAATATATATTCTGTAAAAAAAAGTAAAAAAAACTTATCCATATCTATAATATCCATCGTACCAAAAATATCTACAATATCCATCCATATCATATTTTCTACTTTTTATTTGTTGAGAGGATATCATATTTGCTACATGGAAATGCCAGTTAGTTAAGAAATCGTGACAATAAATAAAATAAACAGCATTTGAGACTTGGTCAAAAGAAAGAAAAAAAACATTTAAGACATAACATATTTTACATTTGAAGTTTGAATGCATTGAAGGCTTTATAAAAGGATATACTTTTAAGTCTTCCTCTCAACATAAAAGTAAAAGAAAACTCAAAATGACAAAATTTTCCACCATTATCGTCATGGCTCTTCTTCTATTGAGCTTTAGCTTAATTTATGCCTCCCGTCCTAATGTTGGACTTAACAATGTCTCTTCCTTAAACAAGGTTTGTTTCTTTCTCAATTTTCATATACTTATTTCATGCTTGGTTTTATAAAATTTCTTTTTATGTTGGTGAGGTATTAAAAGTCCAAATACTTTATTTTATGCATGGTATTGTTTATTATTTTGTTCACTTGATATTTGATTGGGATTTTGAGAATTTTCTTGTTTCAATTGAAGGATGTTTCGGCTAGCAATGCATCTAGTGAAGATGAGAGTTGTGAAGGATTGGAAGGAGAACAAGAATGTTTGACAAGAAGGACTCTAGCTGCACATTTCGATTATATCTACACTAACTCAACCCCCAACCGCCCATAAAATTACTATTGGCACTAAACATGCCTTTCGAAACCAAATAATTGTTCAATAAGACATATATATATATATGAAAAGGAAATATATCAATATATATTATTGTTTCACATTTGTATTGGTTTGATTTACGTCAACAACAATCTTTTAAGCATTTAGATGGTTCATGATATTTAAAGTTAGAGGTTCATACAATATACGAAATCAACACCAACGTCTAAAACAAAGTAAGGTTGTTCCAACTTCTAAAGAGAAATGATGTATTTTACGAGAGCAAAAACAAGACATGACGTTTAAACCGATTGTACATGGACAAACTTGTATTCTTCGCTTTCTTACATGTTGCTTGCTATTCGTAATGGATAGCATAACTTTCTTCTGCCTTGTGTAAAC
>Ga0228711_1007635_pt1 | contig 15570 bp, 5 predicted proteins | sample MedpolnodulmetaG_2_FD_177996 | JGI IMG/M metagenome (GOLD analysis project Ga0228711, IMG submission 177996) | Root nodule microbial communities from Medicago polymorpha collected in Santa Monica, California, United States - brown nodules | ecosystem: Host-associated > Plants > Roots > Nodule...
ATTAATCTTTTTTAAAAAAAAAAAAAAAGACTATCGTACTAGATTAATCTTTTGGGTTAGATTCTAGTCATGTTTTTAAATCGCAATGTTTGGTGTTCTACCTTTTACTTAGCTAGCTTAAATTTTCAATACAAAATATTATTATTTATTGTTATATTTAAATTCAATCTGCAATACGAAATTTTATTGCTAGATTTAAAATTATGCTAAAGCAGTAACATCGTCTTAGATTTTTCTAAAAGATAGATCTGAATCGAAATCGAGACATTGATACGAAAAACACAAGATTGAAATCTATGATTCTAGAACTTATTCTCTCGCAAAAATCAGTAGGTTGGCGTAAGGTGGATGATGAAAATTAGCGATTCGATGATGTGGTTTTTCGATAAAAGATGAAGTTGGTTTTGGTTTTCAGAAAGATGCTTAACACAGCGTTGAATTAGTTTGACTAACAAATAAAATATTCTAAAAAATTTCAACGTTACATAGAAGGGTAGATATTTTAGGTAAACTCGTATGGATTCGGAGATATTGAAAGTGAGTGTGAAAAATTAATTTGTAAAAAGTCAAATGATAAAAAGGGTAAAATTGGATTATTATTATTATTTTTTATAATTTGTAGGAGTGAAAATACAATTGTAGGTGTATAAAGTCAAATTTCCAAAAGACATCGTTAAATTTAACCTCAAGTCCAAGTCACTTCACCCTTGGATGAGTAATAAGGAACATATGATTTCTTTTCTCACCCCATGGGTATCTCGTTTGTATTACAGGATTTTGAATTATATATTTCAAAATGCGTAAATCACAGTTAAAACTTCTCTAAAACACTCCATATTTTTTTTTTTAATTTAAAAATCCGAAAATAGGGTTTGCAAGAAAGTTGAACAATGCAAAAAGAAAATATGTTAAAAGTTTTGCACTCCCTAAACATAACTAAGACATGTTCCAAACTATACATGCTTTAGCCTAAATCAAGTTTGAAGAGCACCGAAATGCTACCACTACTCTTCCACCTCTCCTGGTGCAAGGGCTTCCTTATCTTCTTTTTATTTTTTCATTTTCCCTTTCTTATATTGTTTCGTGATCTTGATTTCGAATTGAGGATCCTTGTTTATATAAACTCATTAGGTCTGAATTTGAACAATCGATGAGACACGATACATATTTTAAGATGGGGATTTAATCACATATCAATGATTTATTCAAGAATTATATTTTTCTTGAGATTAACATAACCTTATAATGCATGGTTTCGAACTAATCTTACTTATCTAGGTGGGTTCTTGAGAATTTAATTGTGGAGATTAGTGATATGGAAACAAGTGCCAGATGGTTACCCTACACATTAAGCATGTTGTTGTAAGCTTTATGTGTAGTTTTGTGTGTAATGTCTGGACTGATCCAATAGTTCAAACAAGTTTCATTATAGGAGGAGCATTCGTTAAAATATTGTTGTAGCTAAGGAAATGGTGCATAGTACAAAAAAGATTAATGTCAAAAAAGGCTACTTTGAAATTAAAATTAACTTAACCAAGGCATATGATATGCTTGATTGGAGGTTTATTGATAATATTTTAAAAGAGGTTTATTTCCCGCTCGATATTATCCAAATTATAATGAACGCAGTTACAAATGATTAGTCCAATGTTAAATGGAATGTGTTAGAGCTGACTATTTCAATGGTCAAGGAGGATTAGACAAGGCTATACCTGCATATTCAAGTCAAGACTTTCGCACAAGAACAAAATCCAAAACTTTTGCACGAAAATTGCCACTTAATATGATCATTTATGTCAATTCCTCACTTGCTATAATATAATCAATCCTTTTATGTCAAATAACCACGTTATCACAAGACTACAATTACAAATAAACTGAGCATTTAAAAATCTCACGAAAGAGGAACCTTGCCAAATAACATTAGTTTGAAGAAAATTCCAAGCCATTCATGCCACTAATATGATCAAGAGCAGACATTCTTTGCTCGATTTGATTTGAGTTTATCTATTGGCATAAGTTTTGTGAGACTGTTCCTAAGTTCTTCAGCATAGCTTATACAAAAACAATTTAACTTTATTTTTATTTTTTTGCTATAGAAATAACTTAGCACTTATCATGATAAGCACTTGTGCTATAAGCTGCAAATAAGTAGTTTATCCAAACAAAACCATTCTCTAAACTTATATAAAACTAAAAGGCAAATATGAAACTTTTCAAAAAAAAACTTATGCGCGTTAATATATAGATCATGTGAATCAAATAATTTACATTGAATCAAACTGAGGCTTGAGGCTGATATACAATAAATCTTGACGGTGAACCACAATGGAACTTGGAGCATACAAGGAGGTTTTCTTGTTCTTAAAGAAACATAAAAATAGAAAAACAACTAAAAGAGCTTCAGTTGTTTCGGTGCACGCGCACATGCGTGCACATATCAAAGTTTCTTTAGCAATTTCTTATGATCTAGTGCTTGTTTAAATTGACAATGAGTTTGACAACATTATAGTGGACCACCGCAATTTTGACAAGAGCTTCAACAAAATTATAGTTTTACTTTGAGTTCATTAATCTCACCGTCAATCCAAACATGTGTTAGACCAATTCATCACTTTTCTTCCAATATTCCCTCATAATTTTGAACTCAAAGTGTCAAATAAAAGGCTTCATTTATTTATGTACTTTAATAGAGAATTGTGATAAAATGTCCTAAGTTAGCACTCATAGCCTCTGAGCCTACACCATAGAGCCAACAATACTAGGCAAGATAAAACAAATGTCAAACATACAGGAACACAATTACCTACACATGCTCCATAAACGCTTATCACATAAGTGCTTATATATAAACTATTTATGTACCAAAAGATAAATTAAAGTCAAATTGTTCTCATATCATAAGCTATCATGGAGATGGAGAGGTTGTTGAAATAAGCTAAAAACAACTTATAGACATGTTATAAACTGTTTCCATAAGCTCTCTCCGAAAGAGTCTCACAAGTGCATATTTCACTAGATAAACTCGAATAAACCAATACAAACACGACACAAATGTCAACTGGTGTTTGAATACATAGAGCAATACTTGAAAAATACAAATTATATAAATTTATATTAAGTAACAGTTGTAATTTTTCTAGTGTTTATAAATCATCAAGTCGTAATTTAAGAACATATTGCCAGAAATTTGCAAAATCTGAAGGCCTGAGATAAAACTATTAAATGGAGAAAAATGTTGCTACACTCTAGCAAAAGGGGGTATTGTCACATTGTTTCAAAACGAAAACAAAAAAAAAAAGGTTGAGAACCTCGATCAATTTATGTGGAAGACAGACAATATGTATGGAGTACAATAAAATTAACGATACAGCATCCATGCAATCACATACCACAGCCAGTGTACAAAAACAAAATTGATAGATAGAATTGGATTCATACCATTGATCAATAGCAATATATGAATTGTATCAAACAAAATAATAGCCATAATATGTTCATGAGAGTGGATGATCATATTCATAGACCCCAACATTTGATTCACAAGAGGATGGTACTTATCGTACACTAAAAATTGTTTATTGGAATACTTGCAAATATTTTCTCTCTTATATCAAAATGACTTTTAACAGGATTGGTCATCAAACCGCCAAGGTCATGGGTTCACATGTTCATCGGTCAAACCACAGGGTTACTAGTTAAACCACATAGTTGAACTAGATAAAACAGAATGACTCGGTCGCATAATATATTATCGTCACTGGTTTTGCCTTATATCATCGACCTGATCATCCATCTCAAGTGGTCATGCATTCTATATTATCGTGACTGGTTTTGCGACGGTGCTTCTATGCAAGATGGAAACATAGCAGGCTGTGAAGGAACCATTTGAGACAGTGTAGGTAATTGGATTTGCGGATTCGCCAAGCATTTGGAACGGGAACTGTGGGGAGTATTAGAACTTAGAAGGCTTGAGTATGGCTAACGCTCAAAATATTTCCTAACTGGAACTGCATTTGAACTTTGATGTTGTCACGAGACATTTAAACAATTCACAGGTTGGAAGTATTATTGGGTGGAGACTGGAGAAGCTAATATTAAACGTGTGTATGGGGAAGCTAATAAGGGTGGATCCAGTGTTATATGAGGGTGTAAACCAGTACTATTATTATCGTCTTAAATCTGTCAAATTCAAAAAAGGCAGTGATGTGATTCGATTAGAAGGACGCTACTGCATACAAATCACAAGAACTAAGAAAGATACAACACTTTACTTTGATAATCCAAATCAACCCAATAATCTAAGATAAAAATCAATCCAATTGTAAAAAAATTAAATCATTCGAATTACAAGTGTTGTTTGATTTGCATTTTCAAACGCAGTTCAATTAATCAAATGTCAGGTTAAAAAAATATCTAATGAACAAAAACCAAATCAAGCTAATATTTGTGTATGCCTACTGCATTTCTCACTAAGATGAAGGTTTTAGAAAAAGAAAGTTTCTATGTTTGTTGATGAGGAATGATAGCTATGGATGTGTTTAGCAATAACAAGAGACTTGGTGAGAAAATAACCCCTTTTATATCTATTAATAAAATGTGCAACTGTACCTATAAAAGCAGATCAATTCCAACTTGAACAGTCAAAACATAAGCATCAGTATGCTTTCATTCATTTTTGTACATTGCACCTACAAAAGCATCAGTCATTCACTTATGGTGTTCAAGTTCATTCACACAGTTCAATAATGAACACCAACTATGGTTTTTGAGCCGGCAGCGCTACTTAGCCTAATTCTTTACAACAAAACATGACAGTAGAATTTGTATGCTCCTCAAATCATCAATAGTAGAATATATCATACACCCTTTGTCTCTAGCAAGATGAAGCAAAAAAAAAAAATCCCAGCTTTACAATGTATTTAGCTTTTAGCTTCTTCACTTGCTATAACCAATCCTTGTATGCACTTTACATTTCAGATAACCTACAGAAATGACAATAAATCCCTTACCGCAAATTTACAATTAAAAATAAACTAAGCATTTAAAATCTCTGGAAAGGAGCCCTTACCCAATAGCACAGTCAAATATATTCCAAGCCACTCAAACCACCTCTATCACAGGATCACTATCTACAACTAGTTGTAAACAAAATTTAGTTGGTATAATTTGCCTAAAAGATTCAAGAAGATGCTACAAAGTAGTCCCGGATAGTTCTCTTTAGGGAAGGCGGTGGATTCAATACAGACGAAGGGCTCTTCAAAGCAGACTCTGGAGTGTTTTTAGGAGATATGGTTAGATCAAATTCTGATGAAAGCTGGTTCTTGTGGCCTTCAGATGTAGTTGTTTTAGGTGGTGTGATTGGAGTGGCTGACTTTACTGGGTCATGTGGTTCTTCATTGGATAGTAGACCATAGTCACTTGACTTAGGACAAGTTTCTTCATTGTCTAGTAGCATTTTGCACTCTGTTCTAGGAATGGCCATAACCCTTCTTCGGATGGAAAATGGAGTCTTTGTTGTTGTAACATAACTTCGTTTATTCCATATATGGATCTAAAAATGCAAAATTGGAGAAAGTTACAATTCTGAAGAGAGAAAAAACTTGAGGTGGCATAAAAAAACAAAACGATGGGCTATCCTGAACTGAAGATCGTTGCAAACCAGCGATAAAAATAAATAAAGAGCGTCACTTACTGAGAAATCATCAGAAGCAGTTGCTAATTTTCCATTATCAGACCGGCACCTGCAAAACAAATTAAGTTAGTATCTCATATCAGATCGGATAGAACTAAAACCATGCCTAATTTCCAATTTACCAGTCAACTGCAGTAACTTCCTCGTAATGACTCTTCAAAATAGTTGGTTCCACTTGAGGCTTGTCAACCTGATTTGTAAAAGTTAAGTTAAACTACATCCTTACTGCAACCAAAGTACCAAACTTTAGAGTAGTTGAATGAAAGTAAGAAAAGCAACCTGCCAAACATATGCTTTTCCATTACTAGAACCACAAACGATGTTAGATGCATCGGGGCTAATCGCAGCCTGGAATTGAACACATGAGACAGGGAAAAGTCAGGACTCAGGAGTCATGAAAGAAACTTGATGGAAGAAATTCTGAGCTACATGCCAAATTCTCACCTTAATAAAAAATGATTCAATACGACCTCCTTCAAAGTATCTTAAAGCCCCCTTTTCAAGTTGAAGTGTATTATATAGATAAACTCTGCAAGAAAGAAGAAAAAATGTATTTTATGTTATGATGAACGTTCTCGAAACCATGGTTTGATTTATAAAAAATAGAATTTAGGAGGATACCGGCTATCCATGCAGGAAGCAGAAAGCAACAGTCCACTTTCATCTTGGGACAAGCTAGATATACCGTGTAATCTTTGCTGAAAGGACAAAAAAGAATACGGTCAAGAGAGTGAAGATTACATGATTTCAAGCTTTCCAATATCTACTAAAAATCAGTCGTATAAAAAAGCATAATACAGCTGACATTTTCCATCACATTCACAGTTTAACTTTATGCGAGATATATTTCCATAAGAAATGCATATACCCTCTTAGTAAACATATAAACCATAGTTCAATTTATTTAGGAACCTCAATTTGTGAACTCCTAAGCCAGACTCGTTGTATAGAAACTAAAAATCTACCACTGCACATCTCAGTTCCATTCCAACTAACCTTTCCTGGTTCAGGACATGCTTGTGTGACAACACTTTTTAAATTTCTGGTATCCCAAAACTTCAGCACACTGGAATAAACCAATTAAATAGTAAAATCAATTAACACCGCTAAAAGCTTAAAAAAAACTTCAATTATATTTTGAAGGGTAATAGATTTAACCAACCTATTTACTGCCCCAGCAGTGGCTATGGAAACTTGATCTTTGAGCCAAAGAACAGATGTAACACTATTGGAAGCAACCTGACAGGTTAGGGTTGTTGTTAGAAGGGTTTATTTTGAAAAATGTGAATGAATTGCATACCACCAGCAACTTACCTTGCCCCTCCTTGGTCGTAGTCCTTGATACAGAACATGTGCTCCATTGACAACATCTGTTGAACTAGAGAAGCAAACGGATAGTAAATATACTTTAAGAGAACATTCAGTTCATTAAAAACTTATTAACAGGTTCAGTAAACGCTCATCACAAGAGTTTTACAAATAAAAAACTGCAACTTACCATATGCTAACTTCTCGACGTCTATTAGAATAGGAGTAACACCTTAAGTCCCAAAGACGAAAAGATCCATCTCTTGAACCAGAGACTAAAATATCTGTAAGTTTGGAGATAAAGGAATGTAAATTGCTAATATATTTGTGATTACATAAAATCCAGTGCATTGTAGAGGCATAGAGAGGCATACACAGAGAAATTTTACCAGGATTAGTTGGATGAGAAGAAATAGATTTCACGCTTCCTGTGTGCCCTGTTAACACTCCAAGACACTTCTTTTCTTGAACATCCCATACCTTAACCTGTAAATGAGCACCATAAGAACATTCAATATAAAACCAGCTTAAAGGAAACTACTCATGTGATACTATATCTAATTACAAAGATGATGAAAACCAATTCTAACTCAATGCTATGAATGTAACTATTGACTCTGTATTTCAGTTAAGTTTGTTCAACAAGCTCTGCAATTTAAAAGGGGGTACTGGATGTTGGGTACTCTTTAAATCATATTCTAACAATCAACCTATGCAGTGTTTCAAAATGTGGTAACTTTGATTTAAAATTTAACAAGTATCATGTGAGAATCAGGAACAAAGCATAGCAAGAACAACAATGTAATCTGCATATGGTTTTAGCAGGGAATAGTAAACTGATAACAACACAATGACTCACCGTTTGATCACCAGAAGCAGTGAGGATCTGCGTATCATCCTGCAAACAATAGTAAACCAATTTAAGACAATAACAAAATAAACAATTAGAGCTAATTACAAATCAACCAAAAAATTAACAAAAACTTATTCGTAACTTTTATGAACATATAATTGCAAAATTGAAGGCTACCTTAATCCAATTGACATCAAAAACTGCGTTGTTATGTGAACTCCATTCACAAATCCTCGCTTCCTCTGATATCAAAAGAGGCAAAGTTTCACATAAGTAAATCATAAATCATAGTTGATATATGTAATCTTTGTAGCACCAACACTTCTTATCCTTCCAAGTGTCCAATGCATGTAAGTGTCTTACACCAACACATGTAATTACATTGAAATATGTCTTTTTCTCAAATTATAAACGGTGTTAGGATCGACACTTCTGATCGAAGGTGTGTCTAACACACACATGTGATTACAATGAAATATGTCATTATCTCAAATTATCATCAGTGCTAATATGTCAATGTCCATGTTGTATCCAGTGTCAGTGTTCATACTTCGAATCTAATTAATACAAAGTAGATCAAAACTCAAAATTAAACAACAACAAAAACAAACCTGCATTTCTTTCTAGACGCTGAGGCACCGCGAATTTTCGACGAGTATCAAAAAAGCTAACATATCCCTCCTCATTAGACAAAGCAAGAATATGACAAAATTTCGAAGTCTGCACGAAAAAAAATCACAAAATCAAAAAACAAGGATGACCCACATAATATTTTCTGCATAAAAACAAAAGGGTATAATCAAAATCGAATCTTACACACCTTAGCGAACGAAAGAGCAAGAGGAACAACGTCTTCACCGTTATGCTGAGTAGCTACAGCTCCAACATCAAAGAATCCGTGAAACCATCCATCGTAATTAGGTCTTTTTCGAACTGTAACAACAACAAAAAACCCTAAAATGTCAGAAAAATCGAAAATTGAAAATTATGAAATTGTGTGAAGTGAGTGATGAACCTTGGAAGGAATTGAGCTCGCGTGAAGTGGTGAGGTTGAAGAAGGATTGAGATTTTCGAGAAGCCATTGCGATTTTGGGAGAAATTGAAGCGAATTGAAGAGGAAAAGGGATTAGGGTTTTGAGATTTAGAGTGAAGAGTGTGAAAATGAATGAAAAATGGAAATTTAATGTGAAAAGTTTGGGCGGTATTTAGAGAAAAATGAGAATTGGCGGGAACTTTAATTTCATGTTTTTGGAAAATAATATTTTGACTAGATTGTTGACCGGGTATATTTTTATATTTGTTTTTCTACTTTTTTTTATCATTATTATAAATAAAAATTCATGTTTTTTCAAATTCATTGAATAACTTAAATAGTTATATCGTAAGTTATTCAATGAATTTAAAGGAAAAATATTATTCAATGAATTTGAAAAAATTAAATATATTAGTTATTCAAAGAATTTGATAAATGAAATTTTGTTTATAATAATGACGGAATGAGTAGGTTGTAATTTATTTTTTCTGATACAAAATTAATTATATATTTTAATCTCTATCAAATTGTCAAAACAAATTTTTATTTGGGATAGAGGGAATAATAAAATAAGGCCTCATTAATCGATATTGAATAAATTTAAATATAAGTATTTATTCTTCTTTTTTTTCAAGTGGTTTAACGGTTGAAAAATTCATTTTTTTAAGATAAATAAATTGAGTATTTGGAGTTCGAATTTTGACCACTACATATATGATGCAATTCCCTACCAACAGAATTAAGCTCGTTAATATTAGTATAAATAATACAATCTTACATCAAATCAAAAACATCGTCCGTAAATGTAGACTCTTATTTTTATTTTTTTATTTGTGTTTTGTGTTTTGTTGACTGGGTTTTTTGTTATTGACTTAATTGTTGATTGGGTTATGTTGCACGCATTAATTATGTTTTACGTTTTTATTTATTTTTATTTTTTGCCTAGTAGTAACTTGTTGGCAAGGGTCTAGGGATCATATATTTTAAATGTTGAAAAATGAAAAGTTTGGGGTTCGAACTCTGGTTCCTATAAGAGTGCCTACAAGAGTATTTTAGAAATCTTTCACGAGAATATCACGTACTGAGTTCGAACTCTTTCTAGACATTTGTTAATTCACATCTTGATTTTAACTCAGTGCGTGATATTCTCGTATTTGCCTACAAGAGAGCAACTTATAGATCAAAATCCACTATATCAGTTGATCACCATAATTGTATATTAATAAACTAACATTTGTTATTAAAAAAAATATATTCAAGAGGTTGTATTTGTTTTTAATGATAGATGTCACTGGTTAGATGTTCGATTAATATCTATTCATTTGTCCGGATTTAAAACCTATGACCTCCATCTCTTTAATGCTTAGATTAAATCGGTTGAAGTACCCAACCTCCATTCAAAATGTTGCATATTCATAATTCATGCACGTATCTTTAACAGGTCAGACAATCATAGAGCATTCTTGGTTATACTTTACACTAAATTTTGATGTCTAATATTAAATATGAAACAATAAAGGACCTTGTTAACAGAGGAATGGATCATCTCGACCTTTTTCTCTCAAGTTTCTCAATTGTCTCAAATTTCTTCATTAAAGTTTTCTACATTCAATTTTTATATTAGTAACATAACAAATCTCGCATTTTTCCCTTTAATGGGAAGATGGACGACAATTGAGAAATACGAGAGATTTCTTTTAGTGGATCCAGTATGTGATAGTAACAAAAAATAACTTTTTTTTGCTAAATCTTTCATTTCGACGTTTTTATTGTAGGCCTTGTTTGATACGAATTGTGTGAAACCAAATTCATTTAAGCACATTGGTCCCATGGAAAGCTAACTAATTATTCTCTTAAAATTTTATTTTAGTTTATTCATTTTTTTTTTGAAGTGTGAAAATCTCGAATTTTAGATTTTTTGTAGATTTTTTTAGTTTTAAAGATTTCAGGATTATATTTATTTATTTTAGATATTAATTTTTGTAATAAAATGACGAGGGTGATGTTTTTGATTTAAGAATTTTTTTGGGGTATATGGAGGTAAAGTGATGGGGCACCAAGTAAAATATCAAGTTATATCGGTCTATCAATTTGGTCATGTATAAGTCCATTCATTTCAATGTTGCAATGCCTAAATGTTAACTTTAATTTGACTATTACTGCCTACACCCTCTACATGTTTTAAATCTCACTCGCACACTCTCAACAATACTCAAAAATACCAATATCTTTAAATTAGTGTTCTCTCAAAACCACCCTAAAATACAGCTAATATTTGGAAACACCGCCTGAGTTGGTCTGACGGTGTTGGCATTTGACCTTGAAGATTGCTTCTTTCAAAGGCGCATGTTCGATAATCCTCAAAAGTAATTTTGATGGTTTAATTTGACTTCTTAAAAAAATATATTTGGAAATACCAATAGAAAAACAAATAAAAATAAAATAAAATCGTACCATTAAAGGCATTCGTTAAAAGCATAACCATTAAATGTGTTTCACACAAACGATAAATTGAAAGTTACTATACAAACTTTAAAAACTAGGGAAATGCTAACTTATGTCCTTAGGGCATATGTTAAGCATATGACCCTAAAAACTAATACCAAAATAAACAACGAAAAGAATTAATTAATTGAAATAAACTCAACAAATCTTCATCATGCACTGTCTTCGTTTTGTTGCCGCCGTTGTTGGGGGAACACATACGAGCCTTCTTTAACCAACACGACTCCTTCCATATAGATCATATTGTTCTTGATGGAAGGGGCTCTTTCATTCAAACAGACTATGTAGCTTTAGCCCTATGCACGATGACACTTGCTTCGTCTATATGGATACTCTCGTTTGTTACCATTTCCGCGAGTTAGTCTTGCTGAGCAAGCTATCATACACACTCTGAACTGGTTTGAATTATATAATTTGAAACCATCCAACAATGTTTGGAGTATATAATCTGAACTTGTCCAAGAATGTGTTAAAACTCATAATTTGTAAGGTGGGGGATATTACATATTTTATAATCCAAAGAGTGAAGTACATGGTTTTTTTGGTCCACCACATACAGAAACTTGTATAAATTGATGTGTTTGGTTCATTTGTTGTAAAACACAACAAAGAACCACAAACACTTATTTAGTGGATCTGAACACAAAGATGTTTTTCGAACTTGATTATGTTGTCTTGCCAATAAAATATGCGAGTTGGCAAGACATCATAATCAAGTTCAAAGCAACCTCGTGGAACATCCTCCCTTTCATCATTATTCGTCTTATAATTTCAATGTGACGTGTGTTTTGAACTCTGTCAAACCCTCAAACACCTCTAGTTATAACACATCATGGGATGAGTTGGACTATATAATCTAAAATATTATGCGAATGAATTTGGAGTATATAATTTGAACAATCCCAAAATGTGGATTGTGACGTTACATCCAAGGTTTGAAAGGAATGTGGTGTGTTAATTGAGTTTTAAAGGTTAAACATGTTTCATTTGATTGTAGTTACAATTTAGAAATGTTTTATGGCTATAAATAGTCCTGCAAGGCTGCAACCTTCAACATTTTCATTCATTCTTCATTTTTCTTTCTTTCAAAAAAAAATTATTTTTAAAATTTAATTTTGGGTGTGAGTTATGATACCATGATATTTGTTGACCATTCATATTGTCCCCAAAATTGCTTTGCAGTTTATGTGGGGACAGTAAGGTGGTCAACACAGACCTTTCGTATCAATTTATAAATCAATTATGAGTTTTCAGATTATATAATATGAAATTTCCTATAAAGGAGTTGAGATTGTATAATCCGAACAAAATATATTTTTGGAAGAAAAAAATAAGACGTATAAAATACACATAAGATGAGAAAAATAACAATCTACTATTTTTGAACGAATACTCAAATTCGAAAGCCAGAGTAAGATAAATGATGTAGGATTACCAAGGATAAAATAAACGAAATTAAATTAACATACAATGTATAACATGGAAAATATCATGGTGAAAATGTGAGAAAAATAACAAGCACGGGAAGATAATCACTAAACAAACAAAACACGCAATGGACGATGCATCGTAATGTAGCTTCCTATTTTTAACATCAAACAAAATTTATATTTATTACGGTGACGATAAGTACAAAGATGTTATCATATTTGTTTGTAAAATGTTATTAGTCAATAGATGTCAGAACTCTCGTGTTAAGTTCAATAGAAGACAAACGAATAAGGTCGTTCACGAGTTAGCTCAGACAACCCTATTCAATCCTAACTCTCATGTTATAGATGATGTACCTTCATGTATTTGACTCATTTTACTTAATGAAATACAATGAATTTCTTCCTTGAAAAAAGTACAAAGATGTTATGGGATTTGAATTTCTTGTATGCAACTTTAAACCTTTGACATGGGGTGTCTTTATTACACTTCTTTAATTACGTCATCTAATTAGCAAGCAATCAAGGGGATTATTTCTCCGTATTTATCCCCTTCATATCGTTTGAGATGTTTCTGCCACTTGAGTTTCAAAAGAAAGTTCCCTCTCTTTGCCTAGCAATATATACCCTTGCATTTGCTCCTACTCACGTTTACATGTTTATTCCAATATATGTTTTTATTGGATATGGATAAATTATGAACGTTAGATAATCAATAGTACATTTTAAGTTCCTAGCTAGCTGCATGTAAAAAAAAATTGTATCAACATATAGTAAGGCAAGATATATATACACCAACCTAATTACCTTTTTTCTGAGGAAACCAACCTAGTTACCTAACTAGTTTTAAACAAAATTACTTATTTTATTTATTTTTAACTTGGTAGCTGAAATAAATACTGATTAATTAAGATGATTACATTCATCGTCAATTAGTGGGAGTTTAATTGAAGCCACGACAAATCTCTCTAAAGACTACCTTAAGTCCTTAACAAATAAATAACATGTGATTTAATTAAGAACTATATGATTAATCTTCAAATCGACAACTAGACACCGTCTATATCTTTTTCTTTTAATACAATGTTAGTTTGTCTTTGAAATGAACAACTTTGTAAATAAAATTCAGATTGTTTTCATGGAAAGAGTCATGTTCCAAATATGTTGAATAAAAAAGTTTCATTGAATTTCATAGCATAATTATTTTATTATCACCATTCACCAACTCTATTGCACGCACGTGTACTTAAATGTTTGTTAACTTGTTGCTTTTGTGAAAGTTTTTTCATAAAAAAAAGTCATTGATAACTATTTTTTTAATCAGCTACGTGTACAAAATATGCACGGTCTTGATGATGATTAATCTTTATCAAAAAATCTGTAAAATATAAGAGGTAAGTTGTCCATTTCTAACCAACTTATTTTTGGGACCTAAATCTCTAACCATTTTGTCAATTCATCGTTGATAAACTAAATATATGTTTTAAAGGATTTTGATCTAAAAATTATATTTTTGTGTGAAAATAATTAGCTATATTATTAGTGTACCTTTTGAGAAGTAATAATATAATTTTAATGGGTGTGGTATACTTAAAGAAAGAAGGAGTACATGTACATGGTACAAGAACAAACAATGATCTATGAGTCCATTTTGTTGTAGGAGCTTAGAAGATTAGGGAGACATAAGCTCTAAAATCATGGACACAAATATATTTTTCTTCTCAAATCATTAAAATTTTCACCCTCCATGTTCTGTGTGAGTTTGAAAGTTGTTACGATTTAGACAAATATTAATAATCTGATCATCATAATATGTGAGTATCAATTAAGTTCTTAAATCAATTTCTAAAAAAGGGGAAATCTTAAATCAATTATCAATTTATCATTGGTTGTTGAACGTATTCTAAAATATAAAAGTACATAATGTGAGCAACTCTTAACTGATTTCTTTCTTTGTTTTGAACATTTTATAATAGTAAATCATTAAATACATCAACCACATTTTCATTCTTGTCTATCACATTGCAAAATACCAAATCTTGTACTCTTGTTAGTGTAGTTCAATGGATGGTTAATAATCTCATTTTCATTTATATGAATCTAATTATTAAACTAAAAAAAAATTAACTTCATTTTTGTCTCTCACGTTGCAGACATCAAAAGTACTATAACATATTAACAATTAGTACGATTTAATTAATTTCTTTGTTACATGAGATACTTTTGTTTTGAATCATCCTATTTTCATATAAGGCAGATGCATGAGTATATGTCTAAAATACATACGAAGAGAATCCAACATTTTGGTGTGATTTTCTTCTTCCATTTCCATTTGTACTCTTATCATAACATAAAATTATAACTAGTAATACAAATATAGGGAACAAACAAAACATTTTGTACATATTGTCACGTAAATGTAGTTCATACATCATATAGTGAGAAATTATTGAGACATTTCATATTGGGAAAAACTCAAGTCTAACATCGGATAGATAAGACTCTTGATAAGAGTTTATATAGAGGAGATAATCATCACCTTACAAGCTGGTTTTGCGATGATGAGTTAGACCACAAATTTCAACATGCATGTTGCTGGAACAAAGGGTGTTGCACAAAATCACCTATTGAGTTTTGATAATAACAAGGTATTAAAAATCATTAATTGGACTTGCTAAACAATTTGTTCAAGTGTACAGGATCCATAATCAAAGTACTATTCATAAAGATTCTGATTGAACAAGTT
>Ga0228711_1007643_pt1 | contig 15560 bp, 10 predicted proteins | sample MedpolnodulmetaG_2_FD_177996 | JGI IMG/M metagenome (GOLD analysis project Ga0228711, IMG submission 177996) | Root nodule microbial communities from Medicago polymorpha collected in Santa Monica, California, United States - brown nodules | ecosystem: Host-associated > Plants > Roots > Nodule...
AGCAGAATAGTTATCAAACAGGTTGTCGTCTCGGCCATCATACATCAGGTGTGCTGGCATAGCAATTTTCTTCCTCATCATGTCAGCAAAAGCAATAACTGTTCCATCAGGATCAATCTCCAATAGCTTTTCCACTATCTTTGTGTAAGCAGTCTCATGGCGTTTCTCATCTGAGGCAATCAGACCACAGATCTGAGCTAACTTCAAATCGCCGCGTTCCTTAGCAAGCCTGGCTGTGTTTCCATGCGATATAAAGGTCGCCCTCTCTTGAAATGAAGTGTAGATAAAGCCAAGGTAAGGGCTATTCTCAGTCCGAGGATCCTATCCATCAATTTCCATCAATCCAAAATTAGAGATATAAACAATAAATATGACAAGATTCAACTAGCAGCATAATATTTTGAGTCAAGAATGAATTCCAGGTAAGTTTGATATTATTCTACAAATTCAAAACATAAATATGAATTATACTGACAGTGACACATTGATGCATCTGGATGCATCAGACATTAGTTGATAAAATGTCCATTTTAAGCACATTTCAGTATTATATTGACTGCAATAGCGATGGATGTAATAGTTCCTTTAACATTTGCATGATTATGTAATTTATTATGAAACTAACTAAGATCATCAATAAATGTCTAGGATCTTACCATTCCAGAGCCAATCAAGTACTGAATTGTCTTTTCAATTTGTCTCATATCAACACGTCCGGACAAGTAAAGATACTTGTTAAGAAGATCACCATGTCTATTTTCTTCAGCTGTCCATGCCCTTGTCCAAATAGCCCAAGGAGTAGGGCTGGCACCTGTTTCATCACGAACTCCATCCAAAGTATTAAGCATAGTTTGGTAAGTAGGAAGAGCTTCTTCTGTGACCATATCTCCAACCAGAACAACAAAGTAATCATCTGGAAGCTCTTTTGCCCTCTCTCTCAGTTCCTTCACTTGCTCTTCGAATCCATATGAGGAAGGATCAGGCAGAAAATCCTGTGGTTGCCAACACTTCTCTACGGGTTTAAGGTGAGTCAATAAGGTTTCCTCAGCCCAACCCTCCAACGATTTGAAAATTTCAATCTTTTGGGGAGGCATAGAATGGGTTACTTGAACATGCACTTCTCTGGGAGGTGTGAAAGCCTTCTTAATATTTTCAACCTCTCTGCAAAGTAATATAAAATGACCTTACGTTTACGAATTGATTTATACCAAACTGTATTAATATCATTATTTTCTTTACCAGGAAAAATAATTTATTTGTATTAAATTATTACTATCATTCATCGAAACAATATCACAAAACTCCCATGTAGAGTTCATCAAAATGACAATTTGACAGAATATGCAGCGCATACCAGCACCATAAATGCATAGGTTCATCAATCAAATCACTAGAAGTGTTACCAGTACTTGTATTCAGCTCCAACAAGATGATCAAAAAAAAAGAATCGGTAAACATGGACCCAGATTTGCTGCAGTGAGCAAATCCGGCAGTCACAAGTCAGTGACAGTCTGATCAACACGGTCCAGAATTAAGTTCGTTTTTTTTTTTTAATTACATGAAAGAAACAAAATCTAATTTTAATGAGCCATCCAAGATTGGACGGCGACCAACATCGCGACTGTATGACCAATTTCGGTAAACATTCATCAAATTCACATATGCATGAATTCAAGACTAAGAAACAGAGAAATCAAATTAAATCAAATCGAGCAGAAGGTAATATAGACCCAACAAGTTCCAAAATTTATAATTGATTATGCACACAGAGATTCATGTTGAATAGGAATGAAATAAAAAATTCCGAAATTGAATTTACAGTGAAGCCACCTAGGGAATATGCGTTTATACCATTGAATACAATCAAAAAAACAAAACTAAGGTGTACTTGTTAAGAATATTAGAAGATACTAGAGAAAAACATAGGGTAAAATCATTAAATACGTTACTGACAGAAACATGCAAAAAAAAAATTATAAAAAAGAAGTGGAATATTAAACATAACAAGTGATAATATGAAAAATAATGAGAAAGAACGTTGTGAATATAAGTTGGTAAGAAAAATGAAATTATTGAACCAAACAAGAGTCCTGAATATCCTCACCAACCATAATAAGACTATACATGCAAAGCAAAAAAAAAAATGAAAACTTGAATGCAATCGAACCACCCCAACCATCATTTCACCAAACCAAAAATTAATTCAATATCATATCACAAATTAAATAATCAATAATCAACATAATAAAAAAAAATTAAAAAAAAGTAAAAAATTGAGAATGACAATTGAAGATGAAATGGGAAGGGGGATTACTGACTTGGAACCAGAACGGAGGGTGGAAGCCATGAGGAATTTGGGAGATCTGAGACTGGCCATTTGAGGGAGAGAGAAGGAGGATGTTTGTGTAGGGAAAGGGGTTGCTCTCAGAGCCATTGTTGGATTCGATTGAAGAAGAAGAAGATGAATTTGGGAATCATGGATTTGAGAGAGAGAGAGAGAGAGAGAGAGAGAGAGAGAGAAGAGAGTGTATATGTATGTGCGTATGGCTGTATTGCTACTCTTAATAATACTACTTGTGTTGTGTGTTAGTGTAGTGTTCGGTTGTGACTAGTGACTTTATTTACTACTACTTTTTCCACCTCTCTTCCCCATACTCCTATTTTCCTACTTCTCTTTTACCCCCGTCCTATAATACACTCCACTCTTTTTAACTTCTACTCCCTCCGTCTCGGATTAACGGAGCCAAAAGTTCATTTCACACATATTAAAAAAAATGTATAAATGAAGGAAAGAGAAAAGTAGTTTTAAGTACACTTGTTAAGTATTGTGCATTCTCCACTGTCATAAATATAAAGTGGAATATATTGAATTGAGAATGATGAAAGCAGTATTAATTAGAGTTATAAAGGGAAAAAATAATTAATATTGTAATAAAAAGCGAAATGGCTCAGTTATTTTGAAACACATTTTTTTTGCAAATGGCTCAGTTATTATGGGACCGAGAGAATAACATTTATTTTTCTCCATAAAAATTGATATACTTAAAAACATTTGATAAGAAATTTAATGAGAAAATTTTATATTGAAAAGTGTTTATTCATTTCGTTGAAACTTTAAAAATTGATTTTTGCGTCATTAAACTCATCAATTATTTTTATTTTTGTCTTCCTAACAAATGTTCTTAACCCTTAAGACATTTGTTAGCATAATCTATAAAAATTTAGGACGAACGATGGTGCCCCAGTTCAAGGTAAAAAACACATTTGTGATCAGGTATATTTACCTCAAAAAAATATTTACATTTATAATTTCAATATTTTTTACAACCAAATATGCTCAGGTATTGTAGTTTACACCTCCATTTTGCTCTGAGGCCCATGATTTAGGCCCCGTTTGGTTTGAGCTTATTCTGAGTTTATGAAAAATAGCTTATGTAAATAAATTAAAATTATTTTAATTTATAAGATCTCACTAACGAAAATCGTATTTTCATAAACTTTTTTTTCATAAACTACCTTAAAAACTTATAAATAATACACAAAAACTTATTTATTTGCATAAGCTGTTTTATATAAGCTCTAAAATAAGCTATTCCAAACGGGTTATCATAAGATATTTTTTCATGGTGTATTTTACTTGACCGACATAGGGGCTTAAAGAGCAACTATCATTATGCTTTTATTAGTGCGCATTTATGTTCGACACAATACATATAGAAGTCTAAGATGAAAGTTAATATAAGATGTTTTTTGAGTTTATCGTATTATTTTAATGTATAATTACTTAAATTTTAACTTTTATATGTGTTGGAGTACAAATTATTTATTAATGTAATTTAATTTATTTCTGTATTCCTTCACCATCTGCTATCCCATCCATCACATTCATCCAAACCCAAAAAAGTTAATCCAAAAAATGCATATCTATGCATCCTTCAACAACAACAAAATATAAATTTTATTAATGCACACCTAAGTGTTTTTTAATTGTGATAGACAAAATTTAGATTTGTAATCGTGAGTTTAACTCAGTTGGTAGAGATAATACATAATATAGCAAGGTCAATAGTTCAAACCCCGATCACAAAAAAAAAAAAAAAAGACAAAACTTAGAAAAATGCCAATGGTACTAACGTTTTGCAACATAAAAGATCAACTATGTGATATGAAGACAATTTAATGGTTGAATTGGAAAGTTAAAGAGTAAATTGATAAAGAGGTTAACAGTTTGATCCTCGTCCCAAAAATAAAAATCAACTATTTATCATTTGTTTTAAAGAAACATAAATAATCGACTTCAGAAGAAAAAAATCAATTCAAAACTTGAAATCAAAATAAGATACTGCGAGATTAATATTGTAATATAACTACATTGTAGTAAAGAACCGAATATATATGTATAATTTGTTTGCATCATTGGTACAATAATTAAATTTATAATTTCTTAATATTTATTTTGAAGCTTCTGTAGTTTAGTTGGTTAGAGCATCTGTTTAATAACCATAATGTCTTGAGTTTAGTTATCAAAGAAAGCAACAGTAATAATCTTAATTTTTTAAACTTTGGAGAGAGAATCAGGGTGAGTGATACCAGTTAAGTTTGCATCTCATCAACCATTAAGTAAGCATATCATTTATAGTTAGATCATACAATAAAAAAAAAAGTTACTACTACGTTGAAAAGAATTGTTCATTTTTTAGTATCATTAACCAATATTCTGGAATACCCGTAAATATTTCACATTTTCTTTTTACATATAGATCATATGTATAGGATTGAGGGAGTAAACACAGAAAGTGATAGACACTACTACAATCGTAGACTGATTGCTTTTAGCATATTTTGTTGGTATACATTTATACTATCCATCTATTCATTATACACATAGATTTTCTCTAACATGCACAAATAAAATTGTTTTGTTATGTATAAGTTTCTTTTCAATAATTAGACTAAAAAATTATATGATATTTTATTTAATCTAATAGTTAATTTAGGGTCATGCTAACTAGTGTCTTCAGAGCACTGGTTAGAGAAGCCAAAAGAGGAAATTTTAGGTAATTTTTTAAAACTTTTAGTGCATTGACAACACAACTTTTACTGCAAAATATTACTATATTTGATTCCTTAACCAGTACCTCAGTGGCACCGATTACCATTTCCCTTAAATTTATTGATCTAACAATGAAAAATAATCTATGTATGATGCAAGACTTGTCTCACTTCTAGGTAAAGATCCTCTCTATTTTACCTTCATTTAGAAAGAGATAGACTAATTTGAAATTATTTTAAAAATATTATTATTATTTTATATAATGAGTATACCTCTCTTCAAATAGTAATGCCCGTTAAATATATAAAATTTCAACTCCTCACTTGTGTGGGTCAGGATATTCTCTATTTCTTCAATTTAAAAAAAAAATACACAATTTAGTAAATTTATAAAACAAATTAAAAATGGTGACTTCTATCGAGTAGCAAAATCTACGGTATATTTTACGTGTTTATATCTCTAAATTGAATCTACGATATATTTTACTCATTTTGATTACGTTTCTTTGACTTTTTTTAGTCACTTTGACTCCTTTATATAATAGGGGGTGATAGCAACGGGGCTAGGGGTGGGAATGAGCCGGGCATTACTTAAATAGGCTAGGCCTAGTTGAAAAATCTAAGGCCTAAGCCTTGGCCTTTTGTCTGTCAAAGGCTTTATTTTAAGTCTGCCCTGACCTTTTTAAAAGTCTGGCCTGGTTTATTAGACTCTCTAAAAGCCTAGTTTATGCTACAAATTTCAAAAAAGAGTATGTTCATCAATTTTTTTTCCTTTTCACTTGTGCAACGTATTTAATATAGAGAAAAACATTAATTAGATACAAATGAAACTTATGAAACACAATTGTAAATTTTATAGATGGATAGCAACTCAAGAATAATCATGTCTGATAACAACAAGGATTTCAAACTTAATCTAATAACCATACTTAACCTTAGGCATATCAGTAGCAAACTTTAACAGTTCACACAAATATATAATAATAATAATTGTGGTATGAGAATTTGAATGATCAGTAATTCTTTTTGATATTTATAAATATAAATAATAAATATGAAAAAATGCAATATACTCGTATACGGGCCGACCTGATAGGCTCGATAGACTTTTTTATAAGCCTAAGCATGACCTAATTAAATTAATAGGCTTTTTAAAAAGCCCGAGCTTGACCCATTTATTAAACGAGTTAGGCTGAGCCAAGCTTTTAGTAGGCCGAGCTATAGGCCCTTGACGAGCAACCTGACCTATTCCCACTCCTGAACGGGGCCACATATATTAAAAATTTGGATGGCTAACTTAAGTCCCCCATACGGAAAATGATTGTAAATTAACATACATTGAGATTACGGTCGACCGATGATGTCCACGAAATAAATGTGTAAGACACTTTTTATGTATATTTATGGAAAATATTAAAAAATAAGTTTAAATCATCCACAATGAAAACTAATTAATATTCACTCCGTTTCACAATACTTGTCTATTTTGAAGAAATTACACATAACAAGGAATCAAATAAATGTTATTTTTTATGAAATTCTGTGTTTTTTCTATAATACCCTTACTTATTTATTATCTCTCTCTCTACAATAAATAGGTAAGGGTATTATTGATAAATCAATAATTAATGTTGCATTAAAAGTTGAAAGTGACAAGTAAAATGAAAAAAATTATTCTCTAAAATAGACAAGTATTGTGAAACGGAGGGAGTACTATGAATATATAGAAACTTGTTCAAAAGTTATATAAAAATGGTTGTACAAACTACAAACATCATTTTTCAATACTTAATCGACACTCAATATCTTCAACCCAACATCTAAGCAATGTTATCGTAAGAAAACTTTAAAACTTTTCCTCAGAAAAAAGAAAATTTTAAAACTTATTTTGGTCCTATTTATAATAAAAAGTCAGTATGTTTTTAGTTAAAAAAAACTTTAAAGTATATTTATTTCATAAAAGACTTTTTTAGCCCCCATTTAATGTATTTTTTTGTGTAGTCAAAGTTTAAAAAGTAAAAAATGTGTTTTCAACTCAATTTGTTTTGTTGCGTTTAACTCAATTTGTAAAAAGGATTGGAGTTCGAATCCTAGACACGTAGCTTATTCACCTTACAAAAGTGAATTTCTATCCACTTCCTAATTGACAAAAAAAAACTACTGCTGCATACAATCTTAAATCCAACAAAACATTGGGTCCTCAAATATTTATGCATTTGGTCCAAATACATTTAGTTTGGTACGTGCAACTACTAAAATACTTCATCCGTATCACAATACTTGATGCTTTTAAAAAATTTACACATAACAAAAAATCAAATAAATTTGTTATTTTTGATGAAATTCTATTTGTTAACCATTTAATAATCTTAACCATTTAATATTTCATTATATTATTCCTCTCTCTATAATAAATGAATAAAGGTATTATTGACAAGCCAATAATTAATGTTGCATTAAAACTTGAAATAAATATATAAAAAAAAAATCTCCAAAAACCATAACTACTCCCTCCGTTTTAAATTATAAGAAAAAAAACAAATTTTCTTTGTCCGAAATTATAAGCAAAAAAGATCAACTTTTATCATATTTAATTATGTTTTTTCAAAAAATTATCCTTTCTAAAGGAAAATTAAATGTAAAGTGCATTCAATTTGCTCTCTTTTTTATTTTCTCTATAATCAACTACCAATGAAAATTATTTTTACATCTTTTCTTATAAAACTTATTTCAAAGATAACACAAAAAACTATGTTACAAATTACTGTGTTTTAATTTTTTTAATAAGTGTGATTTTTTTTCTTTCTTATAATATGGGACGGAGGGAGTATTGTGAAACGGTAAGAGCAACTCCATCCAGCGGCTAACTTTTCACTCTGTCCGCCAGCGTGGAGTTGCTGCATGTTGGGAATTTTGCCTGTTTTGACGTTGGGGTCAGCCAAGCTGTAATACCCGCCACCTTCTGAAGTAACCCAACTCTTTGGTTATTTTGATTAAAATAATATTATTACTATTAACTTTTCTTTGCCTTGACATGATGTTATTTTTTTGATTAGGCAAATATGACCGTTGTGAAACATGCACCATGCTCCATATGTTAATTTATTTTACTTTTACTACACAATTAAAATTTCTTTACCTATAAATTGTGATAATTTATAAAAAAATTCATTCATAATTTCATTTTTTTACTCTTAATTGTCCACTCATGACCGTTGTTATTATTTATTTTTATCATTTTTAATTATATATGTTATGAAGTTAATGTTAATTTTCAATTATTGTTATAAAAATTTAAGTTGTGTTATTTTATTTTTAATCTTTTTTCATACTAATTTAAAATAATTAAATTAATATTTTAAGTTGTAATAATATTAAATATCAATATAATATTAATATGTAAGATAATGTTGTAGGACCCAATATGAGTTATTTAGAGTTTACCATTGAAGTTAAAAATGAGTGAGTTGATTCAAGATGACGTGTCACAATGGATCCCACAAGATAACCAAGTGAAGAGATACCATTAAAGGCGCTCTAAGAGAGATAACATTTGTGTACCATAATGTTATATAATATTGACTAATTAAAATGTGTCACGTGACACATCCTTTAAAAAATATATCAAATAAAGAACATACAAAGTAACATTAGTATGTGACACACTCTTATTGGTCAATGTTATATATCATTCATACTTTTATGGTACACAAGTTCTATCCGTTTTAAGAGCGGTAATATACTAGTAATTCTGTAAGTATGTTGGACGGAGGCTGCTTATCACATTCACATCACCATCAAGACATGATGACTTGTCTTCATCCAAAGAATTAAATAATGAATTCGACATGTGTTGGTGGGGAGTCATTGAGTCAACACATTCATTCAGTTGGTTCTTCGTTAATATCAAGGTTCCTCAAAATCACCTGTTCTATAAATGAACCAGTTCTCCATGTTGGCCATGTGGCCTGGATTTCAAGGAAACACATTGAAATTGTCGTGAAAACCTAAGTAGCATGAATATGGCAATTCTATGATTTCCAATATAAGGAAGGGTTTTTCCTAACATGTGTAACATTCTACATTTTTTAGTCATTGCTATAAATAAAATTTGACATTTTAGATTCATTAAATAAATAGTTATGTAAATTTTTGTCTCTATAAATATAACAAATTTTGATTTTAGATCTTAAAAAATAAAATAAGGTGTTTTTATCCTCACAATTTTTTCTGTTTTGTTTTTGTCCTTAATGAAAATAATTTTGACTTGTTCTTGACACATTAACACATTTTGAACATCAAAGACTCATAATATTATATTAACATAAATTGGTCATTAGAGACTAAAAACAAAATTACAAATTTTGTGAGAACGAAAACATTCTGTTTAATTTTTTAGAAACTAAAATCAAAATTCGTTATATATGTAGAGACGAAAAACTTATTTAACCCTTAAATAAATGATGTAACTGATCTACATTACCCCCTTTAGTTACATTTATAAATAACTTTTATTTTTTCAGATTCATTAAATAAATGATATACTTAGACTTTATTATAGTCCAAATACATCAATTATTTAATGAACATGAAAAAAAGGAATAATTACTTATAAATTTTACTTGAGGGAGTATAAACAATATACATCATTTGTTGAATGAATCTAAAATATAGATTTCTGCTTATAATAGAGACTGAAGTGTGTACATGTTAAAACTTAAGAAAATGTTAATGAGCGTCACTGAAACACTATTTAAAAGTTTTAAATAACTTTGTATAACCAATGCACTCAAAATCAAAATATTTGATTTATGTAAAGAATAATTTCTTATTTTGTAATCCTTAAAAAATGTCATAGGAACACTTGTTAGCAAAACCCTAAAACTTAAAAAAACTAAAATTAGATTTTTTTTTTTATTGAAAACAACAATCATTTATTAAAAAGTTATATATTTCATATAAAATGCGCAATTTTCAATACATACTTACTAGTTTGAAATTTTTACACGTGTAAATTTGTAAATAAAAAAAAACCGTAAGTAAACAGTTTACTAATAATTTTAAATGTAAGCAAATTATAATTTGATTTATTTAAGAATATAATTTTTAAACTAAGGAATCAAATTATATTGTCGTATCTGTTGAATAATATTCTACTTAGTACACTTTTACAAAATTGATGATTTGATTTAAAAGTTTAATTCTTACACATCTCTATAAAATTTTGTATGAATTGAAAATCACTTAAATATGTTAGAGGTACGTCAAAACTAATGTATTTAGTTTTATTATACAATGTTAATCTTGACGCACCTTAATAATATATTAAAGAAAAATACTAACAAATACACATGAGACACTAATTAACAAGTAAATATAGTAAAGATATATTGGAATTTGTGTAGTAAAACTTTTAAAAGTGTAAAAAAAAAGAAGACATTTTTAATAAAAAAAATCATGCTCCATTAACTAATGTTTCAGAAACACTAGTTAGTATGGCTCTTTCTAAAATATTCTTTAATTAATTTTTATATATTTTTATGAACTTTTCTATTATTACGAATTAAGGTTCAAGAAAAAAGAATTAAGGTTTATAAAGGGCATTGAGAAAATATAATACATTTTTATTAGTAAAATTAAATGAGATTATCTACTATACATTTTATGTGTGAAAATTCAAGGTGTGTGGCAGCAAATGAATTTTAGTTTTTCTAATCAACCTAATTATGAGCTTAAGGAATGGTTGTGTACTTGCAAAAAGTACAATAATCGTATTAGGGTTTGAATTGTATTGGTCATGCCTTGAGAGTGCTCTCAAGAGATGTATTTATAGCCTTCTATGGGCCTGATTTTTGGTTACTTAGACAGTAAATAACAGGGGTATTTATATATTTAGGCTGAGCTCAAGAAGTTTCTAGAAGCTGGCTGAAGCAACGCCCTAGGAAGAGCGCGCCTTGGGCTTTAGAGCCCCTTTGGAGGGCGCTGAGGCCTTTTGGAAGGTCCTTAGACCCTTCAGGAGGTCTTCTAGGTCCTTAGAAATATATTGACGGTCCAGGTTGCAACAAAATCTCAAACTTGTGAGTGGAGCAGGTACTAAAAATAATCACGTAGCTTTTGGCATAACCATTTGGTGTGGCTTAATAGAAATCAACATATTTATGCGGGTAAAGCTTTTGATGAACAAGTAGTATGTAGTGAGGCAGTCTTATTGATGGAGGAAGTTGCCCAACATATGCAAAGACTCCCGCACTTGTAGGGTCAGGAATCACAAGGCTGCATGTGGAGGAGTTTTTAGAGATGAATCAGATGTGTGCTTAGATGGTTTTGGCAGGAATTTGAAGTATTGTTCGGTGCTCATGTCAAAACTTTGGGGAATATACTGTGCTCTTCAAATTGCTTGGGATAAAGTATACCATACACTTTCTCTTGAATCTGACTACACTATGTGGTGTCTTGGGTTAATAAGGGATGTCCCTCGACACATCCTTACTTTTCTACTGTCTCCCTCATTAATCGTCTTATGATGAAAGATTGACAAGTTACAGTTTCTCATATTTATAGGCAAGCAAACGATGTAGATGACTAGCTTACGAGCTATGCCCTTTCAATAACTACGGGTCCTTACTATTTAAATCATTCACATTCATGTTGCATTAACCTTTTATGACATGATGTAGCCAATGTTTATTTTAATCGTCGTGTTCTTTTGTAGTTTGGCCCAACGACCTTCCTTATTTCGAAAAAAAGGAGTAACTATAAATTTACATTAGTTGTTGTTCAGTAGTTAAAAATATAAAAAGTGAATGTTTTATGTTTAAAATCCGTTATTATTTTGTAAGATTTAAGTTTAAATTAACTCATATTTAAAAGAAGGGTCATGCTAACCGGTGCCCCCGGGGCACTGGTTAAGCATGCAAAAAAAGGAATTTATTACCATAAAAGGAAACTTTGTTGACTTATTTATGGATTAATTACACAGTTTTCAATGCAATAATTACTATATAATTTCCCTTTTTAGTATCCTTAACCAGTGCCCCGGGGGCACCGGTTAGCATTTCCCGTAAAAGAATTAGAGGTTTATAACAATACTTTGTTAACAAGTACCGTTACTTTGTTTCCTTAAAGAAAACGTAACACTACTTTGTTTACCAAAAAACAAAAAGAAGTAACACTACTTCTAGGCAATAATGTAAATAAATCTTGCTAATGTAATTTTAAATATTTTCCTCGTTTACTACAAGCAATTGTTGGACTTTTCTTCTTGATATATTTTCTTACAAAACAAATGTTGGATTTTTAGAAATCCACACCAACACAGTTTAAGAAACACGTATATGAATTCCACTAAAACACGCATACTATTTTTGCCAGTTATATAGTTTCTTGATTTCTTCTACATCATTTTCTTTGGCTTACCATTCAAGCATATGTCACCAGAGATTCGATTTAGCACTTTGATACCATCTCTGCTGATGTTTGTGTTCTCCAAAAGAAAATGTGCATTCTTTGTTTCTTACCTTAGATTTATAGTATTATTAGTATCTTTCACATTTGTGTGTGTTGTGTGTCTATATGCTTTTTATGTCGTCTTATGGGATATTCTTACAGTTAAATTCACATAGAAAAAGACACAAGTAATTACGTTGGCTGAGGCAAAACACGGCAAAAAAAATCTGGTAACTACCTACGTGTGGTGGTAATAACTACAACTATCGACCAGCTAACTTCTAGTTTTTGGACCAACCTTTGATCAAGTATTATAATATTATCATAAAATGGTTGTATAAATATTATTTATTTATTTTTGCGAAAACTATTGTTGAGTAACAAAATTGTTGAAGTGAAAGAGAGAAAAACCAGAGAAAGAGTGAAAGAGAAATTGTAGAATTCTCATTGAAATGAAAATTAGTTACAGAGTTCTCTTTTATAGTTTGTATTGCTGCTACATTGTAAGACTAACATGTAATAGCTACACTATATCATTGCACAACTTTCCTATATTCAAGGAAGTTAGTTATTTCATCTAACTAACCCTTCACTAGTGTTTGGCTTCTGTAACTTGAGGCGCAAGTAACTGAAGTCCACCGCGTTCCTCCTGTTGTTGATCTCTTATCAATGCTGTTTCCATCTCTGTTGTGTTATTGTGCTTCAATATCCTCCCACAAGCTTGACCATGATAAATATTTATCATTCCAAGCTTGTAAATAAATTGATTGAACTTTGGAGGTGCTAAAGGCTTTGTCAGGAAATCTGCTAACTGTTCATGTGTTGAGATAGGAAGAAGTCTGAGTATTCCTTTTTGAATTTTCTCTCTGATCAGATGACAATCTATTTCCAAATGCTTTATTCTCTCATGAAAAACTGGATTGGAAGCAATATGTATTGCACTCTGACTATCACAGTACAAAACAGGTTGCTTGCTGCAGTGAATTTTGAAGTCCTTTAGAAGATATAATAACCACTGAAGTTCACAGGTAGCAGTGGAAAGAGCTCTGTATTCAGCTTCTGAAGAAGATCTAGAAACAGTTGCTTGCTTTTTAGCTCTCCAAGATATGAGTGAAGAACCTAAAAAGAAGCAAAAACCAGTTGTTGATCTTCTGGAAATTACACAGCCTGCCCAGTCTGCATCAACATATCCAAGTATTTGGGTTTCTGAAGCTCTAGGGAAGAAGAGACCAAGACCAGGATTGTTTTTAAGATATCTCAATATTCTACAAACAGCTTTATAGTGTGTAATGGTTGGAGCATTTAAGAATTGACTCAACTGTTGAGTAACCAAAGAAATATCTGGTCTTGTGGTATTTAGATACAATAATCTGCCAATCAACCTCCTGTAGCAAGACACATCTTCAAAGGGTTGACTTGTGTCTTGATGCAATTTTATTGAAGTATCTAAAGGTGTGGATGCTGGCTTAGAACCTAAGAGGCCAGAAGATTCAAGCAAATCCAGACAATACTTCCTTTGGGAGATTGAAATGCCTTCTTTAGAGTGAGCAACTAAGACTTGATTCTTTGAAATTCAGTGAGAGAAGTACCAGCTAATATAATGTCATCAACATAAACTAAGATGGCTGTGAAATCATTGTTATGTTGAAGAGTGAATAAAGAGTAATCAGAAGAGGACTGGCAATATCCTTCATGGAGTAACAGTGCAGTTAAATTCTCATACCATTTTCTACTAGCTTGTTTCAAGCCATAGAGACTTTTCTGTAACTTGCAAACTTTGCCATGCATACTGAAAACTCCTTCTGGTATATTCATGAAAACATCTTCCTGCAAATCTCCATGAAGAAATGCATTGTTTACATCTAATTGATGTAAATGCCAGTGTTTGAGGGAAGCAATAGCTAGAAGAGTTTTAACTGTGGTGAGTTTGGCAACAAGAGAAAAAGTGTCAAAAAAATCCAAGCCCTCAATTTGATTGTAACCTTTTGCTACCAGTATGGCTTTGTACCTTTCAATAGAGCCACCTGCCTTATGTTTCAAAAAAATCCAAGCCCTCAATTTGATTGTAACCCATTTGCTTCCAATTGGCTTTACATTGGGTGGTAAATCTACAATGGACCAAGTACCATTAGCAGTTAAAGCCTTTAATTCATCATTCATAGCTTTCAACCAGTGTTCAGACTGACATGCTTCTTTGTAGGTTTTAGGCTCACTACTTTGTGTGATAGAAATAGAAAAGATTATATGTGATGGAGAAAGATGATCAAAAGAGTGGAAATGAGTGATGGGATAAGAAATACCTGAGTTGACTGATTTTGATGATAAAGTAGAAAAGTTATTGCATATGTAATCTTTCAGATAACTTGGGCTAGATCTAACTCTAGTAAATTTGTGCACAACAGGTAAGGAAGAATGTGGAGGAACAGTATCAGAGGGAGAAGGGATTTGATTATTTGCAGAAGTTGAAATGGGGGGTTGAGAAATGTCTGACACAGTTTCAGTAGGTGAAGGTATATTTGTGACAAAAGTAGCTTCATAATCTTGTGCTATATGGGTATGATAATCCCATGAAACATTTGAAGAACTTTGTTTGTAAGGAAAAATGTACTCATGATGAGTGACATTTCTAGAAACAAATATTTGTTTAGAATGAATATCGAGAAGGATGACCCCTTTCATACCACTTTTGTAACCAAGAAAAACACACTCTCTTGCTCTAGAATCAAGTTTGATTCTATTTGCCTGAAGAGTTGATGCATAAGCTAAAGAGCCAAAAACTTTTAAATGATGTAAATCAGGAGTTTGATTATGCAATAAGAAATGAGGTGTTTGATTGTTCAAAATGGGACTGGGAACTCTGTTCATGATGAAAACAACATGAACAACAACATATGACCAAATGTTTTTGGGTAAATGTGATTGGAAAAGCAAAGCTCTGGTAATGTTTAAAATGTGTTGATGTTTTCTTTCCACCCTTGCATTTTGTTGGGGTGTTTCAACACAACTAGTTTGATGCAAAATTCCTTTTGAGGCATAAAATTGAGGAATAATGAATTCAGGGC
>Ga0228711_1007644_pt1 | contig 15559 bp, 7 predicted proteins | sample MedpolnodulmetaG_2_FD_177996 | JGI IMG/M metagenome (GOLD analysis project Ga0228711, IMG submission 177996) | Root nodule microbial communities from Medicago polymorpha collected in Santa Monica, California, United States - brown nodules | ecosystem: Host-associated > Plants > Roots > Nodule...
GTTAGGCGGTTGGGGCTTTAAAAAAAATGTTTTAGTCATGTATTTCATTTTTGGAAGCAACAATATTTCAACAAAAATAGAAGTGGCATAGTGGTTATAGTTATAAACTGTAAGCATATGGTACCTGTTTTGATTCCTTGCAAACTCTTCTTTTCATAAAAATTACTCAGAACCACCAAAAAAGGCGGGATTAGGATTAGGGCAAACTTTTCAGAACTGTTTAACATTTATATATATTAAGATATAATCTACTGTGTTATTATTACAAGTATAGTGGTTAAGATGAATAATTGAAAAGTAATTGTGATCAATTTTAGTAAATAATACTAATTTTATTATTCAAATCAACACAATTACTCAATTAGTCATTTCACAACCTTTAAACAATTATTATTTTAAGATGGTGGAGTATTTGTTAAATTATTTATTTATTGTATAATATATAGGGGTCGTGTTTTCTATAACTCAAAACATGAGTCGCCTCCTAATTTTGCTTTGTCAATTACTCCATGATATTGTGTCAAAAAAAATTAGTTTATGATATTTTAGTTTCTTGCAATGTTGATGTCTAGAGATTTTCTGAAAATTCATACAAATTTAATCTCTTGATTTGTAAAAGAGTTTGCTGTACAAAGGAAGATGACAATACTGAAGCATGCTTTACATTCATAATGAATATGTATCTTTATATATATTGTTTATTCTTTTCTTTATTAACAACTTGTTTTTTAGGACAATATGCATTGTGCTCCAAACATGTATACCATACTATAGAAATCTACTTATGTCATTTTCATGGTTTGCCTTGGTACAACAACTAATCTATGCACCAAGCCAAGCAATCAACTTTATTTCAACTCTTTTGCTTGCCATTGTCAACTCATATGTCGCATGATTGGGCAACTCTGTTTCAACTTGAAGAAACTTCTCGTCTTCAACTTCTAAAATAAAAACCGGTGAGATATTTCATTACTTGTATATACCCCACACATAATTTTTTTTTTCTTGTTTACTCAAGCTTCATCTTTTAATATAATGTAAAACTAAGTTTGCTAGTCATTTTCTTTTAGAGTTTTCTGGTTTTCCCTATCGTATCTTGTAGTTCAACGACATTCAAATCGACCCAATTATACAAGTATATGATTTTCACTAACAGATAAATCTTAAATATTTTCTAGTTCTTATTTGATATTGTGTGTGGCTTTTCATAGTAGTATTTTGGACCAAATTAAGGAAGACCTTGTGCATACTATTTCTAGGATATAGTCTAGAGATCAATAGAAAACTTCCCTTAAACTTGTCTTGAAAGTTTATGCACATTCTGACCTGGTGTTTTAGAATGCTGTACTATTATAATCTTGATGTTCTAAGGTTTCCGATTAGCGAAGAACATGTAATATTAATGCAACAAATCAAGTTTAGAATGAGTTGAAACATGCTGAAATGAACTACAGTATGTAGCAGCTGGTAATACTGCTAGAAATTGTTGGAAGTATCTCAAGCCTAGCTATATTAAATTGTTGGAAATTGGCTTTACATTTGTACAAAATTACTTCAGCCTTACGTTGCTAGAAAAGATAAATTTAAACAATTTTTCACTATCATGAATTATGCATTTGTAATAACTACGGTCACAGTTTTTCTATTAACTCTAATTCTTTGGATTTTAAAACTAATTTAGCTCAAAACCACAAAAGTATTGCGTTTTTTGTTGCTTAGCATTCAACCACCTATCGTCCAACAAGGCCTAATTACATAATAAATAGATGTGTATATTACAGTATATGGAAAAAAATATACAAGGCCAAAGAACTAGTCGTTGAAAAAGAAAATCACTAAAGAAGAAACCTTAGTGACTTAATTGATAATCTATACAACAATCTGCAAGATCGTATAAGCAAAATCACCTGCAGCTTGTGAATTGTCTGAAAAATGACTTTACATACACACACTTTCAAAAACCAATGAGTAAAATGTAAATGCAATACAAAACATAGACAGAACATGCACTGCAACACAAATATTGATATTTAGCGCCTTTTGCAATATGCACGTACACACTCATTTTCACTCTATTGAAAACAATTTAATTTCAATGAGTTGGTCTTGTAGGAGGAGTCCTAGTCCCTCCTGGAGAATAAGGAACTCTAGTTACCCTAATCCAATCATCTCCATGGAAGAATCTAATCGGCACGAAACCAGCTGCTCCTTCTGAAGTAATAGTCTTAACACCTTGCCATTTTACACGCTGTTTAACGTCGGAACCAGGACCACGGTTATTGTACTCAGCATAGTAACAAGTGTCAGTTCCTGTGATACCTGCTGGTGTTTGCCATGGCATATAACCTTCAGGTGTGATCAAATCACCAATATATGTATCCAAAAAGATAGTTCTTGAGAAATTCTTCCATGGACGAGCCAAGTAAGCTTTGTTCTTGAGTCTAACTGGATAGTATTTTGGATCTGCCACAATTGAACCTCCTTGGATGATTAATCCTGATGGTTGGTTTTTTTCCTTCCTACCTTGTGCAGTCACAATGCATTGTTGGTTTTCCAATGGCTTTCGTACGACGAAAGTGCAGTTTTGGAGAACAGCAATGGAATCACCAAAGACGAAGTCAATGGTACCTGAGATAACACAATCACGGTAGAATTGACGCATGGTGTGAGCGTAAAGTGTGTCTTGATAACCATCCATTCTGCATTTGTAGAAAATTGATCTGTCAGATTGGACTCTCAAGGCAACTGCTTGATGCTTTTCTGGTCCAGCAGAGTTTTCAAAACCAATACCAATGCCAACAAAGAAATCTCCAGTAATAGCTGCAAATCAATGCAAACATACAATAAGTACATATAACGAGTCGGGGAAAAAATGGTAAAATGAAATTAAGATCATCCATCCCAATGATTTGCTAAATTGGATCCTCTACGGTTGGATGTAGACTGTTATATTAAAATAGAAAAAAATTATTCTCTTAATCTAGAAGTCTACAGTTGGCTACACCATACAGCTGGTTGTAGATGATTTAAGTGTAAAAAATATATAGGGGACTTGCATAATGCAGCGACGTGTAGAACCAACAGATTTGCAGACTTTATCTTACAATCTGATGGTTCTATATGTCTCTGCAAAGTGTTGTGTATTTAGAAGATCCATACACATAACTTAAGCATGAAAGATACCTACCAACGGTAGCGGTTTTGAAGGTACCAACTCCATCAATGAAGTTTTTATTGCCAGTAATGCGTGTCTTTCTACCACCATCACCGATAAAAACAACGTGAGTCATGGTTTTAGTAACTTCAACATACTCTTTATAAACACCCTCCTTGATGTAAATAACAAATGGCTTCAAGTTTTTCTTGGGAACATGCTTAAGAGCCTCAGTGATTGTGGTGAAATTTCCACTTCCATCCTTAGCAACAACAACATGAGCCTGAAGTTTCCTTCCAGTCATTTTATTAAGAAGTTTCCTAACACCAGCACGGTCATCAACCCACTCAGGAAGCTCAAAATCACCACCATGACCTAAAACATCCTCTTCTCCATCAACACTTTCCTTCAAAAGACGACGACCAGCAGGTTGTTTCATCTCTTCGAATGTTTTGGAAAGTTGGTTAATAATGGAAAGACCATTGCTACTCATATGCATAGAAGTTTGCAAAACCTCTTGCATTTTTTTACCAGCATCGGTTGTAGTATTCTCAAAAGCATCCAAACATGTTTCTTGGTATGTGATGGCACCGCTTAACCATACTTTCAAACTCGTGAGGACTCTGTCGAGGCTATTAAGGTCAAAGTTACTGAACCTTTCTAGTGACCTTTGGAATTCCTCAACGGAAAGCTGCATGACTTGTTTACACGTATCAAGTGCTTGTTTAGTTCTTTCATCTTTTTCAGCCTCTTGAAGGAGATGAGTTTTTTTAAGTCCTTCACCGATTTTTGCGATGGTTATGTTGAAAGCGATCTTGATGAGTTCTTTTGGCTCAGTTATATTGCCAGCATGTGCTATGAGACTGTCCTCACATTCCTTTTTGTAATCTGTTGGTGCGCAAAGTGTTTTGACGGCTTTTACCGATTGAGATACGCGTGACTCTTTTGAAGTTTCTTCTCCAGGTTCCTTTTTGTTGTTGAAGGCTACGCTAACTGTGACGGCGACAACCATGGCGACTAATAAGAAGGTAGAGACGCCAATTATGGCGATTCTCTTATTCCTCTTAGGGTCTCCTCCCCCAGACATTTTTAATATTTAGCAGCTCCCTATCAACACCTTCAATCTATATTAGATACGTAAAAGTTAGTTGCAAATTCATTACACTTGATAGAACTCAATTTTTCTAATTCCCTATATTATAAGTCTCATTGTAAAACATTCTTATTATTAACACAATCTCCATTTTATTTACGTTTTCTCATTGTAATAATATATGATATAATCACACATAACAATGAAGGATAAAATTAATTAGAACAGCATATCATTGTATTCTTTTTTACACATAAAATAATTTGCTGTACCAGGGGAGGATATGTATGTAAGAATGTCCTTAAGGGAGATACGTACTTGGTGAAAAAAGGGACTGCTGCGTGAGTAAACAATATGATGAAATGAAGGACTTGTTCAGGCTGTATAATCCTCCTTCAAAGCCCTTCAAAGTGTGTTTTTCTATCTATGAAATTATATTGTGAAATATATGCGTAAATTTATTTATTTATATTTAGATGAAAGAATGATGAACGATTTCAAAGTTGGTTAAATCAGTTGAAAAAATGTGAGGCTTGGAGTTGAGGGCTAGCTAAGAGGAGGTTATAATCTTTTTCTATAAAAAGAAGGACACGGAAAGCAAACCTATGTATAGCAATACTCTCAATTTGTTCTTGATAATTTTTTGATTATTTGGGTTTAGCTAATTAAGGCCTTGTTTGACGCTTATTAAGGCCTTGTTCAGCTTATTTCATGAACACACATACATATGAAATATATCTCATAATCCAAACAATAGAGAGACCATAATTAAAGGTAGTATCTAACAGTTGACAGGCGATTTTTAGTTCAGAAACTAATAACAAGTTTTTTGTTTAACAGACTAACTAAACTAATAACAAGTTATTAACAGATTAAATGGTCTAATAATTAAAAAAAATCTTTTGGCGTTAACCCTCCGGTTCCCAGGGGAAAGGGGCCCTAGTAATCCGTAGTTCGACCATGAGGTAATGATACGGTGATCAATAATTGTTCCACCTAGGAATCGAACTAGAGTTCTTCGGAACAATTCAGCCTTGGTGAAGCTCATTAACAACTTGATCTCAATTGCTTGGTTGATCTATAATAAATTTTTAGTTTCGAGATTGTTTTAAAAATTCTTAAATAGTTGAGGAAAGTAATTAATGAATTACGTATTGCAAAAAATTGTAGAAATTTTACAATAAAGAGGGGGTGCAAGACACCACCATCCCGGTCCATACACTATATCTGCACCCACAACTTAATTACATTCTACAAAATACACAAACACAGTTTTCCTTCAAAAAGAAGTTAGACAAACACAGTTTATTCCTAAACATCTACTCACTAAAAAATAATCTATTAAATATTCCATCATTAATCAAAGAAAATGGTACAAATTATTCATCTAAAAACTGAAGTAGTAAACTTATTCGCTTCTAGTTTACATTAATAACTAGGATCAATAAATAACAAATAGCATTCATCAATTGGCTTGGAAACTCAATTGCTTAGCCCTGCTGTGAACTTAACACCTGTTCGAGGCAACCATGAACCGCCGTTAAGGAACCGCTGAACCGTAAAATAACCGGCGGCAGAAGCATCTTTAATGACATGATAACCAGGCCATTTGACTCTACCAGCGAGCGATGAACCAGGTCCATAATTCCTGTATTCGCCGTACCACAAAGTGTCTAATGCAAAGTTACCAAGCCACTCGAGCCACCCTCGAGGTTGAACCATACTACTCATGTATGTGTTAATGTAAACTGTTCTAGAATATTCCTTCCAAGGCCTCCCCAAATATGTAGGTTGTGAGGCCAAAACATAACTATCTTGGATTGTAAACCCTGTGCTTTGATGTGGACTTTTCCTACCTTGAGCTGTGATTGTAACCTTTTGTAATGGAAGTGGAACTCTTGTGTATATCTTGCAGTTTTGTAGCACAGCAGCTCCATTGCCAAAAATGAAGTCTATGGTTCCATAGATTTCGCATTCACGGTAGAACTGTCTCAGTGAGTGTGCGTAAAGTGTGTCTTGGTTTCCTTCTATGCTACACCTAAAGAATGCAGACTGGTCTGAATCGACACGCAATGCCACAGCTTGATGGTTTACCGGTCCAGCAGTGTTCCGGAATGTCATGTCCTTCGCAATGAAACCCTTCCCAGATACAGCTACAGATTAACATTTCAAATTATCAACCAATTCAGTATATACCAATTCATTCTCTAACACACTCTTTTCAATATATAGGTGATAGTACAAAAAAACACGTAGATTTCATTTCCTTACGCTAGAGAGGATATACTGTTAAATAAGAACTCTACTTACCAAACGTGGCAGTTCGAAAAGTGGTCCATCCTTGCATGAAATTGCGATTGCTTGTAACAATGGTTTGACCAATACCATCACCAACGATCATGATGTTGGTCATCTTCTTCTTCATATCAATATTCTCCTTATATAGTCCCTTCTTCACATAGATAACATGTCTCCTATTGCTATGACTAGGAGCTGCATTAACAGCTTCGTTGATTGTACGGTACTGACCGCTCCCATCCAACGCAACAACCGCATCTGCAATCTTACCGTGCGGCTTAGATTTAAGTAGCTCTTGATCAGCCTCGGTCATCCATTCAGGAAACTCCAAACTTTCACCAGTACTAGTTTCATGCAAGGTAGTGTTCCTTGGAGGCCTAAAGGGTAAGCGATTAAGCTGAGTGTACAAAGACAGAACATTACTGATAAGCTGTGTTACTTGTGTTAAGCTTCCACTAATGTAACTCTCAAGACGTCTATCAGTGCCTTCAAACCCTTCAATACATGTGTCTTGGTTGCTAAGCGCCGCACTTAGCCATGCTTCGAGGTTTCCTTCGTACTGCGCAGTTCTGTCGCCGGCTCGAATTCTCCTCATCTCCCCTAACGACCATGCAAGCTCCGACACAGAGAAATCAAGGAGCTCCTTGCAATCTTCTATGGCCAGTTGCTCACGGTTATTAACAGAGAATGTACTGATCTTTGTCATGTTGTTGATGGCACCTATGGCTTCATTGATTGTGGTTCTAAGTGCAGCATTAATGACAGAAGTTGGACTTGGAGGGCCTGTTCTGGTTAGCTCATTATGAATGTTTGTGAGGCATGAGTTTTGGTTTTCAATATCCATGCAGGCTTGTGCAATCAAAGCTTGCATATCTTGAGTTTGGATATCTGAGGGAATTTCATCTGGGAATGAAAGAACTTGATCAAATGATGGTAAAAGGATGAGAATGAAAAGGAAATTCACAAGCAAGGCCATCTTTTGGTTGTGACAGAAAGACAGACAAAAAAATTAGCTTATGGTCTTTCGAAGAAACCTTTTAATTATTTATAAAGGTGCAGGTAAGGATTTTTCCTTACAAAGTTAATTAAAGGCTTTTCTTCTTAGTTTAAATATTCACATTCCTCTGAACTTTTTCTATAGACAAAAGCTTCACGTTATTCTAATGCTTTCTTTTGTTGTAGGCTTGGCATGATATTCCATGCTTTGATGAGATTTCTTGTTTCATCACGGCTCAACAATGATTCCAATTTTGATTGCAATGTAATGAACACATAGTTTTTCACTTTGGATTATATTTTGATTTTGGATCATATTTTGATTTTGGATCATATTTTGATCAAAGGTATAAATAAGACTGCGGCTTCTCCTATCAAACATAACCACAAGTCCACAAGTCAAACTCTTAAATTAACCTTAAAACATAGTGTTTTCCCTATAAAGGTCCTGACCAGACTGAACCTTTATTTTTCCCTTGATCATTAAGCAAAATAGACAACTGAAGGCCTATGAATCCCAGACCTACCCTACTAGTATTCTTTACTTCGTAGTAGCATAAAACTGAGTTGGATCAGGTTCCAAGTTGCTTTTGCATATTTAGCATATGTTTGTCAAATAATTTAACTAGTTCTTTTTACTAGTGAAATTCAACTTCAATTACACGTGGCTAATGAACTTCAATTAAGGATGATTCTTTCGGGAGAACCCAAATTCGAATTTCGGTTGGAACAATCATTGACCAGACTTTACTTACTTTTCGGTCAAACTTCGAATTTCCAAAGCTTCCTTCTCCTAAGAATCAGAGAATCAAGAAAAAATTTACACGTGGATATCTAAATAATTTATCTGGGTTTTCCTTCAAAAAAAAAAAATTATCTGGGTTTATTGTCTTTAGGTTCTCAATATTTAGTTCGGCCAATTTCATTGTTTTTCATTTTCTTTAGGTTCTCAATCTAAATAATTTCATTGTTGATTGAGTAGGACATGTGAGAATCCTATAAGAAAGCAACAGAAAAATGCAAAGAAGTGAAAAGGAGAGAAGGAAAAACATGATAGGTAATACAGTAAAAAATATATAAAAAGATAATTCAAGGGGAAATCTAAAAAAATCAGTGTCTCGTATTAGTATCCGTTATACATCTTATAGGATATAATAGAATTCAAGGGGGGAAAACATTAAAATTATGAATGGAAGATATCTTAAATCACCAATGAAGCAACATCACTTCAATGAAAAGCAAGTATAACACATCAAATTATAGTTCTCAATTAAGTTAGTTGCATTAATGCTAAGTTAGTAGGAGTCACTTATTGTTGTTTTCGACTCTATATATAAGTGAGCTAAGTTTGTTAAGTCATAATCAGTAACAACCTTCATTTTTGTCAAGTTTCAACTTAATCTTGTTGGTTTTATATATAGAGCTCAAAAACAATAATACCCCGTATGCAACTAACTTAACTAACTTGATTGACAGCTAAGTGACACTCTCACTTCCTAATTCACAAACAGCATAGCTAATCCCATCTGACCTTGCACCCTCGTTCATGGATTGTTTCGAGTATTTCTGAGGATATTGAAAACTCGAGAGAACGTTGCAGTTTGACCTTTTTAATCCGACCACAACAAGATATAAGGGCAAGCTCCAATCCTTGTATGGTGACATTAACAAGATACACAAGTTTTGCATCCTGGAGGCGCTTCAGGTTACTCATAAGCAGCCACAACACATGATCTGACACGTTACAGTAGCTCATATTTATCTGTAATCATCATAACTACGTTGAGTTAGAACTTGAACTCCTAATACATAACATTGATTGCATCATTATAAGATGTCTCTATGTAATAAATGCAAAAGAATAACCTATTTGAACGAAAATTAACATATGTGCTCCTACAAAATATAAATAGACACTCACTTTTTCAAGTATATAACAATATGAGACGCCAATATAAAAGCCGTTTCCAGTTTGGCTTATCAAGAGTGTATATCAGACTATCAATTTTGAAAAGTTTTAAAAGATTATTCGATGAAGCAAGTAAGAAGCACCACCTTCTATGAGAATGCGAGAATAACAGTTGGAAATTGTAATATCATAATATGAGAAACGGATTTAGACAACAGATTAATAAAGAACAGAATATGATTTATTGCATGTATCTCCGATTTATAAAGAACAAAATGATATGATATTGGTATCCAGTCAATAGTTGTGCAAATGTGATTTTTTTTTTTGGGAAATGTTAACTAGTGCCCCCGGGACACTAGTTAAGGAAAATTAATATAGAAACTTTGCATTGGGAAGTAGCGAAAAGTAGAATGTTCAACTTTATTAAAGTAAAAAATTTGTTATTTTTAATATAAAATTTCTATTTTTACTTCCTTAACCGGGGCACTAGTTAACATGACCCTTTTTTTTTCCAACAAATGTTCTTTCTTTCGTTTTTCTTTTGAATAAAATCTTTTATGCAAAAGACATTATCTTCAACATCCAGCTTTACATGTTATTTCAAAATGAAGCAGCGTAAGAGCAAGATAGATGTGCTAGAATAAAGAAACTACTGTGCTTTTATTTGTCTTCAGGTCAAGCGCAGAAGATAAGTTAAACTTGCGACAGCAAAGGACAAGAAAATTATAAAACACACAAATTAAACGTGCAAATATTCAAACCCATGCATAGAGAAGTGGTACATTTAAATACAGACGAGGAAAGAAGAGCAGTGAACCCAAACAAGACACAAACTAGGGTTCTTCGCCTTTGGAAGACCATAGCTATAAATTTTTCAATCAGGTTGAACTATAAAACAATATACACCTTAGAAAGTAACAAATCCAAGGTAGTGTCATTTATGTTCCTTGAGGCATATATTCAATTTTTATAGGATGATGATTGTTGGACATACTTTTCTTTTAGAAGGTGTAATCGAGTAAAGCTGATACCACTGACCTGCAGTAGGTTTTGTGAATAAAAAGCAAGTGCCCGAAAACCCGTATCATCAAGTTTTTCGCAATGCTTCAAATCTAAATTAACCAATCTCTTGCAACTGACTGCAACTGCTTTTATACCAATGCCCGTGATGTTTGAAAGCCCTCGCAACTCAAAATCAGAGAGTTCACCGAGATTGCTGATACACTTCAACCCTGCGTCTGTAATCCTATTGCAATATGCTAGGTTGAGCATGGCCAACTTGTTGCATCCGGTTGTGAGTGCTGCTAGCCCATCATCTCCTACACGTACACAGCTGCAATTTAAAAAAAAAAACAGAATGAACAAAACAGGTTCGCCACTTTGTCTACAATTTTAATGAATCATAAACATTTAACCACGTCAACTAAAGTTCAATTACCGATAGAGGTCAAGTTCGGTCAATTTTGGGCAGTTACAAGCAATGTGCGCCAATCCTATGTCTGATATGTTTGTGCATAATCCTAACTTCAATCTTACAAGTTTTGAACATCTTGATAAATATTTAAGTGCTGCACGAAGACAGAATGTTGGAGATAAAATAATCGGAACCATCATTAATTTTATACAAGACTGGTATCTGATATACTTACGGATAAAACATTAATATTTTACCTATGTCATTTATGCCAGAACAGTCAGTAAGGTCAAGCTCTTCAAGCATCAAGCAACTTGATCCAATCTGATACAGGCCGATCTCAGTAACCATATCACAGGACTCTAACTTCAGACATGCAAGGTTTGGACAAGAGTTTGCTATAGTAGAGATGGCTGCATCAGTGACAAAACGACAACAAGTCAAATCAAGTGTCGTCAAATTGCAACAACCTACTACCTGCATAATCCCCATGTTGGTCACCCCAATACATTTGCTTAAACCAAGTTCGACTAAAGATTTGCAATTGGAGCCGATGATCTGGAGGATAAAGTCCGAAACTCGAACACCGTCAATTCTAATTACGCTCAAGTGCTTCAAATTCTTCAAGCCGTTAGTGAGAGGTGCTGAAAGTTCCTTCAGAAAATGCCCGAGGAACAGTATTAGTCTATATCATACTTATAACAGTAAAATAAGGTGCGGAATCAAATATATACACCAAAACTTTAGATAAAAACTCACTGAGAGGCAGTGTCCTGCATTGATCTGCTCAAGACCCTCATGTCCACTAATTACTGATAATAAGCCGGATGGGCTAATGCAGTTACACCTTGATACATCAATTGCCTGCAACACATTAAAAGAACAACTGCTAAAGAAATTTGTGTTTATGCTCAAACTCCACAAAACCTCCTTGGTCAAACTTTATTAATTTTGAAGTCATGTCACAGTTTATAACATTTGAATAGAAAAGTACCTTGAGTAGTGGACATCCTTTTTCAAGAAACTGCAACCCCACATCATCCACTAAATAGCATCCCACCATAATGAAAACTTCAAGCTTTAACAAAGAAGCTATTGATCGTAAAGATTCGTTGGTAACCTAATGATGTAAGATGTCAATAATTTAAAATATTATTTGAAGAAACAATAACTCAAACTTAATCAAGCATGTTTATTACCGAGCAAGGTGATAATGTAAAACAGAAAAGTGTATTGTCATTGAAATAGGCTCCTGTTGGCAAGCGATTAGAACAGTAAATCGCCATAAGCATTATTACCACATATATTTCTTTACGATTACCTTAAGCATGAAATAACAAGAGAATGTCATTCAAATGATAGTATTACAGTGTACTTAGGCAAATGTTTTTTTGACCTAAATGCAAAAATTACTTTTCATCACTTCTAGTCAAACCGGGGTTTGAAGTCAATTTTTTGCCTAATAGTAACCAAACATGTGTGTTTTCTGAAATCATGTTTAATGATAGAGAAAAAACAAATAAATTTTGATAATTCACACAATGAAACCAGACATACACTTAGTTTTCCAAGCTTCAAGACTACTCACTTAGTGACTTGCTTTAGAGGAGCCAAATCCCACAAAAGTTGTCATATTACGTCATGTCACACAAATGAACAAGAAATTATAAATGAAGAAAGGACAATACTAATCTTACAAATAAAACAAAAACTAAAGGTGACATTTTTTTAGAAAATTATGTTTGCAAATTGTGTAAAGTTAGTTTAAGCAGAATTCAATCATGTCTTGCCACATCATTAAATGGATATGGATATGGCAGACACATGTGTAAAATAACTTCACACCATAGTGCATAGTGCATACAAATGAAATGAGTAACAAACCTTGAGATAGGAAACATCAAGAAACTTCAACTCGAAGCATTTCTTAGAAAGAAGATCAATCCCAAGATCAGAAATCTCCAAACACCATTTCAAACTCAACTTCTCCAACTTACTACACCCAACAGCAATCTTGGCCAACCCAATATCCGTTACTCCTAAACACTTATCCATATTAATCTCCTTTAACTTCCCACCGCACGATAACGCAGCAGCCTCTCTATCACCAAAACCCCAACAATGCGAAACATCAACCGCTTCCAACAACGGACAGGCCTTAATCAACATCTCCAACCCAACGTACCCTAACCCGGTAACTCGACTCAGTATCAATCTCTTGATTCCCAGAGTCCAACTCGATGACCAATGGTTCAGTAAAGTCGATACTGCTCCATCCTCGATCCATGGACAAACGGAAAGATCAAGTGATTCAATGTTTTGATACTTTTGAAGCAAAGTGAGTAAGAATTCAATCCGGAGAATCCTAATGGTTTTCCGGGTGGTTGATTCGACCCGGAGAAACTCCTTGCATACTAACCGAAAAGATTTCCGATCTGAATCGAGTTTATCCAAAACTCTGATAAGTAAATCCTCTGTCAAGTGACGGAATACAGATTCAGACAACATTAAAAAAGCAAAACAGAATATTAAGGTTTTTGAGTTTGGCTTGATTTAGGTGGGAATGAAGAGGAGAAGACGAAGATGAAGAAGAAGATGATTCGTTTGTTTGGAGAGGAAGGAAAATGGTGAAGGAGAATTGCGACGAGGTTTCGTTGGTTTCATTGTTTTTGTTTTTAGCGTGTAACTGGGTCAAGAGGGAATATAAAATTAGAAATATGAATGAAACAGAATTTAGAAGAGTGGTGTTGTGTTTGTGTAAGTTTTGTAGTTGTTTCACTTTCATTTTCATCATGTACGGGTACGGTAATGTCCTTTTTTTTTGTACCCGTTCTTTGTCTTGTTCATATTGTACTGTTTTGAAACAGTAAACATTAACTAACCTTTTTAAATTACCATAAATGCCCTTTCCTATTTTCGCTAGGGAAATTCGGATCTGAGAAACGATCGTTAGGCATGGATTTATTAATGTACAAATCACATTTGATTTGTCCTACTTTGAATACTTTAATTAATTGGGTTTGGGATTGATTGAGAATTTGGGATGGTGGAAATGTGGAATAGTTCTTCTAATTTATTATTTCAAGTTGAACAAGAAAAGACCATACTACTACTAGTAAACTAAGCAATGGATTCTTGATAATAAAAAACAAAAGTTAAGCAATGGATTTAAATGGTTAATAGATTTTATCAAATGACAAATCGTTTGATAGAATTTGAGTTCGATTTCTAGTTGGAATGATTCATGATCAGGTTATAGTTATCTAACGATGAATTTCAAATTATCAAATCTCATTCCATGATAATCGAAGGGTTAATATCAAACAATAAAAGACAATAATAACATATATTACAAAAATAGAATATAAAAAATTGTGTATTGACTCTAAAAAAATAAAAAAAAAGTGTCGGGGTCTCTTAAAAATAGTTTTCAAATACATAATTTTATGGTTTAATTAATCTATAGTTCTTGAAACTATTTGAAAATATTTAAATAGATCTCTGAAATAGAAAAATCTTGGAATTACGTCCTTAAACTAAAAAAGTCCTTCAAATTTTGTATTTTTTTTAATATATCAAACTAGTTCATTAATCAAACATGAGACATTAAGAAGCGTACACTTCAAAATCCGAAGTCAACACGATTAGACCAATTCTAGTGGGCTCTAAGTCCTTCTGTTAAACAGTTGTTAGGCAAAAGTTAATCAACCTGGTGTGTCATCTAATTAGATCCTTAAATATATTTGCAATTTATAAAGAGGTCCCTGAAGTATTAAATCATAAGAAAGGTAATAATATTTTCGTATAAAATGGACTAGTAAAATTTTTGGTTCATCATGGACCAATTTTTTCTACCATCTAATTAGATTCTCTACCGGATATTATCATGGTCCACTCACACCAAATCTAACCCCAACTCTATCTTTTCATTACACTCTTCTCTTTCTCTCTCTTCCTCGTATGCAAAAAACTAATGCAAATTTTTCTTCTATTTTTTCCTTCTAAGCGGGGTGGTTCATCATTATGATTATCCAAGCATTAAAAACTTGAGAAAAAATGGTACAATTTCAAATGAAACTGCAACATTAAAACTTGAACCAAAGTTAAAACTTGAACATTGTTATAAATATTAATAGTGGATGTCCAAATAGTAAACGGGTTAATGGGCCATACCATTAGGTTATTGGGCTTAGTTTATATGCTACTTTATTTCCCTATAAATAAAGTTCATTGTAACATTCAGAGATAGATTAATGAATAAGAATACTTCTCCATATTCTCTCTTCTTCTCCTTCTCTCTATTACTATCTCTATTTACTTATTTTATAACACGTTATCAGCACGCTCTAATCACTGAAAAGGTATTGATATAATATATTTCACTAATTCATAGTTTTTTCCCTTGGATATCATGTAATTGTGTATATACGTGAATAGGATCATTAGAAATTGTTTTTTTTGTTGTTGTGCCTATTTAATTGTTGTGATAATTATATTCTTGTATCGATGATTATAGGTTACTGTTATAATTCCATCAAATGAAATCAGTACCTTATAGATACACACAATTTTGTTATGCAAATTATAGTGTTTATTTATTTTAATTCAACATTCATGCATCCTTGAAGGATCGCACAAAACAAAACTTTCTTAATGAATTCTTGAAGAATTCAACACTAATACTAATGCATC